>Ga0310696_10006155_pt1 | contig 14301 bp, 21 predicted proteins | sample AusTroGonzalo_MG_4_FD_203885 | JGI IMG/M metagenome (GOLD analysis project Ga0310696, IMG submission 203885) | Bovine rumen microbial communities from tropical cattle in Woodstock, Queensland, Australia - Gonzalo_02 (v2) (version 2) | ecosystem: Host-associated > Mammals > Digestive system >...
ACTTGTTAAACACTGCCTTAGCTTTACCAAGGGACTTTCCAAAATCTCTTCTCTTCCAAAATAAAAGAAATTCAAACATCTTTTTTTTTTGGTTAAACTTACTCTGTTATTTTAGCTCTCTTGTCCTCAAGAGCTTTAAGATGGGCTTGGGCTTTTTCAATACACCTGTCAAGGATTTCTTTCTTAGATAGCCCGTCATAGACTTCCCTATATTTCTCAAGGTCTCCTTCATACCATCTCTTGACTTCAACTCTACCCCAAGAGTCCAGTACATAGATATACTTCCAGTAAAGGTCTTTATCAGGGTTAAGTTTTGGGTCTCTAGCTAGTACTTCCCATACCTTAAAGTCTCCATCTGAGGTTATTTCAGTCAAGTGTTGACCTATTTTAAGTTCTTTGAAGCTAGTTATTCTACTCATTCTCGGATTGTTCTGTTGATACTGACTCTCTAATCTCATTTGCTGCCTGCATTAAACCACTAGCCCACTTGTAAGCCTTCCTACTAGTTAATAGTATAACACTGTCATTAGCATCTAAGACGTTTGGGATTTGGTTTATCAAACTAGGTAACACAGCTAGGGCAAACTGGTCAATTATATCAATAGAAGGTATAGGGGTTATATCAGACAATCCTTCACTTACAACCCCAGACCTAGTAATAACACTGGTAGCACTTACTTCAGGTTGTATAGCTACAGATGACTCATATAACTTTATTCCAGAAAATCCTTCTAATTCGCCATTTTGGTTGACACTGTAAGAATTACCCCCAATGTTGACAAAATAGTTCCCTGACTCATTTCTCTGAATAATAGCATCAGCCAGCTTATCTCCATTAGAGTTTTTAAGTACCACTGGTTTACCTACATAGTTATACAGCATACCAGAAGGTACTACCTGTGAGGTATTTTCAAAAATCTTTGCCATACTAATTTACTTTATCATAAACTTCACAAGGAACAAAATAGGCCATATTGTCAGTGGGTACACAGTCATCTCTTTCCATGTACTCCTGACTTTCTGGCCACTCTACTAGGTAATACTTCTGTTTACTCATGCTCAAACTTGCTAGGATAACTCATAATATCATCCCACAGGCCAAACTTCATAAACTCAGACCTAGCCATAGTAGCAACTACCTCCATATCAGGATGAGGCTTACCAGTCTCACCATAATACCTAAGGTCAAAGAAGAACCTCCAGTCTGATGCAAAGCCTGTCATGCAGACCTCAGTCTTGAGGGCATTAGGCAACACCTGTCTTGCCTGCTGTGGGGTAAGAGGATTATCTTTGAAACCTGTTTTGAATCTTGCATCAGGCTTTCTCTCATCCCATTGACCAAGGAGAGCCATGTAATAATCCTCAGTAGCCTTCATAATCTGCATAAATGCCTCCTGCTGCTGCACATTAGCTTTAGGGAACCAACTTGGCATAATGTAGGAAATCTCACCACCAAACTTGTCCTTGGAATAGTTGCAGTATCTGGTGCTTTCCTGAGCAAAGGAGAATACTCTGTGCCTTACAAGCTCATGTGATACACCCCTATCAGTAGTAAACTTGATAGTGTACCTCTTCTCATGGTACTTGGTGGGTTCACACACATACTTCAAGTGTCCTAACAGGTCATTCTCTACAAGTACCCTAAGGTTTGTAGTGACATAGTACACCACTATATAATTACCATCTATAGTCTCACCACTAGTCCTTACTCTGCTATAAGGATTATGGGTGTATAGATGCCTAAGAGATTCTGAAGCTCCAAAGAACTTCAGGTACACAGTGCCTTGCTCCAGCATAGCAGTATGTTTGCTGGCTATCATCCTTTCTACAAAGGGTTTGGCACTCTCATCTGTTATTTTGTCAGTAGACTTATAACAGGTTCTTCCACACAACTCAATCTGTTTGTAAACCCCTTCTAAGCCTTCAGGCTGTAGAAGGAGTTCAGCTTTGGGTTCAATTAGTTTCATATTATTCTTCTACAAATTCAGTTTCATCTTCTGTCCAGTTTGAGCACTCTTCAATAAGGTGCTCAATCCTATGTATTTCTTTCTTAGCACAGGGTTCATCCTCCATACCTTCCCAACTCTTCAACTGTTGCTCCAAGGTCTCCTTGAACAGCTGAATCAACTCTAGAGGGGTCTTATGACCATTGCTTGCATACTCACTACTCCAATTAGTGTCTGAAGTATTAGCAGGGTCTTGATAACCACAAGCATCATAACCTCCTTCACCATCAGGTTCATAGTCTACCCCTGAGGCTCCAGGGACATAGTTATTAGTGGTTACTGTAACAGTCCTACTAAGGGTCTGACTACAAGTTACCTCAAAGTCCATGTCAGGAACATCTTCTTGATTATAGGGAGCATTAGGGTCATTGTATGCTCCTGCGGGATAATAATCTGCTCCACTCATACTAATGTTGTGTCTAAATGATTTTCTTTTATAAGTCTTCTGGCAATTACTCCAACAAGTTTAGTAGGTACACTGATATGTCTTCCAGCATCATTGACATATATGTCATGGCCATTGTTCCTAGCCCACCTGAAGCCATTCTTCTCAATCAACCTAATAAACTCATCATGTGACCATTGCCTTACATTTCCCATAATTTAGCAATCCTTCTAAAGTCTTCACCTTCAGGAACAGGGCAGTCTTTAACCCACTTTATGTCCTTCACTTGCCAGTAGGATAGGTATGTACCCTTATATCCTGCAATCCTCTTATCTTCTAAGAGCTTCTTAATATCAGGGAATAAATTGAGCCTAAGTGACTTATAATCTACATCAAAGTCTGTTATCCTAGCATTTATGCTAAGAAACCTGATAAGCTCTTTCTCACTATGAGGAGTATAAACTATGCCATCCACAGCATTCATAGTCACTGCACTACATAATATGTTAATATTTGCAGTGTAGACATATATCTTGCTTCTAGGTATTCCCATAGCTTTTTGTACCTCCCTTATAGTTTTCAGGATATTATGAAGATGTGCAGGGAATAACATAGGCTCACCACCTGTTATCATTATTTCATCATAGTCCCATCTGTCTACTACAGGTAACTTATCAAAGTCAAACCTGTTATTGCAGCAAAGAGGACAATGATTAGGACAGTCAGTTGTCACTAATAGTCTGAGCTTCTTGTTCTTCTCTTCCATAGTACTTAAACATTGATTTTACGAGTTTTGAATCATCCCTACTGCCATCATAGACTACAAATGCCTGTACCAAATTAGCACTAGGCTGAATCTCCCTAAGGGCTTCAGCTATGCTTATGGCAGTGCTTCCTGAGTAGTAGGAATCATCAAGCAATATCCAATAGGAGCTTAGTCTGTCCTTGAATATCTCAGGCTTCTCACCTTCCCTTATACCTCCATTGACGACTATAACATCTTTGAAGGTGTTGACAAGAGTCTTTGAGAAGTTAGACATAAGGTAATGACCAAATCTGCCAGTAACTACAATGCCTATATTCTTAGCCTCCATTTGCAAAGGCAAGTGAGGTGCATTCTTGCGAACACCATCTATAGTTACTGGCACTGCAAGGTTAGGAAAGTCATAACTGCATACCCAATTGACAAACTCCTGACCAATACTACAGTCAGACCTGAGCTTTAAGTCCAAGGCATCAAAGAACTTCTCCCCACCTTCAGGATGTTGCCTGAGAATCTCTATTATGTTGTCATTCAGACTCATAGAAACTCTTGTATTTCTCGTAGGTTTGACGAATAACCTGCTCTCCTATGGGATTAGGCCGCTTACTGTCTCTCTCAATACACACTTCAAGAGGTGTCTTGAAATCTTGGAAGATAAGGTCATAGTGAACACCCCGCCTCTCTTCAAATTCCTTGAGGACCCCCTCATACCACTTAACCTCATAGGGGTTGAGGTTCATGTTGTCTACAACAATGTCAAATCCACACTCCATAGACTCTGTGACAACAGCCATTCTAGCCCTGCGCACTATGTCTTCCCTATTGGGAACCCAGTACTTGCCAAGCATGTTCCTGACATCATCATAAGAGAATCTTACTCTGTTCTCAGGCTCTGCTTCTGCCCATTGTCTAGCCCAAGTAGTCTTACCAGACCCTTGAATTCCTCTGCAAAGAATAATTTTCTTACTCATACTAATTACTTTTAGAATTACCGAAATGTTTCTTGGCTTCAAGTTTATTCTGCAACTCTAGGTATTTGTTCTGATACCACTGAGCCTTCTTAATATCCTCTTCACCATTCTTTTTGTCAAACCTCCATTGATACTTAAAGGCATTACACTGACAGAAGTACATAACAGCTTCTGTTCCATAGGCTGCCTCCATAGCATCAATACACTCTATCCCACCACTTGCATAATGAGAGGGATGGTTTACATTGTCATTTGTTGCCATGTCCATTATCTCTTGATATTCTAGTGTCATTATACTTCTAACAGCTTTTTGAATGTTATACCAGCAGTGAAAGCATCCTTTGACTTGAAAACAGAAAGATATGAAAGGTATGAATTAAGGAAAGGTGTAAAGCATATCACCCATTCTAATGCAGTACCCTTACAGCCCTTTTTATCAAGCCAGTCTACTGAGATAGGTACACTAGCTATGTAGACAACTACTAGCATTATTATAAAAACTATTGTCAAAAATACCATACTCTATAATTTAAAAAGGTACACCCCTTGCTTAAACAAGGAGCGTACCTGTCATTTAGTTATTAACTGCCTGAAACTTGTTCAGGAAATCTTGTTTCTCTCTCACATATTTCTCTTCACCACACTGCCCCTCACTATTGAGTACTTGAGAGTAGATTACAGCTTCCTTCCACTCACCAGTGGTAGGGTCTTTCATCTTACACTCCCAAAGGAGTTGGTAAATATGTTTGTTCTTTGGATAAATGTATCTCGCCATATTAGTGAACCCAATAATCGTTATACTCACCATCAGCAGGTAGTGGCAGCTTACTACAGAAGAAACTACCAGCCCTAGCCATACAGTCCTTCACTACCTTTGTCATCTCCTCAGCCATCTCCTCAGGCACCTCTATATTCCATTCATCATGTGCAGGAATACAGAGTTTTACCTTGAATAACAGGTTATGCTCAAGAAGATAATCCCATAGGAATATAGATGCAGTCTTGAACATAACTGCACCCGTACCTTGACAAGGATAGTTAATGGATTGTTTCTCTGAAGAGGACTTTCTCTTGAAGAAATACTTGACAGGATATACATAGGCATCTGCAATACTTACATACACTTCCTTAGTTTCATACTCTTCACTGTTGCCTTTCCTACTTGGCTTCTTCACCTTATAGGTATATACACCAGCACATTCCTCTATAGGTGTACCTTGAGAGAACTTCAAGCATAGTTGAGCCTTAACTTGCTTAGGAAGGAATTGCTCACTTCCCTTATAAGTCCTATAGCCCTCCCAAAACTCAGAGGTGAACCTTTTCTTACAACCCATCATTTCATCAAAGTCATATATGTATGCCTTATGTTGGGATAATGGGTTAAGCAGAATCATTCCATACTTCATTACAAGGTCTCTTTGTCTTTGCTGATATGCAGCAATTCCCTTGAAACCCTTCATGTAGTTGTCATAAATCTGCTTTGATTCAGCCTCACTCTTACCTGAGTGCTGCTTAATAGTATTCCAGTCTCCTCCATAGTTTATGGGGAACTCTACTTGTGACTTTACATCATTCCTAATGCCGTGAAACTTCTTCTTTACTTCCTCTACAGGACATGTCACAATGTCAGGATATGACATCTTGGCAACTAGGCTATGAACATCACCACAGCCATGATTAAAGAGGTCAAGCATTGCTTGGTCTCCTGTCACATCTGCAATAATCCTAGACTCCTGACCACTATAGTCACAGGAAATCCATTTCATGCCTTTGTCTGCTATGAAGCAAGCTCTTGTCTCAGCATCATTAGGAAAGTTCTGGAAATTGAGATACTCAATGCCTGCTGACTTATCCTTACCTCCTGATGATAATCTACCAGTATCTGTGCCTAGCTGATTGAAGTTAGTGTGTAGTCTCTTACTGACAGGATTTATCTGGTCTAGCACATTCTGTCCATAGGTTGATGTGGTCTTTCCAGCTCCTTTGTACTCAATATAGAGATAGATTAGAGTAGAAAGAGAAGCCTGAGGAGCAATTACTTTTTCCTCAATACTATCCTTCATCTCACCAGTCTCTTTATCCTTTGTTTTAAGGTTGAGTCCAAAAGACTTGAATAATGGGACAATCTGTGTAGGGCTATTCCAGTTGATGACACAGGTAGGTGGCTGAAATCCTAGGAACAAGTCACCTTGAAGCTCTTCTTTGATATACTTCTTGCTAACTTGTTGTGTGATAGGCACCTTGTAAGCCTCAGCATAACCTCTGACTTTACCCTTAATGTCCTTTTCAGGACACCTCTCACCTATCATTTTCTTCCTAGCCTTAGCCAAACCATCCTCATCAAGACCTTCTGTCTGTATGTACCAATAGGCTTCTTTCTCACCTAATGCACTAGCTACAATCCAGTTATCAAGGGCATCCTTGAATACCTTCTCAGTGAAGTTGTCAAGAGCCATCTTATACTCCCATTTCTGCACACTGAGCAGCACACCACAATACTCTGTGTAGGCTAGCCAAGGAACTGACTTCTGCTCATATTCATTGGCAGTAAGCAGTCCTCTCTTTTCCAATTCAAAGTATTGCTTGTCCTTAATCTGCTCCAGATACTTTACATCATTGGCAGCATACTCTATGACATCTTCACTCAAGCCAGCCCACATAATCTTACCTCGTACAGTCTTGTCTAGCTCTACATCAAGATAGTTCTCACCTGCTGACTTGAGGCTCATACTATGAATACCTGAGGGGAACCCAAGCCACATAAGCTTCTCAGCTATGAATCCATCATATACATTCTTCAGGACTATCCTTTGGTGAAACAGGAATTTCATATCAAACTTGATATTCCATCCTATAAACAGCCTGTCTGATTGCAGATATTCCTTGAAGAAGTTGATGTCTACTGTGGTGCAGTCTATGACAACCTGAAAATCATAGCAGCCCAACTGAAGCATCAAGAATGTCTTTGTATATGGGTCAAACCCCATAGTCTCAGTATCAAGACCTACTGATTTCAGTGGCTCCAACAGACTTAATGCAGCAGGTGGACTTACTATTTCAAATAAATCACTAGGTGGCAATATCTGAGTAGTCACCAAGTAAATCATACTATACGAAAGTTATTGTGTAGCCAAATCCTTCTGAGAAATCAATAGACCTGACCACAGCATTATTAGCTTCTGCCAATGGCTGACCTACAATTATCATTGGGCCTCCTGATGGGTCTATGAAGCTCTTACCATCACCAAGGTTGCCTACTCTAAGGGAAGCACCCTGAGTCTTCAGGATATAAGTCTTTGACTCTTCTCCATCCTTCCTTGGCAGTTTCTTGAGGTAATTCTTAGAACCATCATGGGTCACAAGTATAATTACGTCCTTCATTTCTTTGAATAGGCTGTGAAATCCTCGAAGTTCAGTTCATATTTGTATTTTGCAAAGAACCCACTTCCAAGCACACCATGCACAGTGACACCATAGCTACCAAATGCAGCATCAAGCTGACTCTTCAAGTCACCTACTACAAAGGTTTCCTCGAAGGCATGTCCCATATAGCATATATCCATTGTGACAGTGCCACTAGACTCCATTGATGTGCTGCTTGTAGCTATCTTGATACTGTTGTCAGAAGCATTCTTTATCTGTAGCACAGGTACTACCTCCTTGTCAATATAGGAGTAGTCACCACCTGTATCTAACAGGAAGTGCAACTTGACATCTCCATTTGAAAAGGTGACTACAGGGACACTAAGCAGGTCCATTGACTCCTTAAAGGGAATGGGTATCTTCTTATTGTTGTGATGGTCCTCTATGGCATTTACACCCTTTGCTATCAGCACAACCAAGAGCAGGGTTACAATCGTTTGTATTACTAATGTCATTCTTTTTTTTTTTTACTGGACACCACTGTGGCCAAATCCCTCCCTATTAGGATAGTCAAGGTCATCAACCAGTTCAATCTTCACACCACTTGAGAACAGCCATTTGAGCTTCTGCCAAACAGTTGCTTTCTGAGAAGGCTGTATCTTGAACTGACATATCCTGTCAAATTGGTTGATATGCACTTCACCAGTGGCAAGTATAGGCAGTCCCCAAACATCATCAGGACCACAATATGGCTGGTCTATAACACCAGGAGCATTAACCTGTAGTATATGGAACTTCTTGTTTGAAGAACTCCTCAATGCTACCACAGCCTCCATACCATCAGGCAGCTTCATTGCTACACCAAGAGGGATATTGAGATAAGGGAACTCAAGTTTCCTATACCTTACACCCTTATGCTTCTTCAGCATTTCAGCAGTAGGACCATTAAGTTCTACAGGAATAGCTGACCTAAGGTCAATCCAGTCTCCATCCTCACTGATGGTAGGAGCACAGCCATCGACCACAACTTTTACTTTAATTATCTGTTTCATTGTTCTTTTTTGTTAATGAGTACTAATAATAACCCAGAGTTAGTACCCTTTATTAACTACATCTAGACCAGCCACAATCCTTGCAGTGCTGGCAGCCACCCTCATTTATGATGTCTCCTCCACACTCTGGACACTTTTCTCCTGTGACTTCCGTAGGGATGTACTTAGCCAATACTCTACACATAGCAGAGCTAAAAGAAGTAATATTGTCATTTACTTTCTTAGCAGTCTTGATAATGTATCTAATATCAACACCATGCCTAAGAAGCATACTAGCATAAAGTGTTGCAGCCTTTTCTTCAATGTTTTCATTTGCCAACTCTAATTCAGTAATCTGTAACAAATCTGACCTGAAGTTATAGTGCATCTTAGACTTCTTGGTGATAACACCCTTATGGGGTTCAGCACTCAGCTTCACATTTGGTTTGAAGGCAAATATCTCATAGGGTTTTCCATTGAGAAGGCCCACAAGGATAATGTATTGGTTGCCTTTACTGTTCACAGTATAGAAATCAGCCTCTAGCTCCTTGGGTCTCTTAGGTGCCTTGGTCATAGGAATATCAGTGGGCTTTGGCAAATCTATTGTCAGTATGCCCTCTCTCTTACAACCACTCCTATATATGGTAATACCCTTCAGGCCATATCTCCATGCAGCCATATAGATGTTTGCAACATCCTCAGTAGTGGCCTCCTTAGGAAGATTCACAGTAGAAGATATGCTTGCATCAGTGTATAGCTGAAGTGCTCCTTGTATCATAACCCTTTCAATAGGGTCAATGTCTGCCGATGTTACAAAGTAATCAGGCAATACATTCTCACCATCAAGACCTCCATGTACTTCTACATAGTCATTGACAATCTTGGCATGAACCTTATAGAATGTGTCCTTGCCATCAAGGGATTGTGTCTTCCTTGTGTAACTGAGGGCAAAGTTAGGCTCAACACCAGTACTTACCTCAAACATAGTGCCTATGCTTCCTGTAGGAGCACAAGTAAGGAGCTGACTATTGTATAATCCATGTTCCTTAATATCAGACAATACAGCTTCAGGCAACTTCAAGTGCTTAATAAAGGATGACTCCACAAGTTTCTCCTTGTCACACTTGCCATAGCAGCCATGAGCCTTTGCCAATTCAAGAGACTGGAGTATAGCACTCTTAGCTATGGTCTCGTAGATAGTCTTTATGATGGCAAGGGATTCCTTGCTGCCATACTTTATGCCAAGCTTGATAAGGGCATCAGCCAAACCCATAGTGCCAAGACCTATCTGCCTCCACTCACTTACAGAGTTCTGCTGTTCCTGTAATGGGTGAAGGTTGAGACCTTCTATAAGCACCTGATTAAGACCTACTACTGCTGTGAATACAGCTTTCTCCAACTCTTCAAAGTCAAAGTAGCAGCTAGTCCTGAATGGGTTCTTCACAAACTCTGCAAGGTTGAGACTGCCTAAGAGACAGCTACCACCAGCAGGCAGTGGTTCCTCTGCACAGGGATTCACTCCAGCATACTTGAAGTCAGTGTTGTCTAACAGGTTATAGCCCTGTATTCTATCCCAATAAAGGATTCCTGGTTCTGCATAGTCCCAATTATTCCTTACCAGCTTATTAAACAACTCCCTTGCTCTTACCTTCTTGACATAGCCAAAGAGTTCCCTGTTGCTTGTAAAGTCAGGATTGCCATATATAGGGGTGAGATGGTTCATTACCAAAGGCACTTCCTTGGCAGCTTCTTCCAAGATAGCATAGTCACAAGGCCACCTTAGTATATAGTCACTGTCTTCCTCCACAGCCCTCATAAACTCATCATTTACTCTGACTGAGATATTGGCAAACTTGACCCTTTCCAAGTCAGTCTTACAGTCAATGAACTCATCTATGTCAGGATGATTCACATCAATGCTTATCATCAATGCCCCTCTCCTACCATTCTGAGATATTGTCTGAGTAACTTGTGAGAACATATCCATGAAGCTTACAGGGCCACTTGATGTCTTGCTGGCATTGTGTACTGTGGCACCATTGGGACGAAGCTTTGATAAATCAACACCACATCCTCCTCCATAGCTATATGTCCTAGCTAGCTTGGCAGTACATTCAAAGATGGACTCAATGTTGTCATCAGGGGGTGCAATGACATAGCAGTTACTGTAAGTAACCTTTCTGCCAGATACTCCTCTGCTAGCCAATATCCTTCCTCCAAAGATGAATTTCTTGTCAATAATGAGCTGTTTTACAGGCTCATAGCCATGACTTACTCTCTCAAAGAACTCTTCAAGGGTTTCCTCTCCATTCCTATACTTCTTGTTGAAGATATTAATAGAGAGTTCATTGTTATTCAACCACTCGTTTATTTCCATTTCATATAGTGTTTAACCATTTTACTATGTTGTTAGGCTTGTCTTTCTCTATGCCAAGAGGCACCTGAGGATGGTTATCAAGATAGAATTTCAAGTCACTTGCTATCTTGAAGGGATGCTCAAGCTCAATCTGATTATTCTTGCCGAATTGCAGTGTACCTATAGCCCTAGTCTTATCAAATTCCCACACAAGAGGTGTAAGGGTCCACTTATTGACCACAATGAATGTATAGTCAGCAAGTGTATAGTCCTTCCACTCAGGATGCTGGTCTAGGTTATACCTTATGATAAGCCAGTAAAGCCTAGCCTGAATATCATATCTCCACTGAACAAAAGACTGATAGAAGTCCCACTCTGTGTGACTGCTTGTCTTCAAGTCAATAGGATAGATAATCTTCTTCTCATGGTCTACCAGTATAAGGTCTGCCATACACCTAAAGTCAATATCATTAAGTGTGGCTTTGAACTTCAACTGATATTCCCTCACAAACCTCTCATTGAAAGGATTATTAGGAGAGAAGAAGAACTTAGTGGCATCACTGGTTCTGAGAGCATCTACAGCTCCCATTACTTGGTCATATGTGTCTGTGTCAAGGATAGTCTTATCCTGTGCTGAGTAAAGCAGCTTATAATACTCACTTCCCTGCTCCTTGATTACCTTAGCCCTAGTCTCAGGCTTCCAGTTAAGCTGATACTTCAACTCCTCTGTATGCCCTATGATTACAGCATCAGGTATATCAGTAAGAGTGTGGTGAGTAGCACTGTTCTCCTCAAACAGTACCTTGACTATCTTCAATACTGACTCACTGATAGGTGGGTACTCTGCTACTAGGAATCTGGACTCAAACTCAGTCATGCCTCCTGTGATTATTGCATCAACAGCAGAGCCAAATGTAAGGCTTGGAGTCTCTAACTTGTCAAAGAGACTATCTAACTTATTGAATCCTTCCCTAGCAAACCTAGCAAGTGTAGAGTAACTGAGAGCAGGGTCTGCCCTATAGGTTTCCTCATCTACTTGCCAGCTTATATCATACAGTTTCTGTACCATTGTCTAAGTCTGTTAATAATGCTTCCAGATTCTTGATGGAATAGACAACTGCATAGCAATACTTTGCAGGAGCAAACTGGATGCTGTGTTTCTCCAGCCACTCCCTGAAGAGCTTTGCCTTGTATGGAAATACATCATTGGCAAATCCCTTAGCCTCCAAGAACACACATACCCCCTTATACACAAAGGTAAAGTCAGGAGTATATGTGATACATACAGGCTTGGTGGTAATCCTTTGAAAGACACCACCTCTCTTGTCATAGTATGGGACTGTGAGCTTGTCACAATCCCATATTTTTATGTGTTGAGGTTCATATTGAACATCTATGCCCCTCTTCTTCAAGTACTTATACAGTCTTTCCTCAAGCTGAGAATGAAATTCTATGCCATCTATTGATACTGGAGTTGCATTAAGAATTTTCTTATTACTCATGTATTGCTGCAAGAAAAGGCTTGATTAGCTCGTAGGCTTCCTTTGCATCTGCCATGTCTATGAATCCAGGAAGCATAGGATGGCAAAGATGCTCAGTTACTCTATAACTTCTTACAGGGTCACAAAAGTATTTTTGCTCCCCCTCTTTACCCCTGTTCTTCACTTCTGAGATAGTCTCAAGCAGCACATGGATTTGTGCTAGCGGAGACACCTGCTCCAATGATGCAAAGAACAAAATAGCAGGAACCAATGGCATGTCATTCTTCCTAGCAAACCTTCTTATGTAAGGTTTGAGTTTCTCCCAATGCTCTTTGGTGGCAGGAGACATTCCCTTCTCTTCTTCCTTCTGGACCAAGAAGCCCTGTTTCACAAGCAGTCCTACATTCTCAGGAGTTACAACAACCTGAGTCTTGCAGATACCCTCTCCAAGAGAGGTAACTACTTTCTGCTCAACTTCAATGGTCTGACCCATTTGGACCTCTTTGTCACTGTCTTTGATAAAATACTTCATTGTTTTTAAAATTTTATGTTAATAAATAGGTGAACCAACTGATATGCTCACCGTACATCTTTTCCACGAGAGTGTTTATCTGGGTAAACAGTTCATTGGGCATCCTCTGGTTTGTCCTAGCATAGTAGGCAGGGTGCTGTACCTTTATAACATGGCAGAACTTGCTTATGTAAGGCTCAAAGGTCTGAGCCTGACTCCCAAATAATACGAATATAGTTCCTGGGTTATACTCACTTATCCTCTTTATGAGTTCCCTTATGAATGGCCTCCATATCATCACATGGCTACCAACCTTGTTCATTTCACAGGTGAGGGCTGAGTTAATCATAAGAATACCCTGTCTTGCCCAAGACTCCAGTGTAATGTCAAAGCTGATAGGTGGATGAGGAACTTCATAGTTAATACAAGCCTCCTTTATCACTTCCAGGGATGGGCTTAGCTCTGTTGTGCCTGCTTTGTTTCCAAAGAGCACACCAGTAGCTACACCCTTCTGAGGATATGGGTCTTGGCCTAAGAACACTATCTTGCAATCATGCAGGCTACATAGTGTGAATGCCTTAAATATATCATTATACTCAGGCACTACAGGATGTAGACTATACTGATAGTTTACTGCTGTGACCACCTTGTTAAGAATAGGCACATCAATCACCTTTAGCCAGTCACCAAAGTATTCTTCTAGTGACATAAGTCAGGTATGTGATTTACTATAAAGTCATTCAGTAGGTCATTGCTGGCATTAGATGGCCTTGGTGCAACAGGAGTTTCTATGAAGTGACTACAATCACTGATTTCCACTATGGGCTTACAGGTCTCACCCTCTTCTATGAAGTGAGACTCTATCTCAGCCTTAGCACAAATCATAGGTAGAATCTTCTTATAGATAGTTTTCTCAATAAGACCCTCTGGATTACTCATCACAGAGTTGTCTATATGATACACTACCTGCTTCACCTTGAGTGGCCTGCCACTGAACTTAGCAGTTACTACAAATATTGGCCTATAGTCCTTATTAAGTATGAGACCTGGGGCACCATAGTACTTGTCTCCCTTGTTGGTTTTGACACACTGTAGTCTTGTCTCATAACCTACAGAACTGAAGTCAGCCATAATGGTAGCTACTAGCCTTCTCAGTTTAACCTGCTGTTCACCATTGGTAAACAAGGGAAGTATCAACTTACCCTTGAAACTGGTTCTATTGTGGACACACAAAGGATGGGCAAGGAGCATAGGAACTTCATTACAGGGTTCATCTGTATCTACATTTGCTACTAGGAAATGGTGGAATGTATCATTGGACATCAGGTTTCCATACCTATATTCAGTGTTTCCTTCCATTTCATCAAATACATTGGTCAACCCATCAAATACAAATTCCTCTACTCTATCCATGATTCTGTGTCTTGAAGAACA
>Ga0310696_10006156_pt1 | contig 14299 bp, 3 predicted proteins | sample AusTroGonzalo_MG_4_FD_203885 | JGI IMG/M metagenome (GOLD analysis project Ga0310696, IMG submission 203885) | Bovine rumen microbial communities from tropical cattle in Woodstock, Queensland, Australia - Gonzalo_02 (v2) (version 2) | ecosystem: Host-associated > Mammals > Digestive system >...
GCTAACACTGCACAAATTATTAATAAGTTTCTTTTCATAGTGGTATTCTTTTTTGTCACAAAACCTTCAAAACCTGACAAAACTCCTTTTGAGTCAGGGAAAGCACGCCAACCGGCTGCTTTCCGGCGGCGACACGGTTGTGGAGCCGTTACACTTGCTTTTTTGAGGTTTTGCATTGTTTTGTGTGTTTTGTGATTAATTAGAGGCTGACTTTAAGATTAAGCATAAACGACCGTGTGCCGGGATAGGAGGCATACTCGAGGCCTTGGGCGTTGCCTGAGCCTTGGGTGCCTTCGGGATTGATGTTGTCGGGCAGGGTCTTGTAGATGTAGAACAGGTCGCGGCCCACGAGGGAGATGGAGGCCTGTTTGAAGAGGTTCTGCTTGTCCAACCACTTGCGCGGGAAGTCGTAGGTCAACGAAAGCTCGCGCATCTTGATCCAAGTGTTGTTCACGATGCCAGGGGTGCTGAGGATGTTGCCCCAGCCGCCGAAGTTAGGCATGTATTTGTAGAGGTAATGCACCACGTGTTCATTTTCAACAGCCTCGCCAGTCTCGGTATTGATGCAATAACCAGGCAGGATGACACCATAGTTGCCCAACAATTCGCCGTTTTCGTAATACGGCAGGCCGTTGCCCTCACGCTCATAAAGCGTCTCCAAGCTTTGACCAGTCTGCATGGCCACCACGTAGGAAGCGCAATAAATCTGACCGCCCAACTTGGCATCGACCAAGGCATACAGCGACCAGTTCTTATAAGAAGCCCTCAGGTTGATACCGCCTGTCACCAAAGGAGCGCAGTTGCCAATCGGTACGCGGTTGTCGGTTTTCAGGTAGGTGGTGCCAGTTTCATTCAACAAGGGCATCGGTTTGCCGTTTTCATCGTAGAAAGGACCTATGACGGTGCCGTCGGACATCGTGTATTCATAGACATAGTCCCATCCGTAAATGGTGCCGTACTCCTCCCCTTCTTCCACGGCGACGGCGGGACCGTTCGAGCCCCAAATCTCGGAAAGGGTGTACATGTTGGCACCTGACAGGTCGACAATCTTGTTTCTGTTGCGGGCCAAGTTCAAACCCACCTGAACGCCATAGTCCTTACCTTGGGCGATGTCGTAGGTCATGATGGCCTCGATACCCTTGTTGGTCACCACACCTGTGTTGATGGTCACGTTGTTGGCACCCGACGAAGGAGCGAGCGGTGAGGAAAGAATCTGGTCCCAGGAATAGATGTCGTAATAGGTGAAGTCCAAGTTGAAGCGGGCACCCAAACCGAGGTCGAAACCCAATTCATAGCTGCGCTGACGTTGAGGTTTCAGCTCCAAAGGTGGCACGACGGTCGGCAAAGAAGCTGACAATTGATGTCCGAAGGAACCTGTGCTGTAGGTATAGGTCAGCTGGTAGGGCTCAGTGTCGCTGGCAGTCTGTGCCCACGAACCACGCAACTTGAGGTAATTCACCGGGCCCCAGTTCCAATTCTTGAAAGCTGAAGTCGGGACAAAACTCAAAGTAGCCGAGGGATAGAAATAGCTGTTGTTGTTGATGGGCAGGGTCGATGACCAGTCGTTACGACCTGTGACATCCAAGAACAACCAATCACTGTAGCTCATATTGAAGAAGGCATACAACGAGTTGACTTGCTTCTCCCACCGTGACTCACCAAAAGTGCGTTCCGTGGCATTGGAGTAGTTGCTTATCGCGTACAGATTGGCGTATGCCCATCTACCCGAGGTGCCGTTGAGGCCGTCGCGGTAACCGTAGTATTGCTCGCCACCTACCGAAAAACGCACATTGAACTTTGAGCCGAAGATCTTGTCCTTGTAAGCCGTAATCAGGAAGTCCATGTCGCGGGTCACAGAATTTGACTTGCTCTTCGAGTAATAGCCGCCCGCCATGCCGTCGATGGTGGTGGGCTTGTGCTTGGTGGTGTAGTCGTCAGCCGTCCAGTCCAAAGCGACCTTAGCAGAAGCTGTTAACCAAGGTGTTACATCATAGAGTAACCTTACTGAGCCGTACATCTTGTCGCGGTCGAGGGTCGTGTTGTTGTTGTAGAACGTCCAGAAAGTGCTGTTGTAGATGTACATGTAAGGATAACCGTCAAACTGGTTCATTGTGCCGTCCTCGTTCTCGTATGACGTGACCTCAAGGCCTTTCCAGCTGCGGGGCCAACTATAGAGCAAACCTTTATTGAAGTTACTGTTCGACTCACCGATTTCAGGCGAGTTGAGACGATAGTAGTCCAAGTAATTGAAGGCCACGTCCACCTTGATTTTATCCGACACATTAATCAAAGAACCAACGCTGACAGTCGTTTGCCGCAGGTTGCAGTTGTCGATGATGGCATCGGTACGCGAGTCGGTCAATGACACACGGACGCTACCGAAGTCGCCGGCATTCTGGAAAGCGATGTTGTGGTTCATCGTGTGGCCGTTCTTGAAGAGCATCTTCAGGTTGTCGGGCTGGGGCGAATAGTCGCGAATCTGACCGTCCCACCAGAGGACGCTCTCGCCGTTCATCGCCGGACCCCAGCTTTGGGCACCGCCATAGTAACCGAAGGTGGTGTTGGTGGGTTCGCCCGCTGGACCGTTGTCCACGCTGTAAATGCCTGGATATTCATACACCTGATTGCCGTTGTCATCATACATGCCTTCGATGGGTGTCAAAGTCGGTGTGTGGAAGGTGATGGGACCGCCTGCACCGTATTTGTTTTGCACCGAGCGGTACAAATAAGGTGTAGTAATCTTGAAACCAGCGGAATAGCTGATACCCAAACCTCTTTGTTTCGAGCCTTTCTTGGTGGTGATGAGCACCACGCCGTTGCCGCCACGCGAGCCGTAAAGAGCTGCCGCCGTGGGGCCTTTCAGGATGTCAAGGCTCTCGATGTCCTCTTGGTTGATGTTGTTGAGTGCTGTACCCCAGTCGCGGCCACCGCTCCACTCAGTTACACCGCCTTCGTTAGTCATGGGAACACCGTCCACCACAATCAGCGGCTGGTTGTCGCCGAAGATGCTGTTATTACCACGGATGGTGATACGCGAAGAGCTGCCATCCACGCCGTTCGGGTTGATGATCTGCACACCCGCCGAGCGACCGCTCAAGGCACTGATGACGCTGCCCGAGCCAGATTTGGCAATCATCTCGCCGCCGATTTCCTCGGTGGCATAGCCCAGTTCTCGTTTCTGTCGCTTGATACCGAGAGCCGTGACCACCACATCGTCGAGCATCTGTGCATCGGTTTCGAGGGTCACATTAATCTTGTTTTTGCCTTTGATGGCAATCTCCTTGGTCTTGTAGCCGACAAAGCTGAAAATCAGCACATCCTGGCTGTCGGCTTTCAGAAAGTAATTACCATCGATGTCGGTCACTGTGCCTGTTGAAGTGCCTTTTACCTGAATGGTGACGCCAGGCAAGCCGTAGCCATCGTCGCTTGAAATGACCTTACCGCTCACCGTGATGCTTTGTGCAAGTGCGGCCAACGGAGTCATTAATGCAAGCAAGAAGAAAAATAGTAGCGTTTTCTTGTTCATACACATAATGTTTTAAATCTTTGGGGACAAAAATAGGAATTATTCTTGTTGGACGCGCAAAATAATGAAATTTAACCCCAATATACGTGTAGGGCTGCCATAATGTGACAGCCCTACAAATGTCTCATGTCGTTTTTATACTGTTTTCTCGATAGCTGGGCTTTGCTCTTCTCGCGTTAGCGACAACAGGGCATGCCCCGTTGTTGGCAAAGCCCAGCAATTTCTATCAATCAATGACGATTTTCTGCGTCCTGACCTTCTCGCCCTCAATCAAACGCAACACATACACACCCTTGGCCATCCCGCCCGTAGAGACGCGATTCATCGCGTCTCCAGAACGAACAACATGCCCCAGCACATCCACAATCTGCAACACAGCACCCGCCTCAGCACCAACAATGATGATGTCCCCATTATTGATAAAGGCAAAAGGCACATTGTCGCCGTCAGTGTCCCCGCAGACGGAAAACACCAGACGGAACCGCGAAGCGTAATCAGTTGTCTTGGCATTGAAGGTGTAAAAGGCTGGCCCTTCGACAGGCTCAGGGACCAGCAGGTCAACATCCGCACCAGTGAGGTTATCAATGAGATGCAGATAATTGAACTCCAAGCCATTGGTGTTCACATTGATGGTGTAAGTGCCGTCCTTCGCGGCCTTGAAGCTGACAGGCTGCTCATTGCCCTCACAAGGCACGATGGCGATTTCCTGATGGTCTTGTGTAGCGAATACCTTGGTACGCTGTTCTTTGAGTGACATCTTCTCCAAAGGCTCACCCTCCATCTTCACAATGAGACGGTCGATGAGTTTGCCATGGTCAGAAAGTTCCACGCGAATTGAACCGCTTCTGTTGGCCGTCTCGCCGCGACCCGGATTGAAGGTAATGGAAGCCCCTTCGTCCGTGGCCTTCACAAAGAAGCCTTCGGCGGGTTTCAGCGGGTTTTCTTCAGAAATTTCATTCACGATGAGGTCATCCTTGGCTTCATTCAACTGATAGCAGCCGTTGGCCACATTCACAGAGGCATACGAGGTGAGGTTATAGACAAAGGGATTGCCCACAAGGTTGAAGCCCTTCAAATCACCGCCTTCCGTATAGTTAAGCAAGACCGTTACCGTGGATGAACCGCTTTGAAGTTCTCCAGCAAAGCCTAATAAAACCTCTTCGCTGTTGGCATAGAGATAGCCCTTACCGTTGACCAATTCCGCGAAGCCGTTGGGTGCATATTCCTGATTCATCCAATATGCCGTCGGCTCGTCGTAATAATAAAGGTCGTATTCGTTGCTGAGCAGGTTCGTGACGAAAGTCACCGGTGTGATGCTCGCAAGCGGTGGAGCGATGAGATACCAACCGTCACTCTGGCCTTCGGTGTAAGGCAAAATGTTCTTCTGAACGGTGGCTTGCACGCCAGTATTGCCATGGAACAATTGACCGCCTTCCTCGATGATGAGCCTCGAAACCGATGCGCTGGTCAACATGCCGGAAACGGTGAGGATCCTGTCTTCGGGAATGGTCAGGGACTGGTTTTCCGCGACAGTCAGCGAGAACACTTCGGCATCCTGGTCGAGCTGGCAGATGCCGTCGATGAGGACTTCGTCGTCGGCTTGCGGCAGGATATAGCCTTCCCAGTTCGCGGCGTTCGACCAATACTCATCCTCGTTGCCATGGAAGATGCGGAGGTTGGACGGCTTCTTGGCAAAGACCAAGGTGTAAGTGGTCGTTTGCTGGACAGGGATGGTATCCACAATATGCAACTTGTTCTCATAAACGGGGTCGCCGCCGTCGGGGATGGTGACAAAGGTCAACCAGACGTTGTTCAGCGGAATGACTTGGTTGTCGTTGTTGCGGATGCAACTGACAATGTTGTACTGGTTCATGCCCGGGTCGTCTGTCAGGCCGTAGTTCCAGCCGATGCGCGAAGGCTCAATCGTAAGCGTTACGATGGTGTCCGATGGCGAAACATAATGGTCGAAACTGATGCCGTCCACCACGCCGACCGAGGTCTTTCCACCGTGCGAGAAATAAATCGAATCGGGCGTATCGTAGGCATCGGGATTGTCGTTCACGAGGAAGTCGTTGATGCCGTCGTCGAGGGTGCCGTAGGCATAAATCGGATGGATGAGTTCGTGAATGTCCAAGTGGCTCACGAGGCTCAAATCCGAATTGCCATAACTGCTGTTGTGGATAACATGCGCCGTGTAGGAAACGAAATGCCCAAGCAGCGAACTGGTAAATAGCCATTCGCCAACAGCCGTCTGACCACTCTCGATGTTGCCAAATAGGATTTCCATCAAACCGAGTTGACGTGGACTGCCGTTGAACGAGGCACCGTACATGGCGAAGTCGATGGCGAGACCTTTATTGTTGTCAATGATTTGAGGTTCAGCCGTTTCAAGCAGCACATTCTTGGCCATTCCCGCGCCTTTGTTGTTGATAATCACACCGAGTTCAGCGGGAACGCTTGGTTCAACCACATCCAAAGTCAGGGCATCATCGCCGAGGATGTCGCGCTGCATGAAGTAATCCACATACAGGTCTGGGCTGGGGTTGACGGTGATGTCCACTGGATACAGCGGATAAGTCAATCCCTCGCCAGTGAATGGGTCGATGAAACTGAAGGAGCCGCCGAAGGAATACACCACAGGCTGTGTTGGTGCGGCGTTTTTGGTAGGGATGAACTGCACCAATGCCGTTCCGTTGGTCTGTGCGGCCAGGCTACCGTCTCCTGATATGCCTGTGATTTGGTCTAACGAAAGCGTGTTGATTTGGAACAAGTTCGTACAGTCGTTGCCTTGGGAGTCTTCAATCCTGAAATCCACAAAAATGTCTTCCATAGGAATGGATTCGTGGCCGTTGAAGATTTGCAAGGTGCCGTTGAAGGCCTCGCGGGTCATGGTCATCTTTTGTGTGAATTGGACGGTGACACGAGCGCAGACCGAGGATTGGATGTTCTCTATTTCCGTTTCTAACATTTCGTAAGCATTATCATACATCTGCCTTACATCGCTAAAGCCCAACGATTCCGCGTATGCCTGTGCCTCGTATGCCTTTCGCATGGCGGCTGTGTCATACTCTATAATTCCACCATAGCCTTCGGGCAATGAATCGTTGGAATAGTAGCCTTCGTTCCAATACATAACGGATTGATTATACCCTTCGGCTATTACTCTAATATAATCATCTGAAATGTTTTCCAGTTGGTTTTGGCTGATGAGTTGCTGTATTCCTTCCTCTGATATTAAGCCTGTATTGCTGTCGAGTAGGGATTGGAACAGATTCCAAAATTCTATTCCTTTTTCTTCATCAAACCAATAGGCTTCCATAAGAACCTTTGACAAGAAACCTTTCATTGCATGCATATACTCATAGTACTTCGTGACACTTTCATATATGATTTGATTGGTGGTTTGACTGTCTCTATCTCCCTTTGAATCATTTAAACCACTGACATCTGGTGTACAATCTGGTTCACAATTATTTGTTGTCAAATTTAGAACACATCTGCCGATAACACTACCACTAATAGAATCTGTAACATACTCAGAAAAAGTTCTAGTGCCTTCATAATCCGTTGAACCTGAAGGTAAGGTAAAGTAATACCAATTCCCAGATTGATCCTGGAATTTTTTCATATATGATTGTCCTCTACAAACGTTATCATCCATTGTAATATCATTGGCGGGATTTGGTTTGACCAACACGTGTATTAATACATTTCTTTCATCCTCACATTTATCATAAAAACGATATTCACCTGGTTCTGTATAAACGATATGATTCTTGGTTACCTGCATACTACTTCCATGTTCAATTAAAAAACTTTTATCACAAGCATTGATAGAGCAAGAGTCTCCAAAATTAATTGTACGTACTAAATATATGTCAGGAACTGGAAATAATGCGATGAAAACTTGACTTGATGGAAAATAATAATCTATTGAATAATAGAAATTATTCTTACCATCCCATCCTAAATTATGATGAAAAAACACCATATTGTAATCTGTATAATATCCATCTAAAATATAAGCATGACCTTCTCCATCATTATCAACACCACCATAGTATAACGGGACCTCGTTACTTATGTATTTCATCAACAAATGCTTCCAGGCATTATCTGAATACCAAAACCGGTCTTTCTTTTCTGCATCTTCATAACCAAAATTATTAATGAAAGAAGCTAAAGCAAGTCTATCGGGAGCGCCACTTCCACCATGCATGGCAGTTCCATACATCATGTACACAGATAATCCACAATCTAGCATCATTTTTGCTGCAAGTTCCTTTGTGTTTGATTTTGAATAATCCCATCCTCCTATATCAAAATTATAATGTTGACCCCATGTAACATTGAATATACTAGCAGGTTGAGCATGTATGAGACTATCCCTGTTATCATAAAGCATAAAGTCATGGACGTTATCGTTTGGTTTTTTTAAAAAACACGCACTTATTGTGGTTTGGGGAATGTATGTTTTAAAATGATACAACAATTGCGCCATTGCTGTTGCCACACATCCTGTATATGCCCTACCAGTATGCGTTTCTTGAAAAATAAACCATGGACAGAATTGATTATAATTACCATGCCAATCTCCATTTATTTGTGGCTCATATAATCCATCCCCAGTCATTCCTTGTCCCCATTTAGTTGTAGTCAAAGGACTAATAGCAGAAGGGTATTCTGGTTGAGACCCATCTCTTGTACCTTTCTCCAATCTATAGTATCCATTTTCAAGGTCAATCCATGCTTGCCTTACAGATTCATCCGTAGAACGAACATTATATCGCACCATGGAATCCACCACATAGTCATAACAGCCAATAATCATTTCGGCTGCAGGAGCCATGTCGTTAGGATCGAAGGTGCCTTCATCGGAGAAACCGAGAATGGGCTGCACCCGCTTGTCGCCCGCCACAATGATGAAACCATGCTCATCGGCGTTGAAGATGTAAAGATTCGGGAATTTGTCGGTTTCAACGCGCCTCAATGAGCCTGGCTCACCTGACAGGGCAACGCCAGGGTTCAATTTAATGAAATTCTCACCTACGCGGCTTGCCAATCGTAGGTCAACGGCATCGGCGTTCTGCCCGAAAACAGGAAACGACATTACCAAAGAAACAACGAATACTATTGTTCTTACAAGTCTATTATCTATAGTTTTCATGATGTTCAGATTTTAAGGGTTAATTATTCTTGCGTCTATTGTTTCCAGGTTGCGGTGGCAGTTTCGGAGTGCCGTCAGACGGAGGTGGACAGCCGCCCAAACCACCCATAGCACCTTCCAAAGCGCCAGGAAGGTTAGGATCTTCGCTACAGCCTTGTTGTTGCGTTGTTACAGGCGGTGTACCTGAACCACCAGATCCAGAGAGGTGGCCTCCGCCACCACCGCTTCCGCCGCCGCCTGGAATGCCGCCACCACCTCCACTGCTCGGAGGTGTTTCGCAAGGATGAGAACCTATCTGTACATACTTATAACCTTTAACATAAACCTTTTCTCCATTACAATAGTAATAAGACCAAACTTCTGTTTTGGCCATATCAGGGCAATCATCATCTCTTTCTCCCCTACCATTGAGAGCGGCATACACCAAAGGCGAACGCTGCCCAGTTCTCACCGTCATGGTACAAGGAATCACCACGGAGGTTTGCGCATGAAGCGTGTCTATCTCCGTAACCAACGGCGTGAAATCATAAAGCGGATGGTTGGTGGGCGGATAAAGCGTGGCATCGTAGGTGTCCACCAATCCAAGGTTGGAAATGATATAGTCGAACACAAAACTCTCGCCTTCTGCCAGTTCGGGGAAGGTCTGCGGCATGTCGATGACCACCACAGGAACAGGAACGTTGGTCTCGTATTCCACGATGAGTTCAAAGGTGTATTCGTCTTGGATTTCCGTTGGCACCACATTCCACGAGTAGGTGATGGCTTGGTATTGCAGATAGATGTTTTGGGTGTTGGTCTGGCCGCCCTCAATCTGTATCGTCGCCTGATATTCGGCATGATGCGGCGCGGTAATAGACATTCTGTAATAGCCTTCGGGGATGTCGCTCACGGTAAATAGGCCATTGCTATCGGTCAAGCCAATAGCCACCGTTTCTAACGAATAGTAGCCTTTCACCGTTACCGTGGCACCTCCCAAATGCTGGCCGTTGCCGTTGTAAGTGTAATCGTCGGTCACATCCACGATGAGCGTACCTGTGGAATCCGACACGGCCATAATGGTGTAAGGCAACAAAAGACCGTCGCCCCTTTCGCAGTTGATGGCGATGTTACCTGTGTATTGCACCAAAGGCGTGTTCTCGTTGGCCGACAACCTCAAGGAGAAATACGCCGAATCTTGGACAGCGATGGACGGCAAGGTGTCGTTGCCCACCACCGACAGCCAATCCACAGACGGAAGGTCCAAATAAACGCTTCCTGTGGGGCCAGTTCCGTTGTTGTAGAGCATCACATCCACAATCTTGTTCTTACCTTTGGTCATAGTGGTGGTGATGTTGTTGGGCGAAGCATACAGGATGCCTCTTGGCTCGGCGCAACGGTACCAAACAGTAAAGTTCAAGGACGCGCCCTCGCTGCTTGTGGCCACCAGATTGACTTCCTGATAGCCGTTGGTCGGTGTGGTGCCGCTCACACTGTATTCCAAAACACCTTCCTCCATGCCTTGTAAACTCAAGGGTTGGAAAGCGAAGGAGCAGCCCTCGGGCAAAGTGTTGGCCGTGACTTGGATGTTGTTCAGCGGGATTTGGCTTCTGTTCCTAATCACGATGCTCCCTATGGAGGTTTCGTTTTGCACCACATCCCAAAGAATCCAGTCGTTGGTGACGAGGTTCATGCCGGGGATGTTGAAGTCGTCATGAACGGCAGTGCTGTTATGCCCCACCCTGCCCGAGTTGATGGTGTAATACCCCGACTCGGAATAGGCAGGCACGAACTCCACGGAGAAATGGCCGTCCGCTCCAGTGGTGGCAAACAACGAGCGCGTCATGTTCATAACCGTTACTTTCACTTCCACCTCGGCGAACGAAGCAGGGTTGTTGCTTGCATCCATTACCGTGCCATAGATGGGAACGGTGCTGTTCATCTCAAAGACATCTTGCGTCACGTAAGTATTGAACACAAACATATCAGCAAGGCTTCCTGTGAGTTGCACCGTTTGGGTGAGCGTTCCAGCAGAAATGACAAGATTTGCAGTGTAGTTGTATTGTACCGCTGTCGGGCTGAAGGTCACCGACAACAAACCGCCAGTAAGACCATTCCAGTTGGAGCCTTGCTCGAAAGAGAACATGGATGCATCTTCACCTGAAATCTGCATAGTGATGGTATCATCCAAGGCATTACCGCTGACATATAAGTTCAGAGTATTACTGTTGTTCAAAGCCACCTCGCCGAAATTGAGGCTGCTTGCGCTAACATTCATTGAAGGCGGGATGTTCAATGAGAAACTTCTTACGCTGCTTGTCGTTGTGAAACAAGTATTGACTGCTTCAACATACCAATTGTAGGTTTGATGGTTTTGCAACGAGGGGACATAACAACTCCTATTATATATGTTACTCGCATAAGGCGTGCTTGGAGTAGGCTCATTCACATTCCACAGATAAAGGTTGTAATACTCCGCCCCCGAAACCGCATCCCAACTGAAGGTAATCGGCAGCGACGAGAAAGGATAGTTGTTGGTCGGGTTCATAATGGTGAACTCGCCCAAAGGCGTATTGAAGAACTCCAAAGACAAGGCATAAATGCTGTCGCATCCGTGGATGGTTTGTAAGGAGTCATAATATGTGCCGCTTTCTGTGTAGGTGTTTCCATGCCAAGTGTATGAACTTGCATTGCAAAGGGTTGTGTCTACCGCGAAATAATAAGTGGGGTAAACGGTGAGGGTGAGATTCACAATGCTGTCATACTCGAAAGATGGATGAAACATCAAGGAATAATTGCCTATTCCCACTTCAGGATAAAAGATCTCAAAGCCATTTTCAACATAATCTTCTCCGTAACAGATATCAATATAGATTGTTGTATCGAGAACAGGTTTCTCTACAAAATTGGCAACATAAGTAGCGTTTTCTGTTACGATGAAACTATAGGTCGTGCTATCAGAAACAATATTTCCTTGGTTTGTCCAATTATCAAAAAGATAACCTTCGTTGGGAATGGCAACCAGTGTGCAAGTATCGCCCTCCTCATAATAGCCATCCCCTATCAAAATACCACCCATTTGAGGATTAGACATGGTTAGAATACTATAATAATATTGAAAAGGACAAACGCAGTCGAACTCATAAAGAAGTCCAGAATGCACCGAGCCTTGTTGAAAGATGATAGTTCCATCTTCATATCTTACGATAAAGGACACTTCGTTATCCCAACTTCCGCTGTGCCAAGTCAGACTAATATGGACTCCATTTCCAATTTCAATAGTGTATATGGCCGAAGCACCGTTGTGGATGGTGAGGTTTTGCATAGGTGTACCATCACTAAAAGCCACCGTTAAGCTGGCACCATTCCAACCGTCCCCGTAGCTGTCGTAAAGCTCAAAAATAACATTACATGTTGACGGACAATTGCCAAAATTCGCCACCAAATTTCTATCACCATCAACGGTAAACGTATATGTAGGACTATATGAAACAACCGTGTCATTTTCCATCCAAGAGCAGAAAGAAAAACCTTCGTTTGGAGTGGCTATTAGTGTGCAAGCGTCGCCTTCTTCATATGTTCCAGCACCTGTCACAGTACCGCCATAGGCGGGGTTGGCTACAGCAGAAACCACATACGTAGGTTGTATTTCATCAACATAGAGAAACATGGTCTTAGGCAAGAAGTTGCGCTGTGTAGCGGAAATAGCATCAAGGCCGCTATAGCTGTAACCTTGAACGGAAGCACCTGTCACGCTCTCACCATACCACGAACTGGTCACAAAGGTGCCTTTAACTGTGTTGTAAACACCCACAAGCAGGTTGCCACCATTATAATGATAAGGATTACTAAAGTCAATTTCCATTACGCCATTCACAATGCTCAAAACACCTTCATAAACAACGATACCAGGACCATTGAAATCACTTATAGTGGTGTGGTCAACTTCAGTCAAGAAAACTTGGAAGTTAGCTGCGCCCCAATTCACATCCGACTGAGAGGCATAAAACTTCATATTGGTAATGCTCTTGCCGTTCATAGTGCTCAGTTCAGAAGCTGGATATACAGCTTCGCTTTTCAGATAAGCATCAGTAAAAAAACCGTAAATTGGAACATACCCATTCGTGGAGGTGCCGTCATGTACAATAACGCCATGACCAAAATTAGCTACAAATGAAGCATCTCCTGTCACAAAGAAACTGTAAGTCTCTGAATTGGAGACCACCACACCGTCTCTTGTCCAGTTGATAAAAGAGTAGCCTGTATTGGCTGTGGCGGTAAGAGTACAGACAGCACCACCATCATAGTATCCAGCCCCTGTCACCGTGCCACATCCTGAAGGATTGATAGTGACAATGATTTCGCCAGATTCACATGTTGTTGCAGGCATGTAATTGCTAAACTCATTCCATCCCGTGGTACTTTGATAGGCTAAAAGAGAAGCGCAAGGCACATACATGGGGTTGGATTTATTCACATAGTAAAAAACATAATTACCCACCAAAGTCGGTGGGGTCTCTGCCAAAATGGTCATCGAAGTCAAGCCAGTACAATAATAAAACGCACTGCTCCCGATGTTAGTCACGGAATTTGGAATGGTTATCGAAGTCAGGCCGTAGCAATAATAAAACGCATTACTCCCGATGGAGGTCACAGTATTCGGAATGGTTGTGTTCTTGCATCCTAAGACCAATTCGTTAGTACTCGATTTGATAATGGCGTTACAGCCCTCACGAGAGTCATATACTGTATTCCCTGAATCAACAATGATTTGCGCCAAACCGCTACAGCGAGCAAACGGGTTTGTTCCAATGGATATCACTGAATTGGGGATGACTACCGATATCAGGCTATTACTACCATAAAACGCCCAGCTTTCGATGGAAGTCACTGTATTCGGGATAACCGTATTTTTACAACCTGTAATCAATTTGTTAGTGTTGGTTTTGATGATAGCGTTGCAACTTTCACGAGAGTCATACACTGTATTCCCTGAATCAACAATGATTTGTGCCAAATTGCTACAATCAGAAAACGGATTTGTTCCTATGGAAATCACTGAACTAGGTATGGCTATCGAAGTCAAGCCACTACAATCATGAAACGCATAGTTTTCAATTGATGCCACGAAATTGGGGATGTCTATCGAGGTCAACCCATTGCAATATCCAAATGCATAGGTTCCAATGGAAGTCACGGAATTGGGGATGTCTATCGAAGTCAGGCCACTACAATAATAAAACGCACAGGTTCCAATTGATGTCATAGTATACGTTACCCCATCATGTTGAATACTCTCTGACAAGACGACATCACCAACAGGTTTTGTGAATCCTGACCAACTATTTGCTCCCGGACAAGTCAATGCTACATAATGGTTATTTGCATCTGTAATGTTATAGTACAACGTTTGCCCCGTGGAACAAACCGCGCTGAAGTCATACGCATACGTTTTCGTCATTCCCGCCAAGCATAGCAGCAGGATGACCAGGAAGTATTTCCTTTTTCCTGACTTCGACACTTTTTGAAGGGTTTTTTATAACTCATTGATTTTCAGAAGAAGTTTGCGTCACCCAGAATTTCTCTTCAAAAAGTGGCTTGATAGTCTGCTGCCGCTTGGTTAGGAACAG
>Ga0310696_10006157_pt1 | contig 14299 bp, 5 predicted proteins | sample AusTroGonzalo_MG_4_FD_203885 | JGI IMG/M metagenome (GOLD analysis project Ga0310696, IMG submission 203885) | Bovine rumen microbial communities from tropical cattle in Woodstock, Queensland, Australia - Gonzalo_02 (v2) (version 2) | ecosystem: Host-associated > Mammals > Digestive system >...
TAAGACCAATAAGTCCCATAAGACCAATAAGATAATAATCACAAAAGCAAATGCTTATGAAGGAAAGAAAAATACTATTACTCATCGCAACAGTCATCTTAGCATTGGCTGGCTGCACCAACGACGAGTTCGTCGGAAGCAATTCCGTCACCACTCCGTCGCGGACCCAATCCCTCATCAGCTTTGGTTCCCACTTCAAAGCTGTCTCTCGTGCCGACATCATCGGCGCCGATGCTGCCGCACTGCTCAACAACCGATTCATCGTGACTGGTTACAAAGGAACGTCAACCGACTTTTCTTCAGCAACAGGAGATAATCAGTCGGTAATTGTGTTCGACAACTATCAGGTTGTATGGGAAGACAACTCCGCCAACAGCACTGAGACCAATGTAGCCAACTGGGAGTACGCCAACAAAGAGAAGTACGCCCTTTCAGCCGCAAACGCTCAGACTGTCAAATACTGGGACAACAACTTCCCCCAGTACGACTTCATTGCCTACTCATTAGGTCACAATGAACCAGCTGTCGAAACTACCGACTGGGAAGGCAACATGCCGAAAGCAGGTAAGATTGCCGTATCGGCCATCAGTCCTGCCAACCTGAAGACCGCAGCCTACACGCTGACCGGTTCAGCAACCGACCTCGGTTCCTGCTACATCGCAGACATCGTCACCGTATCGCGTACTGCTGACGGTTATGGCAAAGAGCCTGTCACCATCAAGTTCCGCAACCTCACATCAAAAGTACGTATAGCCCTTTACGAAACCGTTTTCGGCTACGACGTGAAGGATGTGAAGTTCTACACTGACGAAACGTCGAAAGTACCGACAACCAATGCGGCACTCTATGGTTCCACCGACTTCTTCCGTACGGCCGGAACCTACACCGTTTACTACCCCACCATCAACGCACCCGACAACTCAGACAACAACGTGGCCCATGTATCCTTCAGCGGCAGCGCTCAGGCTATAGGTCAGTTCGGAGCCTTCCCTCAGACGGCTATCGGACAGACATCAGCCGAAGTCACTTATGCGGGCAATGCAGAGGGGCAATACTACACAGCCGTCCTTCCGCAGGAAGAAGGAGCAGTCCTCAACCTGCGTGTCGATTTCACACTCGAATCCACCGACGGTTTACATGAAACAATCAAGGTATATGGTGCCACAGCTCAGGTACCTGCCACCTATACAAAATGGCAGCCAGGCTTTGCCTATACCTATATCTTCAAGATTTCCGACCAGACCACAGGCTATACCGATCCAGAGCATATCTATCCAGAAGGCCTGTATCCAATCACCTTCGACACGATGGTGGTTGACAACGGACCAGAAGAGGAAGTCGTTCATGAAACAGAATTTGATGAGAGAGAGTAAAAATAGAAGTTAAAGAGGAAGTTAAAAAGGAAAAAATTCCTGTGAAAGCATAACTCCCAGCACAAAGTGCTTAACTCCATGCGTAGCATAACTCCTTCGCGAAGCGATAACTTCCAAAATTGAACAAACAAGATAACTAATAATATTTATAAACCTTCAAAAAAACAAAGCTTATGAAGAAAAATCTATTAATCATCGCAGCTATCGCAAGTGCAACACTCGTGAGCTGCTCGAACGAAGAATTCGGTGGTGAGGAAATCGTCCCCATTACAACCGAAGAAGTGCCCATTGACTTTGGATCCTATTTCAAGGCCATGACTCGCGCCGATGTTACCGGCGCTGAAGCCGCAGCTCTGCTCGGCAATAAGTTTGTTGTTTCCGGCTATAAAGGCGGACAGACTACTTGGAAGACCGACTTTACAGGAGATGATGCTGTTAAAAACAACAACATCGTATTCGACAACTATTTGGTAGAATGGAATAAGAACTCTGCCCACACTTCAGAGTCCAACACTACCAACTGGGAATATGTTGGAATAACTCCCATCAAGCATGCTACCGCCAACGGCATCACCTCTCAGAAGATTAAGTATTGGGACTACAGCCAGACTCAGTATGACTTCATTGCTTGGTCAACTGGTTCAAAGACTGCAATCTACGAGGGCACACCAAGTGCAAATGGCGGAGAAGTATTGGTATCAGCTATTACTCCGGCAACAGCTACAGGTGCTACAGGTGTAGCCTACACTTTCACAGGTAAAGCAAATGACCTCAAGGAATGCTACATCGCAGACCTTGTAACCGTAAACAAAACAGGTAATGCAGGTTACGGAGAGGTTACTGGTTACGGCAATCCTGTTACCTTCAAATTCCGTCAGTTAGGGACCAAAGTACGTATTTCTCTTTACGAGACCGTTCCTGGTTACTCTGTAAAGGATGTACAGTTCTATTCTGCTGCCGCATCTAATGATGCACAAGCTACAACTGCAAAGCTCTTCACTACTACTGAGAACGACATTTACACACAAGGTACTTACACTGTATATTTCAAAACAGTAGATGCTCCGGACGATGCTGACAACAACCAAGCTCATATTAAATTTACTGGTTCTGGCGATCAGTCAAAGGTTGTTGATTGGGGAGGTCTGAACTACACCATCGCAGAAGAAGGTGAAAAAACAGAAGGAGAAGCATTCTTGGGCCGCACATCCAGCACAGCATCGTATGCTGGCGACCCAGATAAGAACTACTACGAAATTTTCCTGCCAAATTCAGATGGAACGAACCTCAACCTGCGTGTAAACTACACTCTTGAATCAACTGATGGTTCTGGTGAGGTAATCAACGTAAAGGGTGCCACTGCTCAGGTACCTGCTATTTACACACAATGGAAGCCAGGCTATGCATATACTTATATCTTCAAGATTTCTGACAAGACCAATGGTTACACAGGTGTTTATGATCCTACAAAGCCAGATGACACTACTGTTAACAGCGACCCAGCAGGTCTCTATCCTATCACCTTCGATGCAGTCGTAGTGAATGCAGAAGACGAGGACCACACACAAGAGACTATCACCACCATCTCTACTCCAAGCATCACCACTTATCAGAATGGTTCTAATGTTGTAAACAACAACGAGTACACCGTTCTTACACCTGATGCAACTAAGGGAATCACTGGTGAAATCTATGTAACCGTAAATGACGGAAATACTGGCAACACACCAGACCTTGCTAACGGACATCTCGTAACTATGACAGAAAATGGTGACGGCATGGTTAATCTTTATCAAGTTCCTGCAGGGACTACAGAAGCTCTTGTTGTAGATGCCCTTCAGATTCGTGACGATGACCCAAGTGCAGCAGGAAACATTGTAGGTCGCAATGGTCTTGAGTTGGTAAAGACTACAGGTCAGTCAGACAAACTGACTCTTACCGACAAGGTTCAGTATGGTGCTGATGGCAACGAAATCGCTTTGACACAAGGTCAGGCTGCTAAGTTCATGCCTCAAAGTGGAAAGACTTATGCTTTCGTTTATTTCAAAACCATCAAGACAACTGACACACCTTTCTATCAGGCTCTTGCATTTGATCAATTTGCACAAGGCGCTACCAAGTATCGCTACGACTACAAAAACCCAACTACAACTGATGCTCAGAAGGACGTATTATACTTCAAGGAGGTTAATGGTGCCTACACTAAGCAGACCCCATTCATAGGTCAAGGTGTCAGCAACCTCTATCTTGATGATCAAGGTACAACCATCGCATCTGGTTATGCAGTAACAGGTACAGACTACTATTATACTGACAATCATGGTATGAGCTATAAGAAGGCTGCTAATATCGCTTTTGCCAGCTTTGGAACAGCTACAGACATTTACACACGCACTGGTTCTGGCACAAATGCTGATCCATACGTATGGACCCAAAAGCCAACATCTGTTACAACACCTGCTGACGGAATCGCTTATTACCAGAAAACTACAGATAACAATGTAGATGTATATACTTACTGTGTCATCCTACCAGAACAGACTACAGGATGGAAAGAACTCGACACCAATTCGTATGTTGTAGCTACTGAGACTACAGCAGTTGATGGTCAGACCTACTTCGACAAGTACACCAAGAACAACGGTGAATACTACACTAAGGTAATTAAGGTACAATAATTGTTTTTAGCCCCACCCTAACCCTTCCAGCAGGGAGGGTCAGGGGAGACGGGCGAAAAAGGCCAATAGAAAGGAATAATAAGACATAAAAGTACAGATTTACAAAAAGGCTCGGTAATCCTTCGGTAGTCCTTCGGTAATCCTTCGGTACTCCTTAGGTAAAGTTGAGCCTCAGAAAGAAGACAATAAACATATTTTAACATTTTAAAAACAAAACATTATGAAGAAAAGTTATTTAATCATGGCAGCTATCGCAAGTATAGCACTTGTGAGCTGCTCCGACGAAGAATTCGTGGGTAATCCCGAATTGGGTCCTGGTCAAGGAAAGACTGCCGAAATCGTTTTCGGTTCCGTTGGTAAGGGTATGACTCGTGCTGACCTTACAGGTGCAGATGCAGCAGACAAGCTGGAAAATAATTTCGTTTTTGAAGGAACGAAGACAGTGGGTACCACGACTTATTCTCCTGTAATAAATGACTATCAGGCAAATTATGTAACCAACACAGCTCATTCTACTGAGTCGAACTCTGATAATTGGGAATATGTTGGCTATAAGAATGTTCCTGGTGGTGTAACGGCCAATACTGGTGTACCTACTTTTGCAGCTGCTCAGACTGGAAACAATGTAATAACACAGTCAATCAAGTATTGGGATTACGGGACTTCTCAGTATGACTTTGCTGCCTATTCTCTTGGTAAAGGTGTTGAGGGTGAAAATTCCACAACCACTTATGCTAAAGCCTCTGCCATTGATTTGACAAAGGCGGGATCTACTACCGCTACTGATTTTGTGTATTCTCTCACAGGTACTGCTGACCAGTTGAAAGCATGTTACATCTCTGACCTCGTTACATATTACAATAAAAAAGCATCGGGAAATGACCCTGCTGCAAACGACTTTGGAAAAGTGGTTACCTTCAATTTCCGTTCAATGGCCACAAAAATTCGTTTGGCATTTTATGAAACGGTTCCTGGTTATTCCGTAAAAGATGTGAAGTTCTATAATAAGGTTGATTATTCTAACAATGCATTTGGCACTTCAGCAACATCAAGCGATGTTCCAATGTTGTTAATTGCTGATGACAGCAAAGCATTACCTGCTGGTGAGGGTACAATGCAAGTTACTTTCCCAACTGTTAGCTGGGCTAACAGAAACGCTACTGACTACAACAAAGCACATGTGTCTTTTACACAAGCATCAACTAGTGAAGCCGCTACGAAACTCGATTTCGGTAAATTTTCAAATTATCCTACAACATATGAAGGCGTGCTGACTACAGGTAAGTATATTGGACGCACCTCAAATACTGCCACTTACGCTGATGGTTATGCAGATGGTACTACAGAACAAAACCCGAATACTCAAGGCACATATTTCACCTTCCTTCCAAACGAAGCGCCAACCAAGGATCTTATGCTTCGCATTAAATACACCCTCGTTTCTACTGATGGCTCAGGAGAAGAGATTACTGTGGATAATGCAACTGCAGTTATTCCTAAAGAGTTGGCAAAGTGGAGTCCTAACTACGCTTACACTTATATCTTCAAGATTTCAGATATGACTAATGGATCCACAGGTGTAAATGGTAATAATGAGATTCAGTATGGCTTGACTCCAATTACCCTTAATGCAGTAGTTGTTGACAGCGAAGATGGTATTCAAGAGACTATTACCACTGTTTCTACGCCAAGCATCACAACTTATACTCAGGGTAAAGTAGTTACTGAAAATGATGAGTATCTCACAAATGCCAACATTTATATCATTGTAAACAATGGAACACAAAATGTTGAACTGACAACTGCTAATGCCAAGCTTTATACAGCAACAGCAACAAACTCTATTCAGAGTATTTCCGAGGCATCTGTTGACAATGCTTTAAGATATGGTACAATATCTGGAACCAACAATGAAATTCATACTGTGAAAGATGCGAAGTTGGGAACACTTGTTGTGACAGATGTAACACCTGCTGATGATACTTCAGATCCTGCAACAGGAAACGAAATCGTTCTAAGCACATCGCAAAATCAAGCCGCCAAGTTCGCTCCAACAGCAACTGGTACTTATGTATTCCAGTATCAGACAAAAGCTCCGAGCACTTATACTGACGAAACAGCAGCAGCTCATAATGCAACATTACCAGGTGCTATTACAGCTGGTAACGGATATACATTTACCTCATACGGATCAGCTGATGATAGTACACCATATGGAACAGGAAAAGCAAGATTCGTTTCAACAGCAAATGGATGGACTACTGTTCTCGTGACTATTAATACTCCAAATAATCAATATGTAACAAATGCAGAAGATTTTGTTGGAAAAGAATTCAAGGTTCATGCTACTACACCAGATGAAAATACTTTTTATCAATTATACGAAGCAAATGGTGCTGCAACAGGTATTTATGTAAAAGTAGCAACATATACTTATGTAGCAGATGACGTTAACGCATATAATGCAAGATTAACAGGTCATGTTAGCAATGGCGATCCAATACCAGGCGAGTACCAGTATAAGATTATCAAGGTTGTTCAATAACCCATAACCTCCAATAAGCCAAGTGGGGTTCGACTCCCCACTTGGTAACTAGCCTCTCCCCCCGCCCTCCCCTCAAGGGAAGGGAGCTAAAGAGAGAAACAGCCTCTCCCCCGCCCAAAGAAAATGTAAAAATTAAAAAATTAAAAAATGTAAGGGGAGGAAAGTTGAGAGTGGAGAGAAAAGTGTAGAGTTGAGTGTGTAGAGTTTAGAGTAGTTGAAATAGTTGAGAGTGGGTTCGACACTTCGACAGACTCACCACAAGTAGAATAAGGCGACGGTCGCCTTAGGAAAAAAAAGATTAGATGATAAAGAGAAGCAACATAAAAGCAACGGCAATGCCGAGATTACAGAATCACGGAATTACGGGACTCTGGCGATTGAGCCTTATTAGCCTTATAGGGCTGATTGGGCTTATCGGCTGCTCGAAGGAGTCGGCTGAGGAACCTGAGCCGGAACAGCCGTTGCTGGAAGCGATCTGCTTCAGTGGAGGCTTACAGGAAGATAATGAGGTGGTGGCTGGCACACGTGCCGAGACGGAGTATCCGCTGCACGAGAAGGTGCAGTCGTTCAAGGTATGGGCCTTCAAGAACAAGGGGCTGATTGGCAGCAGCTACACCAACCCACAGCTTGTCTTCCCAGGTTACACGGTGAGCTGGGCGAACAACAGCGCCAACACCACCACAACGAACAGCAACGGCTGGGAGTATGTAGACGGTGCAGAACAGACCGTGAAGTACTGGGATATGGATGCCAAAGCATACAGGTTCTTCGGATTTGCTCCGTCTGATCCCTACACAACGGTGCTGTACACGATAGAGAATACGACGACTGGCAACACGACATACGAGTCGTTCGACGACTATAAGGTATTTATCGCCGACCACAACCAAACGTCGTACGCCACACTGGGCGTCACAGCAGATGCCAGCAATGAGGAAGAAGCTCCTTACCTGGCACACCTGTGGTTCAGCAACAACGCTCAAGGAAGTGAGCATATCTTCCCCAGCACGGTGCAGATGAAGTTCTACAAGCCCTTTGCCCGTGTGCGGTTTATGTTCACATTCGCAGAAGGTGTGACGCTGACTCGCGACGACATCGAAGACCAGGTGTTCGCACCGACCGACCAACATGCAGGTATCGCCATCAGCGGAAAAGTCAACATCACCATTCCGCTCACGGGCACAAGCACCGAGGAGGAGTGGAGCACAACACCAACAGGATATATGATCAATAGCAATGGTGACAACGTGTATTTCACGAAAGACTGGTATGAGTGCAGCGATGCCAACAGCCCACTCTACGCAGGACGCGAGTACTGGTACACCGTACTGCCTGCAAAAGATCAAGGGAGCTACACACTCACAGCCAACATCAGCGGATCGGATCAGACCGCCGTGGTGCCAGCCGAATTCATGCAATGGAGTCCTGGCTACTCCTACACCTACATCTTCAAGGTAATGACAGGTGGCGGCATCAAGTTCGACGAGGTGCAGGTTGCCATCAGGCAATGGGAGCTCACACCGCCAACAGAACGTAAGGTGTATAATTGGTGAGCCACTCCCCCGCCCAAAGAAAATGTAAAAATTAAAAAATTAAAAAATGTAAGGACTTTCAAGGGAGGGAGCTGAAAAAGGGAAAAAGTGGAGAGAAGAGAGTGGAAAGAAAAAGAAAGTAAAGAGATGACAAAGAGAATCGACATAGAAGCAATGGCAATATCGTTATTACGGAATAACGCAATAACGGGATTGCGGGACTGCGTAATTACGGGATTACGGCTTATGAGACCAATCGGCCTCATAGCCTTGATTGCTTGCATGGTGGCTTGCTCTGACGATTCTCCTGAGCATAGGGGTGAATATCAGTTGGTGGAACTGATACCTTATTATAATATATATAATGAAACGGAAGTGGGCACTCGTGCCCGCGACACGGAACTCTTCGGCACCAGTGATAATGATTACAACGCGAAATACAAGCCATACACAAATCTCGTTGTGCAGTCGGACACGGCCTACGCGAATATCAGGGTCTATCTGACATCGGGAACAGAGATTGCAACACAAGGAAACTTCACCTACCGCGCCTATAAGCAGAAATGGACTTCGAGCGTGTGGGTGGAAGCGAATAAGGATTATTATGTCTATGGCTTTATGCCGGCTACGATTGCCAGCAATGCCAGCCTCACCACCAATGGCGGCAGCTACACGAACAAAGCCGTCCTGACACTCAACAGCATCGATGCCTTCACTCCAGCCGATGTATGTGTCGTTGTAGGTGTAAAAGGCCTGACACAAGCAACACATACCGATATTGCCGAATCGGGCATCAAGATCGGAGAGTTCGCATATAAAGGGCAGACAGAAGAAACAGGTAACTACATCTACCTACTGCTCAACCACCTCTATTCGTGTCTCAAGATGGAGTACCGAGTGGGAAGCAACTACAGCAAACTGCGTACCATCAGGTTGCGCAGGGTAGCCATCCTGTTGGAAGGGCAAGGAGGAAAGGTCTCGAAACGTAATATCACGGTTACTATCGATGGGGCCAACTATACTGTAAATGATGTTGCGGCAGGAGGGACGGCACTCAGCGATACGGCTGTGATCTACGACAAGACCAGATCGAACATGGGAGAACTAATTCCCGAGAAAATTACTGATGCAACTCTTGGTCTGCCGGTACCGGGCTATTTCACACCTGAGTTGAATAACAACTTCGTTATCGTCTCGACCTACGATATATACGACAAGAAAGGTAATCTGGTTCGTGCCAATCAAATCGCGAAGAACATCGTTACACCAGAAGACCTCAGTATCATATCGAATCAGAAGCGAGGGTGGGTATACACTCTGAGGTTCCTTATAGAGCCAACCTACCTCTACCAGCTCTCTGACGAGGACCTCAATAACCCGACGGTGAGAGTGGAGTAGGACAGACCCCCCAACCCCCTTCAGGGGGAGCTATGAGACTCATAGGACTCATAAGACCAATAATTAAAAAGTAACGAAATGACAAAGAGAATCGACATAGAAGCAATGGCAATATCGTTATTACGGAATAACGTGATAATGGGATTACGGCTTATGGGACTCGTGAGCGTGATGAGTCTCATAGGACTGAGCTTCATCGGACTTGAGGCTCAGGCTCAGAATCAGGAGGATCTGGAAGCTATCCAGCAAGGGCTGTCATCTATCATTGTAGGCGGTAACGTCTATGGTGGTGGAAACAAGGGTGCTGTGGGACACAACACCACAGTCAATGTAAAGTCTGGAGACCTGAATAATGTCTTCGGAGGTGCCCGTATGGCTGAAGTCGGAGGTCGTAGCTTTGTCAACATTGAGGGAGAGGAAGCCATCAGTGACATATTCATCACCAATGTGTATGGTGGTAACGATATCGCAGGAACCATCGGACAAACGGCTGCATCAGAAGTTCCTGTCAAGACGAATGTTTATCCATCAGGACTGACGGAAGTGCTTGGCGAAGGTGAAACCAAAGAAGATTATCCTAAGAAGAACGCTATCGATAACACATGGAAGACATTTGTCCGCACCAGTCGCTCAACCAAGGAAGAGGGAGGAAAGACTGTAGAGGATCATGCCATCGTAATCGGAAGCCTCTATGGCGGCGGTAATGGTGACTTCTATTATCACAATACGGGAGTAGAAACGACTACGGGAACAGGAGCAAATGCTGTTACCAAAGTTACTTATAAAATCTATAATTCAGAGGCAGATTGTAATGCTGATACTGAAGGAAACAAATATATTGCCCTCATAAAGAAAAAGAAGGGCGAAGATCCGAAGCCCGACCTTTCCAAGACCTATCTGGAGATTCTGGGAGGAAATATCGCTCATGTATATGGTGGCGGTAACAATGCTACGGTGACGGAGAACACCACCATCTGTATCAACAATGAGAGTGATGTCCTCGGATCGATGATAGAAAGATATGCTAAGTATCTGTACAATAGCAGTCAATATAATTCAACGGGAAGCAAGTCTGTAGAGTATTTTGGAAATCTTCTCTTCGATTATCTGAAGGACAGAACCGGACTTAACACTTTCCAGTCCAACCTCGCTAATACCAACCTCAACTTTGCCCGTGTCTATGGTGGCAACAACAAGGCAGAGATGAAGATCCGTCCGACATGGAACTTGCAGCAAGGAATCATCCGCGACCTTTACTCTGGCGGTAACGAAGGTAATATGACTTGGAGAGAAGGTCTGTTGTTGGAACTTGACCCCGAAGATTCCGACAAGCTGATTGTTGAGAACGTCTATGGTGGATGTCGAAGAGCAGATGTGCGGCCACTTGAAGCCAATGGTCAACCCGTAGAAGAAAATGCCGTTCAGTTGAGCGATAAAAACAGTCAAGGTCAACTGAAATACAATTTCCCGGCTGGATTCCCTGCCCGTGTATTGGTACGAGGCGGCCAGATTACCAATGTGTATGGAGGTAACGATATCTCTGGTCATATCTTCGGAGGTAATGCCATAGGTATCTACACCACGGTTTATGGTAACGTATATGGTGGAGGAAATGGTTCGTATGCCTATACCGACAATGGAGAATTAGGCAAATTGAAAACATTTGAAGACTATTATTACGATATTGATGAGGTTAAACAAAAGTATAATGAGAATAACCCGACAAATCAAATTACTTCGCTTACATCTGTCGAAGCGTTGAACATCTTCCGTCCCGATGCCGAACAGGTATCTATCCGCCTGTTAGGCTCCCTCGAAAAACCTACCATCATCAAGGGTTCTGTGTTCTTAGGAGGTAACAGCGCCACGATTGCGACAACCAAGCAGAATCCAAAAGCAGAAATCAAGATTGGCCCCTATGTGATTGCCGACAAAATGTTCATGGGCAACAACGGAGAGGTTATGGCAAAAGAGGAAATCCTGAAGATGTATGCAGGCCGTGTGGACGCCAATGGAAATGTGTTGACAAATAACGACGGAAGTCTTGCGACTACTGGCGGCGAAGATTATAGCACTATAGACCTGACAAATCAAGCCCAGATGAACACTTATATGGAAGGTGCAGCCATGAGTCTGAACCCGAATACAGAAGACAGAATCGTGTTTGATGACACCTATGTGCCATATACCACGAAGATTGGTTCGTTCTTCTGCGGTGGTAATGTAGGTAGCATGGACTACGCAGGCACTCAGAACATGTTCTTCAAGGTTCCTGTCATCATCTACGATAAGATTGTAGGTGGCTGTAACAATGCTGATGTGCCAAAGAGTGATTATAATGCCGCCTATGAGGGAGGTGTGCTGGGCGCACAATCAGAACTGGCTTCAGACGGACTGTTTAGGGAAAACAAAGAGACTACAGGCAAGATCAAAGACCGCTTAGTTCTGAACTTCGACGGTATAAAAATAGAACCCAGAAGATGGGACGATACATTTGAATTAGTAACCAGTTACGATGATGAGATAAGCGAAAACGGTGGGAAACTGATTGCTGGTCAGGAGTACTATGCCACAAATCTTCGTTCAAGTAGTTTTATTGCGAAAGGCACTGAAGTAGTTGATGGTACAGAAACCTATTATCGGTTAGCACATGCTGGTGACAATTTGGAATGGAACACCGCTTTGTGGAATGATGGAGAAAACGATTTCGAGAGAACCCATGTCGGTAGCGAAAATGATACTGATTACGATGCAGACCGCCGTCTGCTCAGTGGTAACATCTATGGAGGTTGTTACAACTCCGGACACGTAAACGGCAATGTGGTGCTCAATATCAAACAAGACATCATCAAACGAGATGAAGTCTTTGCCGAAACGGATGATGAAGGAACAATCATTGAGGCAAACAGAAATTCGGGCGTCATCCTTGACGAGCAACGCGATGACCTGATGACTGTAGCGATGGGTGTCTTCGGAGCTGGTAAGGGTAAAGGTACCGAGATTTGGGGTAGCACCACCGTCAACCTGAACGAAGGCTATGCTTTTCAGATATTCGGTGGTGGAGAAGAAGGTTATGTAGGTAAGGGAACTATTGCGACCGAAACCAATGAAGGGGTAACACAAACTGTTTATGACGATGAGGGTTACATCAAAAAAGACTATAGCTACAACTCTGAATTTAGTTCGACCGTCAACCTGAACGGCTTGAATGCCGGTTTCTCTGAAGAGTTAACAGGCAACAATCTCCAGACACTGGCTGAAGCAGAATACCTCTATGGTGGCGGTAATGAAGGTGACGTATGTGGTAACTCTTACGTATATTTAGGTAATGGACGTATCTACGATTCCTTCGGTGGTGCCAGCGATGCAGATGTTTATGGCCACGCCGAAACATATATCGGACGACAGATAAAGAACGGTAACATCATAGAAGGCTTCCCATGGGTACGTGATATCGTGTATGGCGGCAACGACTTTGGTGGCACGATTCATGGAAATGGAGACAACAACTACAAAGACAAAGTCCGCACGGAAACAGGAGCGGATGCCTTCGATGTGTTGGGAAAAATATATAACCCAGATAATCAGGATGTTCCCCATGTACTGGAAGCTCCTGTCTATGTAGAGTATCTTCAGGGACGAGTTGATACCATCTTCGGTGGTGGTTATGGCAACTATGACTACTCAGATCCGATGTATCAATACGAAGAGGAAGATGAGCATGGTAATCTTGTAACGGTTTCTCCCGAGGCGCCATATATAGAGAGTACCTTTGTGAACTTCCGTCCGAACACCCTTGCGAACAATTACGTCACCGCCGTCTTCGGAGCCGGTACGGGCTATCCTGACGATCGTGAAGGTGACAAGTCTCAAGATCACAGCTATGTGCTGATTGATATCCCCGACGGCGTGGAGAATTTCAGCAATATGGAGGTTTATGGTTCTGGTAGTTACAACGGATTGGGAATGCGAGAAACTGTGTTGCCGATGGAAGCCGTTGCCAATCCTGGTTCGGGCGCAACAGAAGCACAACAGACAGCCTACAATAACTATAATAAATATCTGCACGACATAGAGGAAGTATCAGCCGTAGTCGATTTGATACGCGGAAAGATAGGAACCGCCTATGGTGGAAGTTACAACGAAGGTATTACACGCCGCACTATGGTCAATGTACCCGAAGGCTCTACCATCAACATCGGTGCCATCTTCGGTGGTGCCTACGGAAACGTAACATTGGATCCGTGTGATGTGTATGAGGCCAACGTGAACTATCACAGTGCATTAGCCACCCTGAGATACAATCCACCACGCATCATCTCGTCGGATAATAATGAGACATTGGTTGGATATGACCAGCAATCCATAGATAATCTTGCTCTGAGCGAAGGCGAATCGTTAGCCGGTAATATTCTGGAAAAGGGTTCCATCTATGGTGGTAACAATCACCAACGCCGTACTCTTTATGCAAAGATCAACATTGACGTACCTGTCAATCAGAAGCACTATAAGTATGGAACCAGCAAAGGTTACGTCTATGGAGCGGGTTGCGGTAGTCTGACATGGTCAGAATATACAGAAGTGAACCTTAATGCCAATCCCGACCCAGCGAAACCAGGAGCTCAGGTTTGGGAAGTCTATGGAGGTGGTCAGGACGGATTGGTCATCAACGCCCCTGGTATTCAGCAGTATATCAACAAGTTCTATAGTGCTCAAGGTGTAACCAATTTCACAGATCCTCATTGGAAAATCGGTTGGTTGCTTGGTGATGGT
>Ga0310696_10006158_pt1 | contig 14296 bp, 14 predicted proteins | sample AusTroGonzalo_MG_4_FD_203885 | JGI IMG/M metagenome (GOLD analysis project Ga0310696, IMG submission 203885) | Bovine rumen microbial communities from tropical cattle in Woodstock, Queensland, Australia - Gonzalo_02 (v2) (version 2) | ecosystem: Host-associated > Mammals > Digestive system >...
CCTCGAAAGCATCGGGGTTTTCATCAGCGACGAAATATCCTTTTGGCGGACAATAAGTGCCTTCGCGGTCGCCCCAATAGCCTGGAATCAGCTCTTGCGCAAGGAAGAACGGCACCTCGTCGTCCTTTGGCATCTCGTGGTAGTGGATGCGGAGTTTACTGGCGAGATCGAAGCCCGCATGGCGATAGAAATCGATGTTGCCCTCCATCTGGAGCAAGCCTACACCCATTTCCTTGGCCTTTTCAATTGCGTAGTTCAAGAGTTTTAAACCGTAGCCTTTCCTCTTATATTCAGGATGAATGCTGATTGGTCCGAAAGTCCACGACGGGAAACGAGTGCCGTCGTCGAGGACGATTTCCGCCTTCGAAAACATCACATGACCGATGATTTTGCCGTCTTCTTCCATCACGAAATCCAATTTCCTGATAAAATCAGGATTGTTTCTATATTGATTTAGCACATAATGTTCGGTGCATCCCGGACGATAGACGTTCCAGAAAGCATCGCGAGTGAGGTTTTCTACTTCTCGCCAATCATTGGGTTGTTCAAGTCTTATATTCATAATATATCACAAATCTTATCTTCTCTGATACACACCGTCCTCGTCAAACAGCTTCTTCTGCAAATGTGAGCACATGTTGGTAGTGTCGATTGTAATCATAATTATCCCACATATTTTAGTCCGACAATAGAAAGAATCAGTGTGCTTAGGAAAAATATCCTCCAAAACGTTGCTGGCTCATGAAAAACAAAGATGCCGATAATGACAGCCCCGACGGCTCCGATGCCAGTCCATACAGGGTAAGCGATGCCGATTGGGATGGTTTGAGTGGCTTTTGCCAATAACACGGCACTTAGAACATAGAAAAATGCGAAGCCAGCTATCCAAGCCCAGAATTCAGTGCCATCAACAAGTTTAGTTTTTCCTAAACAGAAGGCGAAGGCGGTTTCGCAGAGTCCGGCGATAATTAAGATTATCCAGTTCATTTTTTATTGATATTTAGTCTTCTTTTTTTGAATTTGGCACCGCAAAAATGACTACCAGAACGCCTATTGCGCCGGCGATGGGGACAATGATTCCGGCTACTGAGCCTTGTGGAATAAAGACGAAAACGGAAAGCAATACCATCGCCGTCATGATGCCGCAAGCACCGGCTTTTTGCGCTATTGTCATTCCGCCAAGACGGTGATAGCTGCGGATGTAAGTGCCGAGCCATGACTTCAATAGCCAGTCCTGCAACCGTTGCGATGAGCGGTAGAAACACCATGAAGCCAACAAAAGAAATGGCGTTGTGGGCAGTCCGGGCACCACTACTCCCAAGGCTCCAAGACCCAAACTAACCAGTCCCAATGCTATTAGTAATAGTTTTTTCATACTATCTATTTAAAACATTAACCACGAATAAAGTCCTGCTCCGATAAGGCAAGGTATCAGTCCTATTAGCATACCCCAGCAGGATTGAATGAAATGATATTTCTTTTGGTGATAAGCTTCGTCCATATGTTCCGTGCCAGGAAGACGAACCTTTTTTATATTCGCAAACAAAACCCAGTCCAAGAAAAAGCAGTCGTACCAGTCGATGAAAAGCCATATTCCATAGCCCACTCCTAACGCCGACCAGAAATCATAAGCACCAGCCAACTTAACCACTACAAGTAACAGAGCGAGTGCGATGAGTAGCGCCATTCCTTTCTTCAATAAAACTGTCGGAGTGAAAAATTTTGATGGTATGCGCTCGTGGGTTTTGAAATACTCTTCTTGAATATCCTCAGGATAGTCGGCAATCCACCACACAGGATTTTTGACCAGCGGAATCAGAATCATTGCCGTGAAAGCCGCTGTCAGGATTATTGTTTCGATGATTATTATTGTCCAGGTCATTTTTTATTGATATTTCCCGCTGAGGATTTTTGTTCTTAATCCTTTCACGGCTGGTTTGTAATAAGAGACTTCCAGTGCATCGCCTTCGCTGAACGTTTGTCTAAGTCTATCGCTCGTTATTGCCATAGTCAGATTATTTCCTGCAAAGATAATGATTTTTTCAATGCGGTTAACAAATCCTCTTTTTCAGGAATTTGTCGGATAAACGAAAAAATTTTGTTTTTTGCCAAAAAATTTCTATTTTTGCATCGCTAACAGTTAAACTATAACAAAGAAGCAGTAGGTAAAACAAAATTGAAATATTAAAAAATTAAGCATTAGCTATTATTTCGCGTTCGACGAAGTCTACCAAACAACAAAAGAACCATGGAAATAATACTATAAATGGTGTAACAAGCTACCATGTCAGGAATAATGTACTAATGCTCGCGCCAAGGCGTGGGCTGTACTTATCTGACATGGAGTTTGGTAGACACTTGTCGAATGGATAACGAGGCCCCGCCGCTTTTTTATCCATAACGCAAAACAATGGCTTCCAGCTGAAGGGGAGAGCATAATGGAAGCAAAAAGTTTTAGAGATGCCAAAGGTGCAAAACAAGATGAATTTTATACTCAACTTGTCGACATTGAGAATGAATTAAAGCATTATAGACAACACTTTAAAGGTAAAACTGTTTTTTGTAACTGTGATGACCCTCGAATCAGTAATTTCTTCCATTATTTCAGTTATAATTTCGAAGTACTCGGTTTAAAAAAACTTATAACAACCTGTTATAAAAACCAAAACAGAGACTTGTTTAGCCAAAATGATACCGAAAGAGCCATATATCTTGAATATTTGGGCGATAAAAATGGGAATCGTGTTCCAGATCCTGATGAAATAGGTATACATTATTTAAAAGGAGATGGTGATTTCCGCTCACAAGAATGTATTGATTTATTGAAAGAAGCAGATATCATAGTAACCAATCCGCCATTTTCTTTGTTCAGAGAATATGTTGCTCAATTGATGAAATATGAAAAAAAATTTTTGATTTTAGGTAATCAAAATGCGATTACATACAAAGAAATCTTTCCGTTAATAAAAGAGAATAAAATATGGCTTGGTAGTACTTTGTCATTTGCGAAGTTTAAAGTACCAGATTACTATGAAGAAAGAAGCACGAGGTTTTGGATAGATGAAACTGGTCAAAAATGGCGTAGTTTCGGAAATATATGTTGGTTTACAAATTTGGATGTAGCTAAACGACACGAAGAATTGATACTTTACAAGCATTATGATCCTGAAGAGTATCCACATTATGATAATTACGATGCAATAAATGTAAATGTTACTGCTGATATTCCAATGGATTATCATGGTGTAATGGGAGTTCCTATCACGTTTTTAGATAAGTATAATCCAGATCAATTTGAAATTATCAAATTCAGAAAAGGTAATGACGAAAAAGATTTATCAGTTAATGGTAAATGCCCATACTTCAGAATCCTTATCCGTCGCCGAGATAAAACTCTTTATCAACAACAAGAATCCGAGCTTCCAATGGCAGCCGAAGAACAAGCAAAATACAATAAACTATGAAGATAGAACTGCATCACATCAGCGTCCGTGACCTCACCAAGGGCTATGTGGACAACAACGAAAACGGAGTGCGCGCTTACGACGGCAAACTCGACGTGCGCCCGCCTTTCCAACGTGAGTTTGTATATAACGAGAAACAACGCGATGCGGTAATCGACACCCTTACTCACGATTTTCCACTCAATGTGATGTATTGGTCGGTACGCGATGATGGAACTTATGAGATTATTGACGGACAGCAGCGAACAATCAGCATCTGTCAGTATGTGAACGGTGACTTTGCCTATATGTTCCGCTATTTTCACAACCTTCAGCCCGATGAACAGGAACAGATTCTTAACTATAGATTACAAGTTTACATCTGCAGTGGTACCGACAGCGAGAAATTGAAATGGTTCGAAACCATCAACATAGCAGGCGAAGAACTCACAAAACAGGAGCTTCGCAACGCGGTTTATGCAGGCTCGTGGGTTAGCGATGCAAAACGTTATTTCAGCAAAAACGGCTGTCCGGCCTCAAAAATCGGCAGCGACTATCTCAACGGCTCTGCCATACGCCAGGATTATCTTGAAACGGCGATATCATGGATTTCGGACGGCAACATCGAGGTTTATATGTCGAATCATCAGCACGATGCGAGCGCAGCACCTCTTTGGCAGTTCTTTCAGTCGGTGATAACATGGATTGAGACTTCGTTTCGCCCGACAAAAGAACGCAAAAAGATAATGAAAGGCGTCGATTGGGGTATTCTTTACAAACAATACAAAGATCAAGTGTTTGATTATCAAAATATTGATAATGAAGTAAGCCGTTTGGTTCTTGATGACGATGTCACAAAGAAAACAGGCATTTATCCGTATATCCTCACCGGAAAAGAGAAATTCTTATCAATCAGAGCATTTACAGATGCACAAAAGCTCTCGGCTTATGAGCGCCAACTTGGTATCTGTCCCGATTGCGGTCATCATTTCAATCTGAATCAGATGGAGGCAGATCACATCACACCTTGGCATCTTGGGGGCAAAACCGTCGCCGAAAACTGCCAAATGCTCTGTAAGGATTGCAATAGAAGAAAGAGCGGGAAATAGTTGTTTTATTGCATATTACAACCGAAGTATCGGATTATTCTCTAAATTATCAATAATAGTCCGATAAAGCATTACATCATTTACTTTGGTAATTGAAGAAACTCTTCTGCCGCCGTCTTTTGATGAGCCGCCGCAGTGAAATATCATCTCGTTTTTGGCCCCACTGATTTAAGTAAAACCAAAGTTTTCAAACTAATATAATTGTCAACAATATGGATGGTTTTCTTGGCGTAAGAGTAGATTTCGGAATAAGCGATGTCGGCTTCTACTGTTTGTCCGTTAAATAACAGATAATCTTTCTTGATGTTTGAATCGGTAAAATCTTTAACAACAACCGTCAGGTCAAATTGGACAATAAAGTCCTTCATTTGTTTTCATATTATACATTTTTAAATTTATTACACATTTCATTCCCAGTTCGTTTTTCAACGAATCTCATCTTTGATTAATAAATTTTACGATGCTTTTTGTTTTCTGATTCTGTAAATCGGTTGCAAATATACAAATAAAATTTCAATGGCATTTAATTTTGGCAAAAAAAACATAGAGACGCCACACTGTGACGTCTCTATGTTTATCTGTTATCTAGTATCTGTTATCTTTTATCTAAAAAATCCCAGGGATGCGAATCCATTCGCGTGCCTCAGCGCAGCATCTCTCGACGTCTTCGACGGTCTTCGGGATAGGTTTGCCAAGGACTCTGTTGCCTGTCTCGGTGATGAGGAGGTCGTCTTCGATGCGGATGCCGCCGAAGTCCTTGAATGTCTCGAGTTTGTCGTAGTTGATGAAATCCTTATGTTTTCCTTGTGATTTCCAGATGTCGATCAGTGTAGGGATGAAGTAGCATCCTGGCTCGTCGGTGACCACGAAACCTGGTTTCAGCACCTTACCGCAGCGGAGGCAGCTGAATCCTTCCTGTTTCGAGCGTGGAGTCTCTTTGTTGTAGCCAACGTTGATCTCGCCGAGGCCTTCCATATCATGCACGTCCATGCCGAGCATGTGTCCGAGGCCGTGAGGCATGAAGAGGAAATGTGCGCCTGCTGCGAGAGCGTCGTCGACGTTACCTTTCATCAGGCCGATGCCCTGCAAGCCCTCGATGAGCGTGCGTACCGTTAGTTTATGCATCTCCATGTAACGGATGCCTGGCTTGGTGTTCTTCGCCACTTCCATGTTAGCCTTCAACACTATCTCGTACACGTCTTTTTGGCGTGAGTTGAACTTGCCGCCGACAGGTGTGGTACGTGTGAAATCGCTGTCGAGATAGTTTTCTGTCTCGGCTCCGCAGTCGCAAACCATCATGCGACCTTCTTTCAAAACGTTGCCGTGATAGTGGTTGTGCAGCGTCTGTCCGTCTTGGCTGACGATATTAGGGAACGAGATTGTGCCGCCTCTTGCGATGGCTATGCCTTCGATGGTGCCGCTGATCTCCTGCTCGATGACGCCTGGCTTACACATCTTCATGGCTGTGGTCTGCATGAAATATGCAGTGTCGGCAGCCTTGTCCATCTCTTGAATCTCGATGTCGCTCTTGATTTCGCGCAAGCTCACGATGGCCTCTATGAGGAGCTGGCTGACATAGTTCTCCACCTCATGAACGTCGATGTCCATATAGTTGGCGATTTTTATGGCCATGCCGCCACGATATTGTGGAGTGATGTGAATCATGCGGCCTTTTTCCATCTGCTCGCGGATGTATTCCGGAAAACGGTTGATGTCGCGGCAGTCTTTGATGCCAATCATCTCGCCTTGTTCCTGCAACGACGGCAGTGGACCGCACCAAATCACGTCGTCGATGGTCACTTCCTGGCCGAAGAGTATCTCTTCGCCGCTCTCGAAGTCGACGACGCCCACCAAGTCAGGGTGGTTCAAACCGAAGAAATATGCGAAGTTGCTGTCCTGACGGTAATGATAGGTGTTGTCAGGGTAGTTCATTGACGCCTCGTCGTTTGACACGAATATTGCCAAGCCCTTGTGCATCAATTTCTTGAGGGCTGCTCGATGGTTGATATAGAATTCTTTGTTGAACATTGTTTTATTTTTTTTGACTATTTTCTAATGGTATTAGAATATCCATTTAAGACCCAAGCAAGGCGACACGTTGAAGCCTTTGTTGTCGACATATTCCTTGCGCCATGCGCCTGCGAAGTTATATGCGAACTCGACCTCGCCGCCGACGTGGAGGTTAGGGCAGTTGAAGAACTGACCGACGCAGTACCAGAGCTGTGGCTCGCTGATGAACACGCATGTGGTCTCTTCGAACTTCGGATTGCCGTTGGCGTCGATCTCCTGCACGCCGTTAGCGTCGAGGATAGGAGCCCACTGTAATGTCTCCCACCAGAAATCGGCGAAGCCACTGAATGTCAGGCCTTTAGCACCGAATAAGTCGCTGATGCCCCACACGATGGTGAACTGAAGAGGCACTTCCTGTTTGGCTTTGGCGATGGTCTTGTACAACACCTCACAAGTCAAGGTGTATTTGTAATCTTTCGAATGGAAGAGGTATTCGGCACCGAAGAGCCATGCGTTGTTGGCAAACTGGCCGCCGTTCCATTCCACGTGAGCGCTCAGGTTGCCTGCCTTGGTGTTCTGCCAGAAGTTCAAGCCACGGGCGATTTCGGTGTAGTAACCTGTCGGGCCGTTGGTGTTGTTCGGGTGATAGATATCGGTGAAGAAGAACGTGCTTCCCCAGTTGTCGGGCTGGAACATTTCCAAGGTTGTTGTGAGGTGCTCACGGTTAAAGTCGTACTGTTCCTGAATGTTTGTCTGCGCCTTTGCGCTGAAGGCCATTGCGATGATGGCCACGAATGTGATAAAAAGCTTTTTCATTTTTATAATTTTTATTTAATTTACTTTGTTTGCGTCATTTCGACTGAAGCGAAGCGGAATGGAGAAATCACCGGCATATAATTGTTCAGAATCAATTGATTGGCGGTGATTTCTCGACTTCACTACGTTGCGCTCGAAATGACATCGGGTTCTATTGCTAAATTTCCAAATAAGTTAACTGGCTCATTGTCAGTGATTAAGATGTCGTCTTCGAGACGTATTCCGATGCCTTCCTCGCGGATGTAGAGGCCTGGCTCGCACGAGAGTATCATGCCGGGCGCGAAGGGCTCATATTTGTCGAGGTTGTCGTGGCAGTCGAGTCCGATGTGATGTGCCATGCCGTGCATGAGGTATTTGCGGTACAGTGGATTCGCAGGGTCTTGATTGTCAACGTCTTGCTGTGTGAACAGACCAAGTTTTATCATCTCTTTCTCCATCAGCTGGTAGGTCGTCTGGTTGATCTCGTCGATGGTATGGCCTACTTTATAGAGTTTAGTGATCTCTTTTTTCACTCTCAAGACGGCCTCGTAGCACTCTTTCTGACGTGGTGTGAACTTGCCGTTGATCGGTATTGTCCTACTCAGGTCGGAGGCGTAGTTTTGGTATTCGCAGCCCATGTCGAAGAGCAGTAACTCGTTGTCGTTCAAGATGCTGTCGTTTTTCGAATAATGCAGGCAGCAGGCGTTTTTGCCGCCGGCGACGATAGGGTGGAAGGCGTGACCCGAGGCGTTGTTCATCTTGAAGATGTATTCCATCTCGGCCTGCATCTCGTATTCGTAGCGTCCGGGTTTTACTGTGTTTAAGCAATGCAGAAACGCTTTTCCGGTGATGTCGCAGGCGTGTTTTATGACTTCGATCTCCTCTGGAGATTTTATTTTGCGAAGTTTATTCAAAATCGGGGCTGAGCGGTCGAAGGTATGGAGCGGATATTGCTCTTTTATCTCCTTCACGAAACGGTCTTGTATTGTCGACACTTTGGTCTCGAAACGTGCGTATTCGTAAAGGTTGAGATAAACCTTGGAGCTGCTGAGTATCAATTCTTTAAGCACGTCGTTGAAGCTGTCGGCGTACATCACGTTTTGGCAGCCTGATAATGCTTGGGCCTGTTTTGCGTCGAGCATCTCGCCACGCCAGATGGCTTTGGTCTCGCTGTAAGGCTCGATGAACAATATCTCGCGCATCTCTGGTCTCGGATGGTCGGGATACAAAATGAGATATGCCCCTTCTCTGTCGATTCCGGTGAGGTAGAAGAAGTCGGAATTCTGGCGGAAAGGGTAGCATTGGTCGCCGTTGCGGGGCATCTCCTCGTTGGCGGTGAAGACAGCAAGAGCGCCTTTCGTCATCATCGAGGCAAAATTCCTGCGATTTCTTACAAAAAGCGCACTTGGTAGGCTTGTAGCTGACATTTTATAACAACTTAAGACCCAATGTTACGGTAAACACGTTCTGTTTTGTCTTGTCGAGATTGAATGTGCCGCTGCTGTTGCCAAAGCTCCAGTTGATGCTGTCAGATTTGAAATAATCTGAGAGGCCGAAGCTGTAGTTGACATCGAGAGTGAGCTTCCACACATCGAGACCGATGTTGAGTGCTGCGCCCCATGTCATGCCTTTTGCATCGAGATTATCGAAGTCGACATTCTGTGTATTGCCTTCTGAATCAACAGTTTGCTTCTGGTTCAGCAAGAAATACATCACAGGACCGACGTTGGCTCTTAATTTCAGTATGCCTCCGTCAATCTGATAGCCCAAAAAGATTGGAAGTGCAAGGTTTTGCTGGGTAAGAGTGAGAGATGGGTTTAAGTCGACATTGATGCCGTTGTTGACATTTACAGATGGGTCGATATCGAAATTAAACACATTTCCGCTCTTGAACCACAACAATTCAGGCTGGATGATGAAGTTGCTGATGGTGATTCTTCCGAAGACACCAACAGTGAGGTGATCTGAAAAACCTTTCTTGATCTCAGCTTTTTCCAATGAAAGCTTCGTCGTCTGATAACCGACTTTTGGTCCGATGCAGAAACCGAAACCTTCTGCTTTCGCAACATTTGCGAAGAGAACAACTGCTAAAACAAGTAATAATTTCTTCATAATTGTAAAATTTTTAATCAGTTCAATATTTTTTATTATTTTTGCAAAGATATTTAAAAAAATCAAACGTACGACAAAATATGAAAAAGAATTTTTGCTTATTGCTTTTCGTGATGCTGTTTTCCATCGCCGCTTTAGCGCAACGTTATGAGTATCAATTGGGTTTGAAAGCAGGGATCGGTATCGGGTTTTTGGGCTCTTCTGATAAAAATATTGTCAGCAAAGACAATGGATTTACCTATGCTTTCGGTTTGACGGGCATATATTATTTCGGTGAAAACTACGGTTTTTCATCGGGATTCAATGTCATCAGCAATAAGATTTCGTATAAATATAAGGTTGTCGACGAGTTTGCAGTCGAGACCATCGAAGACAGAAATTTGTACAACACATATCTGCAGATCCCGTTGATGCTGAAGATGCGTACCGACCCTATAGCCGACCGTTTTCGCATTATCGGTGAGATAGGTTACGGTTTAAATATCCTTGCCAGCACTCGCGACAAAGGCGATTACATCCATCCTTACCGCGACGTCTGCAGCTCGCTGATAGTGCATCTCGGCATGGAGATGGAGGTGCTCAACCACAGCACTCTGCAGTTTATGGTGGCATACGACGACTTTTTCTCAAATCTGATGTCGAAAGACAATAACAAGTTGACAATGAGAGACTTGTGTTTTGAAATAGGATTTTTATTCTGATGAAAATAACATTAGCACAGATAAAATGCGTGGCCGGCGATGTTGACGGCAACGTAAAAAAGATAGTAGAGGCGGCTCATAAGGCAAAAGCCTCTACTTTGGTAATATTTCCTGAGCTTTCCGTCAGCGGCTGCGACTGTGGCGACCTCTTCGGTGATGCCGGTTTTATCAAAAAATGTGAAAAAGCTTTGGATACTATCGCTGCGGAATGCGAGACCGTGGGCGTGCTTGTGGGCTGTCCCGTCGGCAAGTTCAACGCGGCCGTCTATATGTTTCAAGGGCAGCGTAAGGTGTTCAAAAAGAAACAGTTAACCGAAGCTGAAAAGAAATATTTCGTGCCTGCCGACGATGACGATCTGCTTCAAATCGGCTGTCACAAATATGCCGTTACGATAGGCGAGGACCTTGCAAACACTAACGATGACGAGTTTCTGCTCCAAAACCGTGTCGACGAGCTCATGCCGCTAGGACCGGATGTCATTATTAATATAGGTGCCGGAAGATGCGGTGCCGATCAGTCGAGAATACGCCGTAACACATTGAGACAGAATGTGTTGAAGACCGAGCGTCCGTTGGTGTTTGTGAACAACGTGGCATCAAAAAAAGAAGCCACCTATGACGGCGGCTCTATGATTTTCGGCTACGAGAGCTATGTCGTGGCGTCGGCTCCGTTCTTCGAGGAGGCTGTGGTTGACGTCAACCTCGAATGTCTCATCTCGATGAAGCACGTCGACGAGCAGGACGACTATGTTTTATAACCTCTCGAGGGTCGTTTCAATCAGTTTTTCAACGTAAGGATGATAGTTGGCGGAGAACTGCTCCGTGACGCGGTTTGCTATCGCCACGCATATGGTTAAGCAATTGTGTCCCAGCATCTTACCGAGGCTGAACAGTGCCGACGACTCCATCTCGAAGTTACACACCTTCCAACCATTGTAATTAAACTTCTCAATGTCGGGGTTGATGTGCGGATAAGTCAGCTCCAGACGTAGCGAGCGCCCCTGAGGTCCGTAGAAACCTGGCGAAGTGGCCGTGATTCCTTGATGATAACCTGCTGCCAGACGGTCGAAGAGCTCCTTCGAACTCTCCACGATATATGGTGTCGGGAGGTTTTCCGGGTAGTGCATGTCGCGGATGAAAGCGTCGGTCATCTCCTTGTTAATCACTTTGTTATGATCTTTGTAGAAATATGCGAGGCCGTCGAGGCCGATGGCATAACGCGATGCCACGTAGCTGTCTTCCACTCCGATCTCTGGCTGCAATGCGCCGCAGGTGCCTATTCGCACTAGGTTGAGCGTGCGATGCTCGGTTTTCGGGGTGCGGGTCTTGAAGTCGATATTTGCCACAGCATCCAGCTCGTTGACGACGATATCGATGTTGTCGGTGCCCATGCCTGTCGACAACGCCGTGATACGTTTGCCTTTGTAAGTGCCAGTGTGCGTTACAAGTTCGCGGTTATGACGCTTATATTCTATGGTGTCGAAATGCTTTGAAACCATCGCGACACGGTCGGGGTCGCCAACCAAAATGACATTGTCGGCGAGCATCTCCGGAAAGAGATTTAAATGGTATATCGCACCCTCGTTGTTTAAAACGAACTGTGAGCCTGGTATGGGTTTGGTGTTCATGTCTCTCGAAATGTTAAAATTTTTTTACAAAAGTAGCAAAATTTTGAATATTATGTTAAAAAATGTTAAAAATGAACATCGTAAAATATTAATGTTTAATTTTGTAACGTTTTACAACCGTCATTTCGACTGAAGCGGAGCGGAATGGAGACCTGAGCGAAGCGAAAGCATTCGCCAAAGGCGAATAAATCTCATTCGAAATGACGAGAAAAGTATAAAAAATGAAGACAGACAACGATTTTGTGAAGGCTAAAATCATCTCGATCGGCGACGAATTGCTGATTGGACAGGTGATAAACACCAACGCCGCTTGGCTTGGTAATATATTGACTAACAATGGGATAGAGGTGATTTCCACTTTGACGATAGGCGATGGCGAGCGTGATATCGTGGACGCTTTGGATGCCTGTTCCGACGTCGAAATCATCGTGATGACGGGCGGATTGGGACCTACGGCCGACGACATCACCAAGCCGACGCTGTGCAAATACTTCGGCACGGAGCTTGAATTCTGTCAGGATGCGTACGATAATGTGATGAGTATCTTTAAGTTACGTGGCTATCAGATGACTGAACGCAACCGTGGTCAGGCTTACATCCCGAAGTCATGCACATATATCCCAAACCGTTATGGCACAGCGCCTTGCATGTGGTTTGAAAAGGGCAAATCGGTGTATATCTCGATGCCGGGCGTGCCTTTCGAGATGAAAAACGTGTTCGAACAGGAGATTCTGCCTAAGCTTCTGAAGCATTTCAAGGTGACACCATATATCAACAAGGTGGTGATGACCACAGGTGTGGGTGAGTCGTTTCTCGCCGATGCCATCAAAGACTGGGAAGACGCGTTGCCTGACTTCCTCTCGCTGGCGTATCTGCCACAGTATGGCATGGTGCGTCTGCGTCTCGACGGCCGTCATCCTGACCGTGAGTTTTTGCAGAAAACTATTGATAATGAAATAGATAAGCTGTCGAAAATCATTGGTAAATACATCTTCGGATACGATGAGAAACCTATCGCGGAGGCTGTTTTGGAGAAACTCATGGCGGTGGGCAAGACCTTGGCATCGGCTGAGAGTTGCACGGGTGGCACGATAGCGAAGATGATAACGGCTATCCCAGGCAGTTCGGAGGTTTTCAAAGGCACAGTGGTGTCGTATGCCACTTCTGTAAAAGAAGAAGTTTTGGGCGTGAATCATACTGATGTGGAGAGGTATACCGTTGTGAGTCAACAAGTTGCGGAGCAGATGGCGACAGGCGTGAGAGCCTTGCTGAAGACCGACTACGCTGTGGCGACAACGGGCGTAGCGGGACCGGGCGGAGCGACAGAGGAAAACCCTGTAGGCACAGTGTGGATTGCAGTGGCCGGTCCGAATGGCGTGGTGTCGAAAAGATGTAATTTTGGAAAAGACAGAGGAAATAACATAGAAAGAGCGTCGATTACAGCACTTGAAATGGTTCGACAAGCTGTCATTTCGAGCGAAATTAAAGATTAAAGTTGAGAGTTTAGAGTGTAGAGTTAAGAGTAGTTTTTAAGTTTAGAGTTTGTAGTATGAAGAAGAATTGTTTTTGGATATTTGTTGTGCTGATAATATCTGTATCATGTTCAAAATCAGCTGGTTACAAAAAGAAGTTGAATGTGCCGTATCAGAAGATGGAGCCGAAAGATGTGACGATAGTCGAGTTCAATAAGGCGCTTTTTGCCATCGACACCGCCAATTTCGAGGAAGAATATCGTGCGATATTGCCGCAGTTCAGCGATTTTTTGATTGAAAACCCCGACGAAGTGGAGATAGGATACATGAAAGACTTTGTGACTGACACTTTTATGCTGAAAATCAATGAGTTGGTGGATGAAACGTTTTCTGATATCGAGATTTTGGAAGATGAGGTGAGAGACGTTTATCAGCATTACAGGTATTATTATCCTGAGTGGATGCCAGTTCCGACTTACACTTATGTGTCGGGTACCTATTACAACAGGCCGATAAGCATCAGCGACGAATGTGTGATGATAGGACTTGATTTCTATCTGAGTAACAAGGACTTAGTGTACGATCAGATTGGATTTCCGAGGTATCAGTCGAGGCGCATGCAGCCTGTCGCGTTGACGAGGGATTTGGCGGAAGCCTTTTATTATCATACCTACGGCAACCGTATAAACCAAAAGAGTGTGCTCGCCGAGATGGTAGAGCATGGCAAAGAGCTTTATTTCATCGAGGCTATGAACCCATCGCTGCCTGACTCGGTGATTTTGGGCTATTCAAGTCGGCAGATGGAGTGGGCTGAAGACAATGAAGGGGCGGTTTGGGCTGCTGTTGTTGGTAACAACATGTTGTATAACAATGTGTTAGACCATCGAAGGCTGCTGTTTAACGATGGCCCGTTTACGGCGGCATTTGGCAACGACTCGCCGGCACGACTGGGTGACTATCTCGGATTGCAAATCGTACGTTCGTTCATGACGAACAATGATGTCATGCTTACGGAATTTATGAAAA
>Ga0310696_10006159_pt1 | contig 14293 bp, 9 predicted proteins | sample AusTroGonzalo_MG_4_FD_203885 | JGI IMG/M metagenome (GOLD analysis project Ga0310696, IMG submission 203885) | Bovine rumen microbial communities from tropical cattle in Woodstock, Queensland, Australia - Gonzalo_02 (v2) (version 2) | ecosystem: Host-associated > Mammals > Digestive system >...
CGCTTTCGATGGTGGATTTTAGCAAGTGGCCCATTTCGGCAAATTGCGTAAAGATGAGTGTTTTTTCGCCCTGCTCTTGGATGGATGTGAGGAGGTCCAAGAGCATCTGCATCTTGCCGGATTCGAGCTTGCTGGATTTCTTGGGGGTGGCGTTTTCTGGGGAGTCCGCGGTGTCTTGTGCCGAGGTGTTCGCGGCGAGTCCTTTCAAGAACGTGGCGGGGTGGTTGCAGATTTGCTTTAGGGCAAGAATCATCTGCAAGATGATGCCTTTGCGCTTGAAGAGGGCGTGGGCATCGTTTGCTTTTTCGCTGAGCGCTTGCTCCATCTCAAGCTCTTGCATAAAGTGCTCAAGCGTTTTTTGATAAAGAGCCGCCTGCGAGCGTGTGAGTTCGGCGTATTCGTCCTGAATGATTTTATCGGGCAAGTCGCTGATGATGCTTTTGTCGGTCTTGAGGCGGCGCAGCATGAACGGTGCTGTGATTTTACGGAACGTTTCGGCGACAATCTGGTTCCCGTTCTTTTGAATCGGCGTTTCGAATTTTTCGCGGAATTCGCTTGCGCTCGGGAAGAATCCGTGGTTCGCAAAATCCATGATGGTCCAGAATTCCATGAGGCGGTTTTCGACAGGTGTGCCGCTCATCGCAATTTTCATTGGGGCGCGCATGCGGCGGAGCAATTTGCTCTGTTCGCTATCGGCGTTCTTTATGTTTTGCGCTTCGTCGATGATAATCGTTTGCCATTCGATTTTGTCAAGTTCAGCAAAGTCCTTGCGGAACGTGGCGTACGTCGTGAGCAATACATCGGCGTTGAACTTTTGCAAGTTGCGGCGACCACCGTGATAAGCGAAAAACGTGAGCTCTGGTGCGAACTTTTTGATTTCGACTTGCCAGTTGCAAAGGAGGCCGGCGGGCATCACGACGATGGCTTTTTTTTTCGCGAATTTGCCCTCTTGTTTCATCTTGAGGAGGAACGTAATGACTTGTAGCGTCTTGCCAAGGCCCATGTCGTCGGCGAGGATGCAACCAAATCCGATTTGTAGATTCTTGTACATCCAGGAGTAGCCGCGCATTTGGTAGGGGCGAAGTGTCGCGTTCAGATTCTCGGGCAACGGAATGTCCGTTTCGGCACGCCAGGCGTCAAACTGCTGCTTGAAATCGCTAGCCATTTCAACCGGGATATTGTCGCATTCGCCGGTAAAGCAAGCTTGTACGAGCTTGGCTTGCGTGATTTCGGGGACAGAATCTTCTTCGAGGATTTCGTCAGCGGAAGTCGCGGCACCCTCGGCGGCACTCTCGTCATTAGATCCCGCTGCATTTCCACCAGCTTTCTTGCTTTTGCCGTCTTTGGCGTTTACGTTAGACTTGCCTTCTATTTTATCGCGGATAGATTGCAAATCCTGTTCGGTAATTTGCACGTAACTTGACTTGTATTTTAAAAGTCCATCCGCTTGTTCGGCGAGTTCCAAAAATTCCTTTGCCGAAATATTTTCATCACCGATGGCGATTTCCCAATCGAAGTCGAGCAGGTCACCGGCTGTGAATGCGCTAAAGCTCATGCTGCCTTGCAAGCGCATCTTGGGCTTAGGCTTACCGATGTTCAAGAGGTTCTTTGGAATTTCCGTCTGGATGCCGAATAACTGGAGCTTCTTGAGACAATCCTGCAAGAATTCAAGGAGTTCTGCGCCTCGCATCAAAATTGGTTCGCTCGCACGGCGTTCCAGGTACGCATCAAGCGGCTTGAATCCATCGGCGATGCCGTTCAGAACGCTCATAATCGAGAGCAGGCGGGAATCGTTGTTTTCAAAAAGTTCCGAAAGCGGCGTGCGTCTTGCGATATTCCCGGTGGCACTTGCAGCGTCTTCGTCAAGTACAAAAACGTCCAACGCGACATCTTCGTCCATTTCACTACAGACAAAGAGAATTTGCGTACGGCAACCGAGGCAAGAATACACCGAGAGCCATTGCTGGATTTTCCCTGGAATGGCGTGTGCGTTGTTCGCGAGCTTCCCTGAAACGCTATCGAAAAAGAACGATAGCAAGTTGCCGTGATTCGTCTTGATTTGCGTCTTGTACTTGCGGGCAAATTTCAAAAGCTGCGAGATGAACAGCGAAAGAATGTGCTCGGCGGGTTCTGCAATTTCAAAGAAAGATTCTTCTTTGCTTGTCCACGCGAGTTCTCGCGGGGCGGTAACTTCGAGATCTGCGACAATGTACAGAATCTCGGGGAGCATTTCGGCAGGGAGCCAGCGCATTTGCGCCACGTCTTTCCCGATCCAGAAAACTTGCGGGTAAATGGCTCCAGTGCGCACAAGGTAAAAAGCCACTTGCAGCATCAAGTGCAGGTAACGTACGGAGTAGTGGTGCCACGAAAAATTCCCGGCGCTGAGGCAGCAAAGCGCACCCATCACGTTTGTGACGGTAAGATTGCTATTGATGACTTTATCAGCCATGGACTGTTCGAAATTCCAATGCCATCCGGGTTTGTGGAACAGTCGCAGTTGCTCGTTTTCCATCAGGAACGTCTTCGCGTTATTCACGCGGAACTGTTCCGAGAATGCGTCAAAATTTTCGAAGTCGGTAAAGAACTTATGGCACGATTCTAGTTCGTCCGTAAAACTCTTGCGGAAATTCCCGGCGGGGCAGAACTTCGGGAAGTTCTGCAACATTGCGGGCAGAATATGCGAGTAGTCCTTCCAGCTCTTGAAATCGAATGTTGGCAGTTGCTTGGGTGGAATGCTGTTTTGCGATTCGCGGCCTGAGCCTTTATACCCACCAAATAAACTTGCACTCGCATCTTCTGCGTGGGAAAGTTCGGCGGCATGTCTGGCTTCTTGTTCGGCACGCTCGTCGCTATCGCCGGCGCTTCTCGGAATTGCTCCATCCGTACTTTCTCCGGTGCGTTGTTCGTCCGTGTTTCCCGAAACTCCTACAGCGTTCCCAACTGCATTCTCGGCGCTTGCGCCTACGAGTCTCGTTGCCTTGCTGAACGACCTCACGAGGTTTGCTTCGGCGGGCGCCTCCATTTCCATGGATTCTGGCTTGTAGTCCTTGATGAATTCCAAGTCAAGTCCATGAATTTTGAAAAGGATGTTTGGCTCTTTGTCCGCCTGTTCTGCGATTTTTAAAAACGTGGCAACGAGGTATTTGCAAGGGCGCTCGTCACGGCAGTCGCAACCCATGTTGACTTTTGCGGGGTCGTCAAAGAGCTGAATGCCGCTCTTTATCATCAAAAGTTCAAGTGAGGGGCTTAAAGCTTTGTTGTTGAACGCTAAAAGTTCTGCCGGTTGCTGCTTCAAAAAGCTCACGAAAATTTCGGAAGATTCTTTGGAAAATTTTGGAAAGACAATGTAGTTGTTGTGCAGCCCGCCATTTGGGCCTTTTACAACGGAAATCACGCGGTTGTCGACGATGTCTATGCTTGAAACTTGGCCTCGTGAGGCAAATTTGAGCCCCTGCGAAATAGCTTGCTCACTTGCCGTTGCAAGAATTGAGTTCAGCCACTTGTTTGCCCACCAAGTTTTTACAAAACTTCCAAAATCCATGAACCCAAATATAATAAAACTGCACAAATGAACAAATGAACGGATGGCAAAAAATGTTATTTTTACACCATTTGAATTAATAACCTTAAGGAGATGCAATGAGAAAATTAACATGCTTTTGTGCTATGTCTGCCATATTGGCTTTGACCGCTTGCACGACGACGATCCCGAGTCCCGCTATTACTAGCGGTAGTTCGGCTATCCGTCTGGAAGAAAAGAAAATAAAGAATATGACTCCGATTTCTTATCAATATAAGTCGGAATCTGTGGGTTGTACCGAAATCAAGTTCCTTGAAAAGTTTGTTGGTAAGCAGGTTAAGGCCGATGACGGTTCTATAGTCCGTGTGGATAATATTCACGATATCCATTCCCATGAAGTTGCCTCTACGACGCAGTTCTGGGTCTTTGTTGCAGAAACTCAATACGATTGCTCGTTTTGGGGCTATGCTGTAGAATACGAAAAGTAAGGCTTTTTTGTATATTTTACCCAGTTCAAATTTGCTGGGTAAATGATTATCAAAAAGTTTTTAAATAATCCGTTTATTTTAATCACCTTTGTGGCATTTGTGCTGCAAACGGTGATGCTTGTCTTGTTTTACGCTTTGCCTGATCCGCTTGGACTTTCCATGTCCGAGATGTTTGCGGGTAAGACGATTTGGCAAATATTTATGGCGTATGGAGCCATCCTTGTGATGTCTTCCATATTCGGGTTTTTAAAGAGTCCGCGTGCGCTTGTTATTTTCTATATCGTTTATTTTTTCTTTGCTGTAGCCGATTACGAAATTTTCCGCTTTAACCACCAGCGTCTTTCGTATTCTTTTATTCGCACCTATTTCCATTTTTCAAATATTACCGATGCAACAACTGTTTCTACGCTTGGTGGTGACGTTGTTGGAACCATTCTCTGGATTGGCTTAGTATTTTTGATTTTGGCTGGGGGAATCGCATTTTGCGTAACTTATACCTTCCGTCAGAATCGTATGACGATGGCGCAAATTAAAATTGCTCGACAATCGAACAAGCAGATTTCAATTACGATGCTCTCTTCGGGATTGGTGCTTTCGCTTATTCCCTTGCTATTGTTCATTGTGGGGGCGCGTGGCGTAACGAATTTTCCTTTCCAAATTGACTGGCGCTTTACGCTCGGAAAGTACACGCTTACAGCTCCTGTGTTGCATATTGCGGGACTGGAAACTTTTGAATTTTTCCGAGATGGCTATTCCATTACGGATGAACTTGTCCAAGATTTGGATGCTTTTTTGCCTGCCGATTTTGCGGGAAATCGTCCAGATATCGATTATCCTGGGTATCGCAATGCGGTACAGCATGAATACAAGGCGGCAAAGCCGTATAACATCGTCTTTATTTTCGGAGAATCTTACAAGGGGCGCGTGCTGAACCAGATGCTTGAAGGCGATACGGCTCTTGCTCCGAACTTGTGGAAGATGGCAAATGTAGGTGGACTTTGGTTTAAGAATGCGTTTAGCGGGAGCTATCCGACTGTTCGCGGGACAACTTCGGCTTATCTCGGTTTTCCGTCTCATCCGAATCGCGATGTACCTGCATTTTATGCGTCCAATCATTTTAAGGGTTTCCAGGAATACCTTGAAAATTATCATCGTGCATACATGACTGTTTCTAATCCGGTATTTGATCACACGTTGCCCTTTGTGGAACGGTTTTATGGTGACAACTGGCGTGTAATCGAAGATCCGAAAGTTTTAGGCACGGCAGATAGCCTTGGCATGGATTTGGCAATTGAAATGCTAAAGACGATGCCTACGGATAGCGCTTGGTTCCTTGCTGCCAATACGATTGCAACGCACATTCCGTTCTATGGTTATCCAGATAGTTACGCCTCGAAGCCCGAAGATGCGATGGTGCGTTTTAAAAATGCATTACGCTATACGGACGAACAAATGGGACGCTTTTTCGATGCGCTTTACGCAAGGCCTGATTTCGACCGCACTGTAGTCATTGTGCTTGGTGACCATGATACGCCAGTCGATTCCATTGACTACAAGGTTCCGCAACCGCTTGGTGTTGCCTCGGCCCAGATTTTCATGGGAATTTTTTCTGCGGATACGAACCTTTTCAAGGGTCTTGAAATTCGTGAAGATGTGGCGTCGCAGCTCGATATTGGCCCCACGATTCTTGATTTGGCTCAAGTTCGCGCTCCGAACCATTTCTGGGGTTACGACTTGCTTATTGAAAAGCGCCCGGCAGAGCAACCTGCGCTGTTCTACACGCAAAATGCCTACTATCTTGGTTTTCGCGATTCCGTGCTTACGGGCGGGCTTGAATCCGATGAAGTTTACAAAGGCAAAAATGGCGAATTTGCGTTAGTTTCTGATTCTCTTTCAATTTGTTGGAAGTCGCGTGCTGTCGGTGCGAGCAAACTACTGCGTTCATTGCTTCGTAACGATAATATGTTACCCAAATAGGGCGGTTATTTAGCCGTTCGTCGAAATTTGTGAAGCTTGTCGTTTAAGGTGCGCAGGAATATTAATATATTTCTACGCATGAATACGAAAAAGACGTTTGCCGAAAAATTTTCGCAGTGGTATATTCCACTCGTTTGCAATAATAAGTACAAGGCTCTTACCTTCTATATTCTCCTTGCGCTACTCCTTGCTTTTCCGATTCTTGTAAAGCCTGGACTCAAACTCGATGCTGACCTTTCGCACCTTTTGCCCGAAGATACTCCGAGCGTAAAGGCTCTTGAAGAATCGTACGAACGATTTGGCAGTACGGATCGTTTCATGATTGCCATCCAGAGCGAAAGCGTTGAACTTGCCGCCGCATTGCAAGATTCTATTCAGGATTACATCCATAAGAATTGGCAGGGAGATTTCGTTTCGACCCAGATCGATAACGATAATCAGTTCTTTAAGGACAATGCGCTTCTGTACCTCCCGGTCAAGCACCTTGAAAATATCCGAGACAATCTTGAAGACTTGCAGCTTGAAATTGGCCGCAAGAATGGCCCGCTTGTTGTAGACTTGCTGGGTGATGGAACGGCGGATTCGTCAAATGGAGAGGCTGCTTCGAAAAAGGAACGCGTTTGGTTTGACGCCAATTTGCCGATGGAGCTTGGCCTCCCCGAGGAAGCGGTGAGCGCTTTTGATGCGTTCTTCAAGAAAGAGACTCCTGCAGAAACTGAAACCGGAACTGCTGAATGGAACCCGAAAGCTTATCTTCCGGATAATTTGAAAAATCGCCTGATTGGAAGCCCTCCGCTTGATAGCTCGGGCAAGATCCTCTTTAATGCTGTCGTGAATGCAAAGCTTATCAAGCCTTCGACGGATTATGAATTTGTGACGAGAATTCTTGCCAAGACCGACGAACTTTTGGCGTTTTTCCGCAGCAAAAACTATCCGGTTCCGACACGCTTTACGGTCGAGGGCACGTATGAAGGCTTGAAGGAAGTGGATGAAGTTGCAAACGATAGTATATTCTCGTTTGGCATTAGCCTTGTTTTGATTTTCCTCTTGACGGCGTTCTTCTTCAGGAGTGTGAAAGGCCCGATTTTGGTGACAGGTTCTGTGCTTTATGCCTGCCTTCCGACGCTTGCTTTTACCGCCCTTTTCTATGGCAAGTTGAATCCGTTTACGGTGTTTGTGGCATCAATTATTTTGGGCATTGGTATCGACTATTCTATCCACATTTTGGGTAATGCTCAAAAGCTTCTTCGCAAGTACGACTCTTTGGAGGCCGTTCTCGAAGAGACTCAACGTAAAATGCTCAAACCGTTCATCTTGGCAAGCTTTACGACGATTGCCGCGTTCCTTACGCTTTTGGTCGCTCATTTCCGTGGATTCTACGAGTTCGGCATTGTGGCTTCGATGGGTGTCCTCTTTAGTATGATGACCTCGGTGCTTGTGTTGCCGGTATTTGTCGCTTGTATGGGAGGCATTCCAGCGGCTCCGCAGAATTCTCTTTTGCCATCATCTTGGAGTGAACAGCGCATTTACGGCTTCTTCAAGCATATCGCCTTGATTGGTTTTATTCTTGGTGCCGTTGCTTTGTGGTTTGCTCCGCATGTGGACTTTGAACATAACCTGAAGAATTTGCGTCGTGTTCATACGGACAAAGTTGTCCCTGCTGCAGAGCGAAAGATCTCGACGAAGGTGACCCGTGCTACAAACCGGGCTGTGACTTCGACTCCCGCTGCAGTGATGGGATCCAAGCCTGAACAGCTTGATAGACTTTACGACACCTTGATGATCCGCTTGCACGAAGAAAAAGATCCGTTGCTTGGTAGTTTTCTTACGCTTAAGAGCTTTGTGCCTCCTGCCGATTCTCAGGAAAAGCGTCTTGAAGTTATCGAGGAAATCCGTGACTTGGTCGAAGCGAGAGTCTTTGACAAGGCCGAAGGCGAAGACTCTACGAATGTGGCGACACTTCGCAAACTCGCCCAGGTGGAAAAGCCTTTTGCTGCCGAAGATGTCCCTGCCTGGACTCTTGACTTGCTCCGAGAAAAGGATGGCTCTTATGGAAAAATTGGCTTTATTTATGGCGATTTCCCGAGCTGGGATGCTCACGCACTCCACAATTTCCAGGAACGATATGGCAACTGGAATTTCGATGGCGAACGCTTGCGCACATTCTCTTCGCAGTTTATCCTTTCTGATGTGATCGAGTCTGTGAAGGCGGATAGCTTTAATCTGGCCTCGGTCATTGTGCTAGTCATTTTCCTCACGCTGATTATTTCGTTCCGCAAACCTTCAATGTTCTTGGCGGGTGGCGTCTCGTTTGGCATGGGTGCGCTTCTAACGCTGGGCCTTTTGGGGGCGTTGACGTACTTCTTTGAATTCGGAAAAATCAGTATTTACAACGTGATTGTAATTCCTATGACGCTTGGAATAGGAATTGATGCCACGATCCATTTTATCACTTCGTGGACGTCTAATTCGAACAAGGAAATGAATCTTCGCCAGCTCTTCGATACGACGGGACGCAATGTGATGGCGAGTTCCACGACGACTATTGCTGGTTTTGTAGGTTTTCTCTTTACGACACATCGTGGCTTGCAGGGCATTGGACACCTTGCCTGTATCGGAATTTTCATGTTCCTCATCACAAGCGTCGTGTTCTCGATGTTCCTTTGTGGTTCGTGGCTCAAGAAAAAGGACGAAAATAAACAAGGATGATTTATGAGTAAAATCAACACAATCGTCGTTGCCGGAGGAACTCATGGCAACGAACGTACGGGCGTGAGCCTGGTTGAGAAGTGGATGGCTCATCCTGAATGTTATAACACGCTTTGCCCTAGTGCAAATGTTGAACTTGTCCTAAGCAATCCCGAGGCGATGCGACTCAATCGCCGTTATCGTGACTATGATTTGAATCGTGCGTTTTCTCAGACTTGCTTGGATGTGACTGCTGAGCCTTCTCAGTATGAATTTAGCCGCGCTCGTGAACTCAATAGGATCTATGGTCCCAAGGGCGAAAATACTCGTACCGACTTGATTCTGGACGTGCACAACACGGGCTCGAACATGGGCTATTGCCTGATTCTTTCGACACGAGATCCGTTTACAATGAAGGCGTCTGCAGTGCTCACGCAAGAATTTGAGGATGCGTGGATTTATTACCAGCCCGAAGAACGCAGTGCATCGCCATACTTTGGAACGGTCGCCAAGGCGGACGTGTGCATTGAAATTGGCCCGCAACAGCATGGAACGCTGAATGCTGCCATTTTTGAACGTTCTGAAAAGCTTGTGAAACGTTATTTGGAACTTGCCGATGAGTGGAATCGTGGTAAATTACAAAAGCGTGCTCCGATTAAGGTTGAAGTTTATACGCAATTACGAGACCTGGGGTATCCGAAACCGCAGGGTGGAGGCGCTATACAAGCGATGATCCACCCGGAATTGGATGGTCACGATTACCGGGAACTCAAAAAGGGTGACAAACTTTTCCGCACGTTCGATGGCAAGGACATCTTATTTGAGGGTGAACCGGATGGTCGTTCGGTCTATCCGATTTTTATCAACGAACCTGCGTACTACGAGAAAGACATTGCCATGAGCCTTACGGTGAAAACCGAGGAAGAATGGTAGTAAAGCAGTCGGAAGTAGACGGTAGGAAGTAGGAAGGAAATGCTGTGGCGAGGGTCGCGGCATTTTTCTTTTGCTACATTTGTCCTGTAAAAATAGAGGTCTGATATGGCAGAAAACGAAGAAGAATTGAAAACGATTACGGGTGAAGAAAGCCTGAACAGCTTTATGGAACTTGTACAGAAGTTGAAGGCTGAACCTTGGACATCTCGCTTGAATGATATTCTGGATGCTTTTGAAGACTTTTTGACGATTCGTCCGGAACCGCCTCGGTCCTGGCAAGACAACTATGCCTCTAGTGGTAAGAAGTTTGACTACTACCAGATTGTGCTGCCCGAAGATTTTCAGGATCCGTACGAAGACGATCTTGGAAACATCAATCGTTTGCGTGGCGAATTTGCCCGTGTGCCGAGTACGATGGCTCTTGAACATGAACTCGTGAGCCGCAATTACTTTATTTTTGAAAACGGACATGCTGAACCAATTCCTGCACCGCGCCCGATTCTGATGCTTGAAAGCAAGGATCGCGCCGATGATGAGGAACCGCAGGAAGGCGATATCATGTGGGATTGCTGCATTTCTATTTTTGCGGATGGCAGCTACGTTGCCTACAATCTTGACCACGATGACGAAGAGGAACTTGGCGAAGATTTCAAGGTCGTCTTTGAAAAGCATATTGAGACGCTTTCGAAGTTGCAACTCGTGATTCCTGTAGAGGGCCGCGATTACGGTATCCTCCGTAGCGACGCGTAATCGCTATGGATAAATTTGAAACCGAAATTTATTTGCGTTATAAGCAAATTATTGAATCGCAAAGCGCGAGTGCGCCCATGTGCACTCTTGTCATTCCCGGCTCCGACCGGGAATCTCCTTTAGATGCAACTTTGCCTCGTTCTGCTTCTTTACCCAAACCGCGCCATGTTCACATGGCAGATTTGCTGGAACGTTACGATGCCTTTTGTTTTGACGGCTATGGCACGCTCTACAATCGCGGAAGTTTTGTTTATCCCGGTGCGATGGATTGGTTTCAGATGCTCCGTCATGCAGGGAAGCATCTCCGATTGGTGACGAATGCAGCCTCGGATGTCGATGAAGTTTTGGCACGTGATGCGGACAAGCGCGGCTTTGATTTTTCAACGAAAGAAACGATTTCATCAGGAAGCTTGTTGCGGGAACTCGTAGAACGTTTGCGTTGCGGTGAACGTACGGGCGGGAATGTTGCGTTATGTAGAACTGCCGCGAAGAAGCTTGAAATGCGCGAGGTCTATTACATCGGTCGCGAGACGGGCAAGCATGTTTTGGATGCTAGCGGGATAACTGCCGTTGCGATGAATGCTGAACCTATTGAACCGATTGTGGCGATTTCTTCGGCGAAGGATACGCCTGAAACGTATGCGCGTGCGGTCAAAATTTTGCAGAAGCCGGGGGCGATCCTTCTTGTGTTGAATTCGGATGCTTGGGCTCCAAAAATTCCCGATGAAAATGGCGTCACGTTGCGTGAGCCTGTTTCGGGTGCGCTTTCTGAACGCTTGCGTCGTGATTCTATGTGCGAGGCAAATGGGGGCGAAGGCTGTGAAACGTTTTATTTGGGCAAGCCCTTTCCGCAGATTTGGGAACACGTCAAAGCATCGCTTCCGCAGGGGTCTCGCATTCTTATGATTGGCGATACGCTCGGGACGGATGTGCTCGGGGCTAAGGTTGCTGGCTTTGATTCGGCGCTAGTTGTTGGCCGAAATGTTCCTGCTGTAGAATTAGATGCAGATGAAGCCGCTCTTGGAATCCGCCCGGATTATTATTTGGATGTGTAATTTTTGAGGGTGGGGACGATCCCCTCTTCTCGGGTTCTCGACCCACTTTATTCACTTGTAAAGAAAAAAGAACCAAGCTTGCGCCTGGTTCTTTTTCTTTAGAGCGGGAAAAGGGTTTCGAACCCTCGACATCGACCTTGGGAAGGTCGCGCTCTACCAACTGAGCTACTCCCGCATTGAGTATGCCTTAATTTAGTAAAATTAGGGGGCTTGTAAAGGGATGCCCACTTTTTTTCTATTATTGCAGTATGCGAAATCTCAACTTTAAATCTGTTTGTGGCGTTGTAGCGCTTGTTTGTCTTGTTGCAATGAATATTGTTTGGGGCAAGGAAGAAAAGCGCGGCTTTTTTGATAGTTTTGCGAATTTCTTTACGCCGAGTGGTTCTGTGAAAGGCGAAGGCCCTGTATATGATGAATTGCGTGGAGTTGAATCGCAAATTGATAAGGTTGAGGTCCAGTATTCTAGAGAACGCCGTCCGGGGAACAAAACTCGCTATCGCAAACAGTTGGATAGCCTCCGCAATGTCCGCGATTCCCTGATTACCGTGATTGAAAAAATGCCGTCGCCGGGGTCAGCTGTGGCAAGTTCGTCCAGTGCTAAATTCGCTCAATCAAGTGCCGTGCTGTCTGTTGCATCCACGCTGTCTGCGAAAATAGAGTTGTCAAGTTCGTCGTTGGCGCTTTCTTCGGCTGAGATGCTTTCCTCAAGCAGCGTTGCAAATGTTGTTTGCTCTCGCGATACGGTCTTTGTCCACGATACACTTGTCGTGCGAGATACCGTCGTGATTCACGATACGTTGTACGTCGTTCTTGCAAACAAGCCTGAAGCGGCTCCTAAGACAGCTCCAAGTAAACCGAAAAAGAAAGCGACCGCAACCCCTACTCCTTAATCGTATATCCCGAGCGGAAGTTTTCAATCAGGCAACTGCTGATGCTCACGCTCGTATCGTATTCAGGAATATCCTCACGTTTGACCCATGTAGCGCAGGCGAGTTCTGCTTCTTGCATGTGGATTGTCGGATCGCCATCAAGTTCTGCGGTGTAGCCCGAAATGAGCGATTCTGAGAACGGCCACGGTTGACTGCCAAAGTACTTGATGTTTTTCACGCGGACGCCCGCTTCTTCAAGGACTTCGCGCTTGACCGCCTGTTCAAGCGATTCGCCAATTTCTACGAATCCAGAAATGAGGAACATGCGCGTCTTGTCCGGATTATCCAAGTTGCGGGCCATCAAAAGCTCGTTGCCATTGCGCACAGCGACAATCACGACTGGCGAAATCTTGGGGTAGACTGTGTTCTTGCAGCTAGGGCAAATCATGGAGCGTTCCTTGATTCCTCGCTTCATGAGACATCCGCATTTGCCACAGAACTTGTTCAAACTTTCCCACTTGGCTATGTGTGCAGACGTTGCACCGCCGAGGCGTTCCAAATGGCTTTCAAGCGTGCGGAATGTGCGATTGCCACGGAACTCGTAGCCTTCCGGAATCTCAGGTAAGTTCGTATTGCACAAAAAATAAGCATCGCCGTCAATGCTTATCAAGTAATGGCATTCGCATTGCGGGAACTCGCTTACACGTGGAATGGCGAAGTTGTCGCCAGCCTTTTTGAAAAGCGTTTGCTCGCCATTGTAAATAATCAAGTAATCGGTGGGCTTCGGTGCAATGCCTTTAAATTCGTTATCTAACTTGTGCGGTGCAATTTCGTGAATCATATAGTAGTCAATAGTAGCTAGTTATTAGTCGTTAGTTTTACTTCTTATGAAAGAATTTTTTTGCGGTTGATACGCCAACGAAAGAGAAAAGAATTCGTGCAATCATTTTTGGAGCGCTGTGAACCTGCGGATAAATGTGGCGAGCGTTCTTGGCGATCCATGGAAACCAAAGTGGCGATAAAAATGCGTGGCTAAAGCGCAATTCCAGGAATTGAATGAATTTATCCAAGAAACAACGGCTCTCGTTTGGCAATTTTTCAAAAACGCTTGAGCCTCTTACAGCTTTTGACCATTGCAAATTCGTCTGGAGCTTTTCGCTCCAGGTCTTGTTGCCTTCGCCGATGGCGTTGTTGCCGTGAATGCGGTACTGAATAACCTTATCTGCAATGGCTCGGTAGTCGTTTTCTACAGTTGCGCAAAGCGTAATCCATTGATCGTGTACGGGCACGTCTTGCGGAATCGGGAGGGCTGTCTTCAATAGACCCGCCTTAAAAGCGACCATGCAGCCAGTCACGTTCGTGTAGCCGGTGAGAAGCGCTTGTTGACTCAGATTTTCGACAATGTCCACTTTCTTGCGCCAGGAAGAATCCGTGACTTTACCTTCTCCATTAATAATTTCGGCATCGCCAAAAATCATGGAACTGTCGCCAATTTTCTGGCTCATCACCGCTAATTTATTCGGGAGCCAAATATCGTCTTGGTCGGCAAGGAAAATCAGGTCGTCATCAGCGAGTATTTCACGAGCCTTTTCTAATGCGGTCGAGAACGATGCGCGGTGCCCTCTGTTCTTTTCGAATCGCGTAATCTCAAGCGGGAGCTTACCTTTATAATGTTCCAGAATTTCGCATGTAGAATCCTTGGAACCATCATCCACTGCAATTATAACATCGGCTGGTTTTGTCTGCGCGACCAAAGAATCAAGCATCTGTGCGAGATGCTTTTCACCGTTATAAGTTGCGAGTGTGATGCAGATTTTCATGCTCAACGCCTAACGCCAAAGGATATGCCACGCAAGGTAAGCGCGGTATGCAATTCTAAAATAGAGACTGTTCGTGCTCTTGCCGCCTGTGAACGAAACGGTGTTTTCGTGACGGCGGTAAAGCTGCAAAACTTCGTCTTGGTAGCCGCACTTGAAATGCTTTTGTGCGTAATACGAGACCCACAAATCGTGT
>Ga0310696_10006160_pt1 | contig 14293 bp, 10 predicted proteins | sample AusTroGonzalo_MG_4_FD_203885 | JGI IMG/M metagenome (GOLD analysis project Ga0310696, IMG submission 203885) | Bovine rumen microbial communities from tropical cattle in Woodstock, Queensland, Australia - Gonzalo_02 (v2) (version 2) | ecosystem: Host-associated > Mammals > Digestive system >...
AGATGGGTATTGGCAACTTTTTACCAAAACTGGCAACATATTTGATTATGGCAAATATCGCAGTGCAAGAGAACTTGTTCGCGCTCGAAAGTTAGAACTTGAAAGTAGTCAGGCACGACAACAATAAAATAAAATTATTAGGCAAAAGAAAAAATGAACGAAATTAAATCGCAGGCAATAGTGCTTTCTAGCACAGATTATAGAGATGCCGACAAAAAGTTGGCTCTTTTTTCTGTTGAGCACGGACTTATGTTTGCAACAATAAAAGGTGTTAAAAAACCAAAGGCAAAACTGGCCAGCTTTGCACAACCTTTTTGCTTTGCAGAATATCTTTTGAATAAAAATGGCGAGTTTTATACGGTTATTAATGCTAGCAGTATTGAAAACTTTTTTAATCTTTCTGGCGATTTTGACAAATATATTATTGGCACTGCCATGCTTGAATTTTGCAGAAAAGTTGTGAACGTGAATGATCCATCACTTGAACTTTTTGTATTGCTACTCAAATCTTTGAAACAACTTGATATGACGCAGGCTAATCCAATGGTTGTTTTAATCAAATTTTTGATTGATGGGCTTGCCATTGCTGGCTATAAATTGAAACTTGACAAATGCACAAAATGCAAAAGCGAAATGGTTTTGCAAGACAAAGCCGCATATAATTTTGATGTTGGTGGTCTTTTGTGCTATAAATGTGCAAATGCGCATGATGCACTTTTGCTTACAAAAAAAGAACTTGACACCATTTTGAGCATCAATCAAATGCAAATTGATAACCTTGCTACTTTGCAGAAGTTTGAAAGAAAAGAACTGGTTGCTGTTATTGCAATTTTGAGCAAACAATTGAGACTTTTTTCTGGCGAAGAATTGAAAACTTTGAGTGAATATTTATAAAACAAACAAAATGCGACAATAGTTGCATTTTTTGTTTTTTATGTTGGACAATGCGACAATATTTTTTTGCTTTTTGTTATTGGCGGTTTGCTAATATTTTTTTATGGATAATTTTTTGCTGATTTTTGAAAACATTGTTGAATTTGCAAAGTGCACAAAAGATTATCATTCTGTGCATATTTTGTTTGATGAACATTGTGAAAAACATGTGCTTGATTTTGTTTGCTCTTGTTTGAGAGAAAAGCAAATTTTTAAAAGCTGTTTTGCAAGTCCCATTGCAAGCGTGCAACTTGCTGATAGAATTGTGTGCGAAGAGGCAGATTTGGTGCTTGCTGTTGGCGGATTGCATATTCAAAATTTGGCAAAATATTATGCATATATGTGTGAGGTGGATTTTGCATTTGTGCCTGTGCATGAGGTTGCTGAATATACTTTTAGCAAATATGCATTTGTCAAAGACAAATATTTTTGTTTTTTTGAATGTGAAAAGCCAAAATTTGTTTTTTTGAGTGAAAAATTTTTTGATGCTGTCGATATGAAAAACCTGCGGCAACTGCTTTTATATAAAAACGTTGTTGTTTTTGAAAAAGAATTTGCACAAGACATTTTGGGGGAGGGGGAATACATTCCAGACAAAATTGCAAAATGCGTTAATTTGTGTGATGGAACTTTTAGAAGTATGATGAAACTTTTTGGTGTTTGCGCTTGCGAGTTAAGCGAGCAAAGACCTTATGACATTTTGGGCGAGGAGTATTATGTGCTATCGCTTGTTGAAAGTTATGACACGGTGAATTTGACAATTAGTGTTCAAAATGTGCTTTCTAAACTTTTTGAGTGTCAAATGAAATTTGAACTTGCCAAAAGAGATATTGATATTAATTTGCATTTGAAAAAGTTGAAAGATTTTGGCATTGGTGTGCTTGATGTACAAAATTCTGTTTTGCCGGTTTTTGATGATGCCAACTTTGAAGAAATTAAATATAGAATGAATGCTTATTTGCCATATTTGCGCGACATGCTAGACAAAGCCACAAATTGTTATGCTATTTGCAAAACAAATTTTGACCAAAACAAAATTGAAAAGGCAGTTGCTCTTTGCTCTGGGTTATTTGCACGCAAAAGTATTCTTAGGTTTATGCGTGATTTTGGATATTTTGAAAATTTGCTAACAAAGTGAGTATAAAAAATCTGCTGTGGGCAATGATTAGTTTGATAATTAAAAAACCACAGGAGATTTGTTTATGAGCAAAACAGGGAGAATTAGATTTTTTAGAAGGGTGCATGTGTTTGTTAAAAGAAATGCGCTTGCTCTTTTGATTGGATTTACAACATTGTTGACGCTTGGAGTGATTGCGCTTTCGGCATATAATGCCATTTCCACGCAAGATTTGCCCAATTATGAGAACATTGAAAAAGAGATTGTTGCCCCAACGGCAAGCACCGAGCCAGTTGTGTTTGTAAATCCAGTTGATGATGTTAATATTTCTAAGGACTATGCGGCAGACCATTTGTTGCAAGACAAAACAACAGGCATTTGGCAAACACATCAGGCCATTGATTTTGCATGCGCTGATGGCACAGATGCTAAAGCTGTTTATAGTGGCGAAGTCGAAAGTGTGGTTAGCAGCATGATGGATGGCACAATTGTTACACTGAAAATAAACGACAAACTGAAAGTTGTTTATAAGAGTTTGGCTGAATCTTATGTTGAAAGTGGCGACAAAGTTGCAGTTGGTGCTGTTATTGGCAAGATTGGCACAAATGTAACCGAAAAGGCGGAGGGTGTGCATCTGCATCTTGAGGTGCAAGAAGACGGCAAACTTGTTGATCCAAATAATTATTTTACCTTTGGCGACAAATAATTGAATGGCGAGAGCATCAACGATGCTCTTGTTTTTTGCCTGTTTTGCTTGCTATTTTGTGTTGTTATTTTATATAATCAAAATAGCAAGGAATATTTATTATGAAAAGAACAAAAATTATTTGCACAATTGGACCAGCATCTAGCACAAAAAAAACAATTGAAGAAATGATTAAAGCTGGCATGGATGTTGCAAGGTTTAACATGAGCCATGGCTCTTTTGAAAGCCACAAACAATTGATTGATGCTGTTAAAGCTGCGCGAGATGAACTTGGCGCGCCAGTTTCTATTTTGATTGACACAAAAGGACCAGAAATTCGTGTTGGCGAATTTGAAAATGGCTTTGTAACACTTGCCAAAGGCCAATCATTTGATTTGCTTGCAAAACGTGTTGTTGGTAGCCAAGAGAAGTGTTATGTGTCCTATGCTAAACTGCCAGAACTTTTGAAAAATGGCACTCAAATTTTAGTGGACGATGGCAAAATTGAACTTAAAGTTGTTGGCACAGAAAGAGGTGTTGTTCACACAAAAGTTGTTGTTGGAGGAAAACTCTCAAACACAAAATCTGTGAATATTCCTTCTTGTGATTTGAATATGCCATATGTTAGCGCTTATGACGAGCGGACAATAGAATTTGCCTGCAAAGTTGGCGCGGACTATGTGGCTATCAGTTTTGTGCGAACAGCAGATGATGTGAAGAAAATTGCTAAACTGCTTAAAAAGTATGGTGGTGAAAATATTAAAATTATTAGCAAAATTGAAAGCCGACTTGGCACTGAAAATATTGATGAAATTTTGCATGTGAGTGATGGACTTATGGTTGCAAGAGGCGACCTTGGTGTTGAAATTGATTTTGCAAAAATCCCTATTATTCAAAAGCAAATTTTAGATGCTTGCACATCGGCAGGCAAACTTTCTGTTGTTGCAACACAGATGCTTGAAAGTATGACTACAGGCAGTCGCCCAACAAGAGCAGAAATTTCTGATGTGGCAAATAGCGTGCTTGATGGCACTTGTGCAGTTATGCTTTCGGGCGAAACAAGCGTTGGTGAGCATCCTGTTCTTGCAACTGCAACAATGGCAAAGATTGTTGAAGAAGCAGAACACGGCAACGAGCCAAACAACATTTCTTATTGCAATCCTGACGGCCTCACTATTCGTGATGCAATGGCCTATGGCGCATATTCGCTACTTTATGCTTCTAAGGCAGATGCTATTGTTTGCATGTATGATATAACGGCAGACAACGTCAGTGATTTTAGTCCAAACAAGCATATTTTCTTTTTTACCACTTCAAAAATTGAGTTTAACCAATCGGCACTTTTGCGAGGGGTTGTTCCAATTTTGACGAAGTCAAAACTTGGCTATGACAAGTGTATTGAATTTTTAAAAAATAATAATTATGTTAAGTCAAATTCTACAATTGTAACCTTGTGCAAGGATACAATTAAACTGGAAAAGTTATAATCTGTTTTGGTTGACAACAAATAGTCAATAATTTTATAATTATATCTGCAACAAAAAGGAAAGGTAATGAAAAAAATATTTACATTTTTGTGTATATTATTTGCGAGCATATTTGTTATGCCTGTTTTTGTTGCGTGCAATGGGGAAGGAGCAACCGAAACTTTAAGCGTTAGATTTTGTGATGACGTTTATGAAGTTGAATGTAATGTTCCTACAAAAATTGATTATCAAATTTATCCATCTACAGCAACAAACAACAGAATTGTGTTTACCTTTGCCATGGCAGACAGCGACTATGCATTTGATCAAGGCAAACAATTGTTCACCCTTAAAAATTCGGCAATCACCGAAGATATTGAGGCAACTATCACTGTTAACAACACCTTTACGGATACATGCGTTATTCGCCAAAAGGTTTATCCAAATTTGATTGCTTTTAACAGAGACACTGACACCTTGAATAGTGGTGCTGTTTATGGATTGCAGTTGAAGGGTTATTTTGAGGGTATTGAAAAAGTTGTTAACCCTAATTTGTTTAATATTGAAATTGTAAGCAGTGATCCTAGTGTGCTTAGAGTTGAGGGTCTTAATGTTGTTTCTACCGGCAAACTTGGCACGGCAAGAATATCTGCAAAAATTATTGACGCAAATGGCAATTACGCTGTTGAAGATCCAACATTGCCAGAATCGCAACAACAAGATCTGTATGCATCAATCAATTTGACGGTTGTGCCAAATGTTTCTATGGCTTGCGTGGCAATGCAAGGCGAAGATGAATTTATTTCGGTTTATGCCAACTCTTATGACAAGACAGGCGAAAACACATATGTTACCACACGTGAAAACGTGAAGATTATGGTTGAGTTGTATTCGGCAGACGGATATCAAGTTGTCGATGACACGATTAATGTTTTGTCTATTGACTCTAGCATTGCTGTTGTTACAAGAGAACCAGGCATGGCAAATGTCTTTAATGTTACTCTTGCTGCTCAACCAGCGGGCAGTGATTTGGTCTATGTGAGATTGGAAATCACTTGCTCTTCTACAAATCAAAGCGGAAACCCAATTAAATTTGTATTTTATGTAGCAAGGCAATCAGCTTAAATATGTGGCAACCAGCAATGGTTGCCTTTCTTTTTTTTGTTTATTTTAGAAAATATTATTCGCTGGCATTTTGCAAAATTTGCCATAAATTTTTGAGAAAACAACACAAAACATTCAAAAAAACGCAAAATTGATTGTTTTTGGCCTTTTTGGCCGAGAAAAAACGGCAAAAAATCAAAAAACACTATTGACATGGGCTACTATTTGTTATATACTAAGCATGATAATGTAATAAAGAGAGGTATGACTATGTCTAAAAAGAGTCTTATTGCATCACTTATTGTGGGAGCGATTACCACTTTGTCTCTTGGTGTGTATACACTTGTTAGTGCAATCATTGCACTTACAACTCCACACCATAGCACACAAGCTCTTGCCTACACCGACACAACACTTGTGAATGGTGTTTTTGAAGAGTTGGTTATTGGTGATTTTGCAAATTATAGTGAAGAAGAAGGCACTCTTGAAATTAAATATGAAGGGGAAGAAAAACTTCTTGAATATAATGCCGATAGTCGCACATATACACTTGCCAAAGATTCAAACGGATATACACTTGCATTTGGCGAAACTGCCCATGCTGGCGACAAAGTTGAATTTGTTGCAAAGGCCACAATTGATAAATATGGCAGCACAATAACATATAACGTTGCTGTTTATCATCAAGGCACTGGTGCATCAGCAGATGACGCATATATTGTTGCAAATGCAGAAGGTTTGAAATCTGTTGCTGCAGATGTTGATCGCGATGAATCTGCTTTGAGATTGAACAAATTTGTTAAAGTTGTTGAAGATGTTGATATGGCGGGAGTTGAATATTCTCCAATTGGAAAACTCCGTTCATATAAAGGTGACTTTGACGGAAATGGCAAAACAATTAAAAATTTGTCTATTGTTATCAACGAAAACAACTATAAAGATTATTTGAGATACAACTCAGATGCAAACAGATTTGTTATGTATCTTGGCTTGTTTGGCTGGACTGGCTCTCAAAACACAAGTGCAAAAATTCATGGTGTTGCAATGAGCAACGCAACAATCAAAGTTGAAGACAATGTGCTTGATGAACTTGATGGAGTTATTACAGTTGGTGAAACAAGTGCTAAATTTGGTTTGCTCCGCGCTGGATTGCTTGTTGGTGATGCATATAACACAATTGTTGATGGTGCATACACATACGAAGTTCAAAAGATTAATGAAGAATCAGGTGAGCCACTTGTTGACGAAGAACAAAATCCTGTTATGGAAACAAAAACAGGAGTAGCAACAATTGCTGGTTCGGTTTGTGGACTTCAATATAATGCAGGATTTGAATCAATTGTAAATAAGAGTGCATTTGGCGGACTTGTTGGTGTTGCTGAAACAGGCGCAGTAACTGGTGCTGAAAGTGCTGGCTTATATACGAACTATAATGTTGTTGTTAACATGAAAACTTCTGACGCGCAAGATTATGACTGGAATGGTGGTGTGTTTGGCCTTGTTATTGGAACAAGCTCACACAGAATTGCAGCACAAGATTTGAAGGTTGTGCTTAATGCAGAAACACAATTCCATCAATACAAATATGTTGGTGGTGTTGCAGGTTATGCGGGATACCTTGATGCAGAGGCAATTGAAGTTTCAACCTCTATTGTTGATGCTGATGGTGCTACTGTTCAAGACCTTAATGCAATTGTTGGTGTTGAATCATATACATCAACAAGCGACGCAGCAAAAGCATTCTCAGAAGTTTCTGGTGTTGTTGCTAGAACTTATAATTCGTTATATTCAAATGTGAAATCAACTGCAAACATTGCACTTTGGACAAAAGTTTCTGCGGGATTTGTTTATGCTGAAGACACTACACTTGAAAATGTTACAACAAGTGGTGTGATAACTGGTTATAACGTTTCTGGTTTGGCACATACAACAAAAAATTGTGAAATTGGTTATCAAAACACAGAAACAGAAGCCCTTGTTGCTTCAAATATTACACTTTATGGACATGATGCAGTTGCGCTTGTTGACTATGCAAACAACACAAACATTAAAGCAGAGGGCAGTGTTAAAGCTGTTTCTGATATTACTGCATTTGGATATAGAGTAGTTAAAACCCAAAAGAATAACATTTGCCACAGCAGTGGACTTGTTGGATATTTCTACTCTTCAGACAAAGTTGCTAGCAACGAATATGAACTTTCTGGCTTTGCTGTTGAAACAACCATTAAAAATGGTGTTGATATGGCCGGTGTTGTTGCTTATCTTGGACAACAAGACGATGCAACTGCAAGCCCAGAAGTTCACTATGCATCTGTGAAAGTTGCAAACATTTCTGTTGAAGCAGATTTTGAAGCATATAGTCAAGCCGACTATACATCAGCACACAAGGTTGGTGGAGCGGTTGCAACAGTTTATGGCAATGCAACACTTGACCATGTTGATGCTAGTGTTAACTTCAACAAAAATCATGGAGCAGGCAGCTATGGCGCTGCAATGTTTGGTGGTCTTGTTGCAAGGGTTGGTGGCCCAGTAGAAATTACTTACTGCTCAACAGAGGGCTATGCTTACATTAATGACACCATTTATAAGATAACTCTTAGTCCTGCAAGTAATCCAACAGAGCTTAGAGAATTTAAGCAAATTTTGGCTGGTGGCCTTGTTGGTGCTGTTGCAAGATTTACAGATGTTGCATTTGCGCCTGGCACACATCCAAGATATGATGTTGCTGTTGATGGTTATGCCGTTGGTGATACACGTGATGAATTGCTTGCTGTTTCTGCTAGTGATATTCAAATTACAAACAATACAGCAAATGTTGACATTGATATTGCGTATGTTGAGCAATATGATGCTACTGCCAATAATGCAATGTATGGCGGTGGATATAAAGCACGTAGCGCTGGCTCATTGATTGGATTGTTTTTGAGTGAGGGCACAACAGCACTTAACACCAACCATGCATATGGCGTTGTTAATGCAGACCATGCAACATTTAACGTTGGCACAAATTTGCACGGCATTGTTTCTACAAGCGGATATGGTGCATATAATGCTGGTTCTAAGACATATGCAAACACAACACCAGTTGTTGTTGGTTGCACATCTGACTTGGTTAATAGTGGCATATATAGCGCGCTTTGGGGCATGCCAAGTGTTGAAGAAAAACCAGATGTTGTTGCATAAATAAAACAATTTAAAACAACTCGCAATTTGCGGGTTGTTTTTTTGTGTAAAAATAATATGGCTTTATTTGTTTGACAAATTGCAATTAAAACTATAAAATTAACGTATACTAAAATATATTTTAGTAAAATGGACGTAGTATGAACAAAAAATTAAAAACACTTCTTTTTCTTTCGATTGCCATTGTCGTTGTGCTTGGTGTTGGTCTTGGTGGCTATTTTTTGATTAACAATTTGGCAACTGTTACCATAAGCGATTTGCGTATTTTGGCTTATGACGGCACCCCAATTAGAGATACTGATGTGTTTTTGCAAGATGCAGAACATAATGAATTTTTAATCAAAGTTAAAATTGAATCGTCTGGCACAAATGCTGTTAGTTTTAAAAGCAGCGATAAAAGTGTTGCAAACGTTGTTAGCACAAGCAAAGGATTTGCCGTGAAGTATTATAAAGCAGGCACTGCAAAAATTTCGGTTAGCAGTGCGGTTACTTCGGGTGTTACCGATAGCTTTGTGGTTAATGTTCATGAAGATTTTGTTGCCGATCTTGTTATTGATGGCAAAGCAGATAATGTTTTGGAGGTCTATGGCAACGGCAAGGCAAATGAATTTGACTATGAGGCAACAGGGGTGCTTGAAAATTCTTATGCAAATAGCGCACTTATTCGTGTTGTAGAAGATTATGACACAGAAGTAATTAAAAAAGTTGAAGTTGATACTGCAAAAAAGAAAGTTTATATTGATACAAACTTGACTCGTGAATCTAGTGTGCAGACAATTAATTTGCAAACATATTATATTGATAGCAATGGAGAGGAGCATGTTGCAAAGAATTTTGCATATACTCTTAATGTTGTTGGCTATGACATTAAAGAAATTCAGCTTGTTATCAGCCAAGACCACTATTTTAGCGATAAATCACATATCTTTTTGAGTAGTGATATATTGGCATCTGAAACAGATGAACAATTGACGCAACATTTGGTTGATGCAGAAAATGAGTCGATTGTTAAAGAAATTTATTTGACAAACGATATCAACACTATTTATTTCTTGACCAGAGTTTTGTATACTGATGGCACTTATGAATATCCATCAATAGAATCGTTCTCTAGTGTGCCACCAACTGGCAAAACAATTTATATTGATGCAAAAACACCAACCAACGATTCTAACAACTGGGCAGCACAAGTTAACAAAACAACTGTGCTTGATCCTTCGGTTGATGACTCAATTGCAGATAGTTTGTATATTAGGTTTACCATTAGAAAAACCATAGACGACAAATCAATTGAAACATCAAAATTGAGCACATTTATTATTAACTATTTGAAAGAAGGCACATCAAAATACAATGAAGTTAATAACACAAAATTGTATAAATATGCTGATGGATTCTATGAATATATTTATTGGGATACTCGTTATCGCAGAACTGATGCCATAACTGATGCAAATGGCAAAATTGTTGACTTTGACTGCCCTGACGAAGATAAACCACACACCACTTAATATGCAAGATATTTATATTGAACTTTATTATGGCAAATATGTTACAATTGACTTGCATGGCAAAACAATAGCTGAGGCACAAGCTGAACTTTTGCATGCCATAAACAGCATTGATGCAAACTTGTCGTTACTTGTTGTGCATGGATATCATTCGGGGATTTCGCTAAAAAATTTTGTTAGAGAAAACTTTAAGCATCCTTTGATAGAAAGCAAAGTTAATATTGATGCTGGCAGAACACTTATAAAGTTGAAAAGATAAGTATGAGAAAAAAAACAACTATTACAACAACAAAAGAAAATCTTGTGGGCGAACTGAAAAAAAATAGTATTGCTCATGCTCTTTTGTATGGCATTTTGGTTGGTATTATTGTTTGCATGCTTATCTTTTGTTATTTTTCTGTTTTTACTTCTAATTTTTATTTGAGAAACAACAAGGGCGACTGCTTGGTTGGTGTTGCTTCTGCGCAAAAATTTGAAAATGTTAATAATGGCGATTTGCTGTTCGTGAGTGCATATGAAAGCAATGCTAGCATAAGCGTTGGCGACCATATTTATTTTTCGGGTAACTCTGGCAAAGGATCTGGTCTTGTTGTTGCGAAACATATTGCAGATGGATATTTGACCATTATAACGGGGGAAGAAGTATATAATGTTTCTCTTTCAACGGTTTTGGGTAAAGTGGCAGGAAAAACGCAATTTTGGGGCTATATTGTATACTTTTTTCAAAGTACACTTGGACTTGTTGTTTTGAATATTTTGCTTGTGATTATTGTTGCTCTTAGAATGATTTTTATTGCAACAACAGAAACAAGCATAAAAGGACGTGAATTGCAGGCAAAACTTGCTGAGCAGAAAAAAGCATATGCAAGACGTAAAAAAACCAGCCAAAGATATAAACAAACCAAACTGGATAGCGATGCATTTGAAATTTTGAGTGGTGCTCATCAAGAAAACAAAAAGCAGTTGTTTGAAATTGCACGAAAAGAAGACCAAGCAAATGCCTTTAAATTTTTGCTTGAAAAAGTGTATGATGCATATTTGACAAAACCACAACTTTCGGTTGCGGACAAAATTAAAATTTCAAATTGCATTGAGCTTATGGCTGTTGCTTATGGCTTTGATATGGATGTTGAGTATATGATAAATGACTTGATAATCAAGTGTCCGGTTGTTGATTTTGATATGAAGGCCTTTGCCGACACGTGTGTTGAAGAAATTGTCAAAACAAATTCTCTGGAAAATTTGAGCAGATTTTGTTCTACAATTTATCTTTTAGCCAAATTGAACAAATGCGTTCGCACAAAAGAGTTGACCATTATATGTGAAGCCGTGCTTGAAAAACTTGAAGATAACAAATTTGCGCAAAATGATGCACAAACCAAAGAAGATTTGCAAAAACTGGTGGAATATACTAAAAAATATGTGAAAAAGTGATAAGTTTTTTTCAAAAAGGTCTAGTATTTTTGCAAAATGTGTGTTAAAATGTATTTGCATTTGAAAAAGATTAAGGGGATAAAAATATGGCAGACAACAAAAAATTTTTGATTTTAAGTTTGATTACAAGTTTGATTTATATTTCTCTTGGAGTTGTTCTTCTTGTTATCAACAGATTTAATTCAGTTTCAATAGTTCTTTGCACTTTGATTGTGCTTATGGCATTTTTATCTTCGCTATTGTGCTGGAAAATTATGTTTGACCAAAATCATAAAAGAAAATAAATTTTAAAAAAGCGAACCAAAATGGTTCGTTTTTTTTGTGTTTTTTTGTTGTTTTATTAGACAATATTTATTACATTTGATAATATATAACAAGAGGATGCAGATGAATTTTTCAGATAAAGTATTGCTGGCAATTAAAAACAGCAAAAAGAAAATAGTAACAGAACAATTTGTTTTTGTGATTATGGGCATGAAAACAAGTTTTGATATGCAAGCAATAAAAAGTGCACTTGCAGAACTTGTTAAGCACGATAAACTTGTGAAAACTGCTCGTGGCAAATATATGCTTTCGGAATATTCTAGTTTTACCAAAGCTAAAATTATTGGAACAAAACAGGGCTTTGCCTTTGCTCGTGTTGAGGGTGAAGACCAAGATATTTTTGTTGCAGAAAAAAATCTAGCTGGTGCTGTTCATGGAGATACTGTGCTTATTAGCATTGAAAGAGCGCCAAAAGGCAAAAAAGCACCAATTAGAAAAAGCGCCATTGTTGAAAAAATTGTTGAACGTGGATGCACAACTTTGGTTGGGCTTATGACAATAAACAATGGTGCACATTTGGTTGTGCCAGATGATCCACGCTTTGCTGACAGCATATTTATTGGGCCAACTGACACAATGAATGCTCCACATGGCAGCAAAGTTGTGATAAAAATTTTGGATTATCCATCGAGAACAAAAATGGCGCTTGGAAAAGTTATTGAAGTGCTTGGTGATGCTCGTGATGCAAAAGTTTCAACTTTGTCGATTATTCGCAGTTATAACTTGATTGAAGAATTTCCTCAAGAAGTTGAAAATGAGGCAACAAGAGTTAGTCATGATATAACTGACGAAGAACGCAAAAATAGGCAAGATTTTACCAAAGATTTGGTTATAACAATCGATGGCGAAGACGCGCGAGATTTTGACGACGCTTTTTCGATTGAAAAACGTGACGGCAAGTATTATTTAAACGTGCATATTGCTGATGTATCGCACTATGTGAAAGAGGGTGGAGAATTAGATAAAGAAGCGTTTAAACGTGGAACTAGCGTGTATTTTCCTGACTATGTGCTTCCTATGCTCCCTAAATCGCTATCTAATGGTATTTGTTCACTTAATCCAGATGTGGATAGACTCACAATGAGTGTTACAATGGTTTTGGACGACAAAGCCAATGTTGTTGATTATAATGTGTGCAAGGGCATAATTCATTCGAGTTATCGCATGACATACACACTTGTTACAAAAATTCTTGAAAAAGATGCCGAAACATGCAAAGAATATAAGAAAATTGTGCCAATGCTTGAAACTGGCGCAGAACTTGCAAGAAAGTTGATTGACAAACGTGAAAGGGCGGGCGAACTTGATTTTGATTTGCCAGAGCCACAAGTTATTGTTGATGAAAACTATAACACAATTGATATTATTCGCCACCCAAGAGAGATTTCGCACAGACTTATTGAACAATTTATGGTGCTGACCAACGAAGTTGTCGCTAGACATTTTAACAATATGCAAGTGCCATTTGTTTATCGTGTGCACGAAAATCCAACACCAGAGAGAATTGCTGCTTTTTCTAGTTTTGTTGCAAGTTTTGGACTTAAATTGAACAAGGCCGCAAAACCAAGTGATTTTCAAGAGTTGCTTGTTAAAGCAAAGAATCAGCCATATTCAACCGCGCTGAGCAAAATTATGCTGAGAAGCATGCAAAAAGCGCGTTATTCGCCAGAAAATTTGGGGCATTTTGGCTTGGCGCTAAGAGATTATTGTCATTTTACTAGTCCTATTAGGCGATATCCAGACCTATCTATTCACAGAATAATAAGTTATATGCTCGATGGCAAATTAACTGACAAGAAATTAAATGAACTTTTTGAGTTTGTTGAAGAGTCGAGCGAACAATCTAGCATAACCGAAAGAAATGCGGAAAAGGCCGAACGTGCAGTTGATGACCAAAAGAAAGCAGAATTTATGATGGATAAAATTGGATATGTTTATGCTGCGCATGTGTCGGGGGCAACGGATGCAGGCATTTGGGCAGAACTTGACAACACTGTTGAGGGAATGGTTGCAACCAGCAAACTGCCACTAGATAAATATATGTATGACCAAAAGCGATTTGCGCTTTGTGGGAAAAAGCATGTTTATAGAATTGGCGACCCTGTTTTTGTTAAAGTTGATGCAGTCGACATTATAACAAGAAAAATTGATTTCAGTTTGGTGACAAAAGAAGAATTTGAAGAACAAAATAAATAGAGCACAAAAAAAGAGCTGGATGAATCCAGCTCTTTTGTGTGCAAGTATTAATCTTTGCCACGACCCTTCATTTTGTGATAGCCTTCAACAATTTGGCTGTAAATATTTTGGTAATAATTACCCCATTCTTCGAAGAATTGTTGTGCTTCTTGGTCATGTTTAAATTCGTTTTTAGATTTGCTATTCTCGTGATCTTCAGCATGAGATTGATAATACTGCTGAATATGTTTCATGTATTCATCGCCAAATTTGTTTGCCATAAATAGGTTGTGTGAAACTCTTAATTTTTTAGTAAGATCAATATCGGTAGCGCATGCTTCTATATCGCCAATTAACCCAT
>Ga0310696_10006163_pt1 | contig 14292 bp, 8 predicted proteins | sample AusTroGonzalo_MG_4_FD_203885 | JGI IMG/M metagenome (GOLD analysis project Ga0310696, IMG submission 203885) | Bovine rumen microbial communities from tropical cattle in Woodstock, Queensland, Australia - Gonzalo_02 (v2) (version 2) | ecosystem: Host-associated > Mammals > Digestive system >...
ATTAATCCTTTTGTAAATAATTAAAATTCAAAAAACTATGTCAGTCTCTCCATTCGCAGGTCTTGCAGGATTCGCAGCCTTTTTGAGCATCATCCAGAATTTGGCAATCACTGTTCTCTGCATTACAGCTATCATCTTCCTCATCAAAAAGATGAAAAACAAGTAATACACGAATGCATAAAACAAAGGCAGGTCACCGGATTGATGACCTGCCTTTTTTATTAAAGACGTTGTTGTCAAAGAAATCTGCGTAGCGTTCGTTGTGAAGATCTGTTCCAACCCAATCAAACAAACCTTCAGCCAGCATCTCACGGGCACGGGCACTTACATCCTCATCATACCAACCCTCAAGAGAACCCATGTTGCGCTGGAACTCGGCCCCGGCATCCTTTAGCGCACGGATATCATCCTTCTCAAGATATGTGTAACGCTCAGGATGCGCCAATACCGGCAGGTAACCGTCATCTATCAAACTACTTATCTCATCAACAGGATTTATACTTCCCATCTGCGATGGAGTGTGTAAGGGAAGTTCTATCAGGATATGATTTCCCTCCCAAGGCATTAACCAGTTCTTCTGGCGTACAGTAGGCCATGTTGACTCAGTGAACCTGTATTCCATGGATGGAACTAAATCAAGCTTGATTCCCTGACGACACAACTCCTCACGCAACAAATTGCAAGCATCAATAACCGTCTCAGGCGTATTACGGAAAAGGAATGAGCAATGCGACGTACAGATGGCCCGCTCATACCCATGCTTAACCAACCAACCTGACAGAAACACCGCCTCATCAAGCGTCTTAGCTCCGTCGTCTATTCCTGGTAAAATGTGGCAGTGGCAGTCAATTTTCATAATGACACAAAAGTAATTGATTTATTTTTTTTTATGTTTGCAAAAAAGGAGCGAATAAATACTTAAAACCAACATTATTATGGGAAAAGGAAACAAAGGGAATGAAGTAAAAATCCAACAGCCTAAAAAGAAACGTAGAATCCAAAAGACTAACTTCACGATAAGTCTGACCGGCAAACATGTCTTTGGAGCCTATTTTAATATGGCTCGCACCAATTTCATTAAGACAATCAACTATATACTACCCATAGCAGGAGTGCGTGGCAATTATTCAGAGAATCAGATCAACAACATGCTTCATGCTTTGTTTCTGATACATGCAGGACGCAACAGTGAACTCTCGAAAGAGCAGAAGCAATGGGAGAAGAAACTACGTCTTAATCTGGAGCAACAGACAAAATTACAAAAGTTGCTATTCAAGCATTTCCCTGTTCTTGGACCAATGATGGCCGATGTTGCTGATCATAAGGCTTTTCTCAACAAGAAAAAATCAAAAGTTCAGACTGAAGACGAAGCGTTCGTCCAATTGAAAGGAGTGTCGCTTTCTGATTGTTTAGAGATGATACACCTGATGGCAATAACCCTAACTGAATGTAGAAATTTCTATACTCACAAGTCTCCTTACAATACCCCTTCCCAACTGGCATCTCAATATCAACATCAGGAACAAATTGCCAAGAAATTGGACAAAGTTGTTGTTGCAAGCCGACGTATCTTAAAAGATCGTGAGGGATTGTCCATTAATGAAGTGGAATTCCTTACAGGCATTGATCATCTGCACCAGGAGATAGAAAAAGACCAATTTGGTAATATTGTAAAGAAGAATGGAAAGGTTCTGAAGACATTTGTGGAATATGATGACTTTTACTTTAAGATTTTCGGCAAGCGACTTGTCAAAGGTCTCACTGTTGCCGTAAAGGACAACGACCCTGTCAATGTAGACACCATGTTACCTGCCCTTTCCGACTTCGGACTCCTTTATTTCTGCGTACTATTCCTTTCAAAACCATACGCAAAACTGTTCATCGACGAAACTCGTCTTTTTGAGTTCAGTCCATTTAATGATAATGAAAACATGATCCTGAGCGAGATGCTCAGCATCTATCGCATACGGACACCCCGATTGCATAAAATTGACAGTCGCGACAACAAAGCCGCATTGGCAATGGACATCTTTGGAGAGTTGCGATGCTGTCCTATAGAGCTTTATGATTTGTTGGACAAGAATACAGGTCAATCATTCTTCCACGACGAAGTTAAACGTCCCAACAGTCATACACCTGAAGTATCCAAACGATTACGTTATGATGATAGATTTCCTACGTTAGCCCTTCGCTATATTGATGAAACAGAACTATTCAAGCGCATACGTTTTCAGATTCAGTTAGGTGCTTTCCGTTATAGGTTCTTCGACAAAGAGGACTGTATTGATGGAAGAGTACGCGTTCGCAGCATCCAAAAAGAAATAAACGGATACGGACGACTACAGGAAGTGGCAGATAAGCGCTTGGAGAAGTGGGGAGATATGCTTCAAAAGCGAGAAGAGCGTTCAGTAAAGTTAGAACACGAAGAACTATATTTAGACCTGGACCAGTTTCAGGAAGATACGGCAAACTCTACACCTTACGTAACCGACCGCCGTCCTTCCTATAATATCCATGCCAATCGCATTGGATTATACTGGGAAGACAGCCAGAACCCAAAACAATTCAAAGTATTCGATGAGAACGGAATGTATATTCCTAAACTTATCGTAACTGAAGATGAAAAGGCTCCCATAAACATGCCAGCGCCTCGTTGCGCTTTGAGCGTTTACGATTTGCCGGCCATGCTGTTCTATGAATACCTTCGTGAGCAGCAAAAGGGTAACGTTCAGGCGGCCGAACAGATCATTATTGATTATGAGAACGACTATCGTAAGTTCTTCAAAGCTGTAGCGGAAGGAACCCTGAAACCCTTTCAAAAAACAAAGGAATTACGCGAATATTTAGAAGAAAACTATCCGAAGTTACGGATGTCTGACATTCCCGAAAAGATTCAGTTATACCTCACCAGTAAAGGTCTTACTCACAACAATAAGCCTGAGACAGTTCGTGAACGTATGATTCGTCTTATAAACCAACATCTTGAAGAGAGAGAAAAAAATGTTCAGCGACGTTTGGAACATTATCAGGAGGACCGTAAGATGGTTGGCGAAAAGGAAAACAAATATGGAAAGAAGGGCTTTGCCGATGTTCGTCATGGAGCTCTTGCCCGCTATCTGACACAGAGCATGATGGAGTGGCAGCCTTCAAAGGATGGAAAAGGCTATGATAAACTAACAGGACTGAACTATAATGTACTGACAGCCTATCTTGCCACATTCGGAACACCACAAACTGTTGAAGAAGGTTTCACGCCAAAGTCATTGGAGCAAGTATTGACAAAGGCACACATCATAGGTGGTAGTAATCCTCATCCTTTTATGAATAAGGTTTTGTCTCTTGGAAGCAGGAATATAGAAGAACTATATTTGCACTATCTTGAAGAAGAGCTAAAGCATATCCGCTCTCGTAAACAGTCTTTATCAAGTAATTCGTCTGACAAGGCTTTATCATCATTGCCTTTCGTTCACCATGACCGCATGAGATTCCACGAGCGCACCGACGAAGAGATGAGAGCCTTGGCTGCGCGCTATACCACCATCCAGTTGCCTGATGGCCTGTTCACTCCATTTATAGTCGAGATATTACAGCAACATTATTCGGATAATAATGAACTACAAACAGCTCTTAAGCAGGACATTCCTGCTAAACTAAATCCCACACATAATGCCGCTTATCTTATTACACAGTTCTATCAGACAGTATTAAAGGATGATGCCCAGCCTTTCTACCTATCCAGCAAAACATACACTCGGACAAAAGAAGGAGAGGATCCTAAGACTTTCTCGTTCAAAAAAACATATGAATTATTCTCTGTTTTGAACAATGATAAAAAGGATTCTTTCCCCTACGAACTGATTCCGTTGTTCCTTACCAGTGATGAGATACAGGAACGCCTGTCTGCTAAACTTCTTGATGAAAATGGCAATCCCATCCCTGAGGCAGGAAAGAAGGGAAAACCTGCAACAGACAGTCAGGGAAATGTCATCTGGCAACGAATAATAAAACAGGAAATAAAAAATCATGTCGAGAGTCTTTCGGACAAAGATCTTAAGATTTCCATGAACCAATCGTGGAAACAGAAAAATGAAGAACGTGCCGCAAAGCGTGAAGCTATGCAATCGCGATTAATAAGACAAATCAACGAAGTGAAGGACAACGAGCGTCTTTTGCGTCGCTATAAGACACAAGACATGGTCCTGTTCCTAATGGCAAAAAAGATGTTTGCAAACATCATCAGTGAGCAGGGTAATGAAGTGAATTGGAAGCAGATGCGTCTTTCAAAGGTATGCAACGAGGCTTTCCTGCGCCAGACTCTCACATTCAGAGTTCCAGTAGCAGTTGGAGAAAAGACCGTGTATGTAGAACAGGAAAATATGTCGCTCAAGAACTATGGTGAGTTCTATCGTTTCCTTACAGATGACCGACTGACGAGTCTGTTGGAAAACATTGTGGAAACCTTGAAGCCAAATAAAGACGGAGACCTCGTTATTCGTCATACAGACCTGATGAGCGAATTGGCAGCCTATGACCAAATCCGTTCTACCATATTTGAACTTATTCAGAAAATTGAGGACATAATCATTGAAAAGAAAAAAGACCTTAAAGATCCTAACAGTGATATGTTCTGGGCTCACGAAGGTCTACCCAAACTCAACAATTTTGCATCCCTATTGGAACTGATAGACCGGTTAAACGACATGGCGCTGACCGATGATGAGCGCAGGTTGCTTGTTGCCATCCGCAATGCCTTTAGTCACAACAGTTACAACATCGATTTCTCGCTTATAAAAACCATCAAGCATCTACCGGAAGTAGCAAAAGGTATTCTACAACATTTACAATCAGTGCTTGGTGTAGAACAAATACAGTAATAGTTTTTTTGGAGATAATACTTGATATTATGGCAAAGGAAAAGAGACCTATTGACACTGCCTTGACTTCTAAAAAAGAACCACTGCAATTGGAGAAGGCATATACTTTTTTTATGGTTCCCTTTTATTATGAGACAGAAAATGCTGTTCCCAATATTAATGAAAAGGAAACTATTTGGATTAAGGATACTGACAAGATCAGCAATGAAGGAGAAGATGGAGATGTACTGTATCCATATATTATGAATTTCCTTCAGGGACAAATGGGAGATAATCATTTGGAGCAAGACCATTTGAACATCTTCCACTTAAATACAGATAAAGAATCATCATGGTACAAGAACTTATGGAGCCCAATCGCAAATTACACAAATGTTGCATACATTCCTAATGGAAAGAATGAGAATAAGGAGAATATATTCTGTCTTATCCAGTTCCAGATACTATCAGGTGATGCAGATGGTTTCAAAGCGCCTCATTTATTTATTTACAAAGCTGCAAAGATTGGTATTCTAACATTCTGTGTGAGTCTGTCGGGAAAAAATAAGAGCATAAATGATTTGAAAACACTCAACTATCATCTTCATAAAATTAATAAACCTACCTGCCGATGTGTATCACCCAAACTTTGCATAAACGACAAAAGAAAATTTGAAGATGACAACGAAAGAATAAATGCAGAGAATGTTCTTAAAGAGACAAGAAAAATGATTGCTCCTTATGATGAATCAGAAGTTTATTCCCCATATGAAGATTTCTCTTGGGACACGAAAGGACTGGTTGATTTAATGCTAAAGGATGTTAGTCATAATCTTTTTAGTAATATTAGGATGCATGTTTTCACTTATTGTCAAATTGATGATTCGCAAGAAGAAGTCCTTTCAAAACAAAACCTGATTCCTGAACTGTTAAAGTTATCCAGATGTGTATCAGACAAATATTTACTGCCTTTTGAGCAGTTGGAAAAGGATGGAGCTACATTTGAAAGTTTTGAAAACATCTACTATGCCTCTTCTGTAGAAGGAACAGCCATCATTGCTGTTTCTAAAAAATCAAACAAAGGTTTTATCAGTCAAATGGATGGCAACATTCGACAGAGATATTTATGGATTTACATGTTAGCAATCATTCAGAGATACACTCTACTTAACATGAATCGTCAACTAATGGAAATTGATTCTGCCAATGATGAGAAGAAACTATGGAATTTAATAGATACCATCAAAAATGTTAAGATACGATGCTACTACACTGATGTATCGCCCTATACTCAACATAGCCAGTTTTATCAACTGTGCTGCAGGAATCTGCATATAAGAGAAGCTTTCGATGAAATAGAAGAAAAGACCAATGCTCTTAATATGACTATCAGTCATGACTTGGAAAAGGGACAACGCCGACTGAATCTTGTTGTCGGTATTCTTACTGTCTTCCAGGCGGCAGGTGTTATCTATGAATTCTGTTCTACTCAAGAATGTAAATTTTGGGCAACGGTTATCACATTCATTGTTGGATTTTCTGTTTTAGGTATAGCTTTAAAATCAACAAAGAAAACTAAGAAATAATGTCGTTTGGATGGGTATGACAACTTACTGTTTGTGCTGAATAAAGTGTCTGTGTATTGTTGTAGAAGCCTGTCGTTGGGATGGGTATGACAACACCGTTTGCATTCTGTGACACGTAGTTTCCGGCTAGTTGTAGAAGCCTGTCGTTGGGATGGGTATGACAACATCCAAGTGTATGCATTGCACTGAGCTGAGTAGTGTTGTAGAAGCCTGTCGTTTGGATGGGTATGACAACCCCGCTAGCACTACCGACGGTGTAAACACCCTGTTGTAGAAGCCTGTCGTTTGGATGGGTATGACAACGTGCATCTTGTTTGTACTTTTCCTCGGCTAAAGCGTTGTAGAAGCCTGTCGTTGGGATGGGTATGACAACTTTATATCATCAGGAAGCTGGTAGCTACGGTTGTGTTGTAGAAGCCTGTCGTTTGGATGGGTATGACAACTTCCACTCTTTGAATCCTTCAGGTTCTCACCTGAAGTTGTAGAAGCCTGTCGTTTGGATGGGTATGACAACTTGAGCTAGGCTTGCAGTGTTACGCGGGTCGTGTTGTAGAAGCCTGTCGTTTGGATGGGTATGACAACTTGATAGTACGACCGGTCACGTCCTGAACATCTCTGTTGTAGAAGCCTGTCGTTTGGATGGGTATGACAACTTTTGGGTACAACAGAGAAACCTGCAGAAAGAATCTGTTGTAGAAGCCTGTCGTTTGGATGGGTATGACAACACAAAAGGGTGCCGTTTGGAAAAACCAAGCGGCACCCTTTCGGTGATTTCTATGAGTTAAGGCTTATAACACAGAGCCTGACACATTTCTACGACTGACTATTGATTCTTTTACATTTTTCTTTTGTACATTTGAGGCAGGACTATCCAACATAAGCAAGGCAATATGAGATGCTACTATCATCCACACAGATATGCGGTGGCCCAATGCCCGGATTGCGGAAAGGGTTTATGTAAGGAGTGCGCATCCAAGTATCAAAGACCCATTTGCAAATCCTGTAATGAAAAACGTGGCAGGAATGATTTAAAGAACTACTCCAAGCCATTGTTTGTTTGCACCATTATGTTTGCTATCGGGTGTTTGATTGGCAGCAGTATGGGCGAGGATGCAATCATTATGGGATATCTATTTACCTGCATCTATGGAGGTTGGAGCATTGTGGGTATGTTCTTCCAGAACATATTTGTGTCATTGGATGCTCATTCTATCTTTATGTACTATGCTTTGAGGATTATACTCTCTGCTATCATAGGCGTATTTGCTACGCCCATATTCTTGGGATACTGCATATACAAGATCATCCAGACCAAAACAAAATAGCTTTAATCTATAAGCATATGAAGGGTGCTCTTAAGACCATATTGATGTTGTTGTTCCTGTGCATTGCAGGGACGGCACATGGGCAGCCTGCATACTATACGGTTACTGCATCGGAGCTTAACGTGAGATTGGGACCGGGTACAAATTACTACAAGATCACTCAGTTACATAAGGGTGAGACCGTAGTGGTTCAGCGTATGTATGACGCAAACTGGGCGGTAATCAAAGTGGGAACAACACCGGGGTACATAAGCCGAAAGTATATTACTTACAAAGGGCCTGTTCCGGCCAAGCAACCCACTACAACACAGACAAAAACACAAAACAGCAAGAAAACAGCATCATCGACATCGGTAGGAGATGTCTTTTACGGCATCTGGAGGGTTATCAAGACTATCTTTATCATCTTTATAGTGCTGATTATCCTGGCATTCAAAGATGAGATAATGCAGCATATCATCTATGTCATACTATTTGTCGCTATAGGAGCACTTATAACCGGCATCCTCTTTAAGAACGGAAGCATTGGAGCCGTTATAGGTTTTATTATAGCTATTATAGTATCGCTGAGACAACTTATTGATCTGGATGCCGAACAACTGGGCTCGGGAGTTTGGTTTATACTTCACTCGCTGTATATAGGTATTTCAATGCCTTTCTATCTTTTGAATCAACTGCAATATATTCTGTCAGAGCCTTGGCGTTATTCGTTTAAGTATGATACTCTGCCTGATGCAAGAAAGGAGGTGATACGTCCGCTTTTAGATGGTCTCAAGATAGTGTTATACGTTGTTATTACGCCTTTGCGGCTGCTTAATGCCATTTACTACAATATCCTTGTTCATGGTATTGCCGAGTTATATGATCTGTTTTTGGAGGTTCTTGCTCCTAACAGCTATAAGGAAGGGTCCGATGATATATGGATCTGGCTATATATGTTCCCATGGAGATTGTTGAGATACCCTATTTTTCACGGAATGATTACGTTGCTTGAATGTGTTATCTGGACCATTATAGATATTTTCGTTCCGGCAATAACATTATATCACGGGACAGACCTTACCGCCGGAGAAAGCATAGCCGGCAGCAACAAACGCAATAAGAGACTTGATTGGAAAAGCGGTACTTTTACGGCAAGTCAGAGCAGTTGGGGCGGTATCGGAGTCTATTTCGCTTCCCGACGACGTGTTGCCGAAAGATATGCCTATTGCGGTCATAGACTTAGCGACAACAATCCCATTATTATAGTCTGCAGAGTTTCATTAGGCAGAGTGCTGAATTATGCTCTTGCTCCCACATATGTATATCGTGAAACCGGACAACACGGCAAACATTCTGTTCTTAACAGCTACGGACAAAAAAACAACTATACAACGGGAGAATGGTGGAACCCAAATGGGTATTACTGGGAGTATTGCCTGTTTGACTGGCAGAACCTATATAACGAACCTTGGAGAATTCGTCCCATTTACCTGTTCAACTGCCGCACAAGCATAGTTCAACATATTAAGGGCGGAATGGCTCACTGGCTTTTCAGCGATAATTAATGGTAACAAGTATCAATACCCTACCCGCCCCTTGCGGCTGTTCCATTTGAAGGTCTCAATGTCAGCAAGCTGAACCTGATGCTCCTTGGGACGGCGTGTCAGGCCGGATTCACGCAGGATTACCTGCTGGTGGATTGTGCGTGACATCAGTTTCATCGTGCGGGCGTTGGCTTCGTAATTAGAGCGCAGGGTTGTGATGTACTTTCGGATATGGGACTCCGCTGCCGGTGTGAATGTAATCTTGAACTTACTGAGGCAGTTGCAGAGTATATCATACAGCTCGTCGGGGGTGAAGTCCTTGAATACAAGTGTGTGGTCAAACTCGTAGATACCGGACTCGGTCATCTGCTCGGCTACGGTTTTGTTGGGGGCATCGAGTTCGGCCATGATCAGGGCGCATTTTCCACCCACTTCAACGGTCAATTCCTCAAGTTTGAGTTTTATGCCTTCAACAAAGTTGGCGTATTCTCTCTTGTAGATTCCAAGCTGTGACTCATCGGCATCTATAAAGATAAGGCCGTTGCAGGATTTCTTGACAAGCTCCTGGAGCATGGTGTTGTAGTCTTTATCGGATGCGCTCAACAGACGCTCGGCTTTGAACTGGGTTATGTTGCTGTTGGCTATAAGATGCATGCCTTTGAGTATGGCGGCCATAATCTCGGCTACGGTACTCTTGCCTGTGCCGGATTTACCGATGAAACGCCAGGAAAGAAGTCCTTTGCCTACAAAGGGTTCGCCTATGGAATGCAGGTAACGGGCTGACTGTACAAAGTTGTGGATGGCCCGTTTTACGTTGTCAAGACCTGACAGGTTATCAAGACGTGCAAGTGCTGCGTCAATGGCCACATCATCAAATTCAATATCTATATGACCCTTGCCTATCACGACATCCTGAGGCAGGATAGTTACCAGATCATCTACCGTTGGGTTGCTTACCGATGCAAGACGTGATCCCATTGTGGCAAGAATCTCGTTTTGGATGAGGTTTGATACAAAACGGCCGTTACCAAACCGAGGTGAAGGTTTCTTTGCCTCCTCATTTATGATGTTTCGCAGGTTTGATTCGGCCCCTTCTGTAAGTTTCAGGCCCTGCCCCTTTATCATGAGACGGGCTATATCCATCAGTTCATCAGTGGTGTAATCCTCAAAGGTGAAAACGTTGGGGAATCGGCTCTCAATTCCCTCATTGCTCTGCAGCAGCTTTTTCATCGGTGCGGTATATCCGGCCAAGATTACTACCATATCACTCTCATCATTACCCAACTCAGTAAGCAATGAGTTCATGACTATGCGGCCGTGATCACGCTCGTTATCCTCTACTATCAGCTGATATGCCTCATCAATGAACAGCACGTTTCCTTTAGCGCGGGCAAGCAGGTTTCGCATCATGTATTCTGTCTGGCCGATATACTGGCCCACGAGCATGCTCTTCTCGGTACGTATCACACGTCCTGATGAGAGTATTCCCCACGATGCAAATATCCTGCCTATGATCTGGGCTACAGTGGTCTTACCGGTACCGGGATTACCCATGAATACCATATGCATGCGCGGCATCTTGGTGGGTAAGCCTTTCTCCATGCGCAGATTGACTAACCTTATCACATTCAGATAGTCTCGCATCTTTTTCTTAAGACTTGAAAGTCCGATAAGCGAGTCCAACTCAGCCATAGAGTCTCCTGCGGCAGGATTGAGTTCAGGGATATCCTGCAACTCTATCTGTTTCATCTGACTTACCGTGGGCTTATCAATCGCACTGAGACGACGAAACATATTGGGTACAATCTGTTCGTCAAAGATACTTCTTACAAGGATTCCGTTTTCATTTCCTGCACTGCTGTATTTCTGCTTGTACTGGATATATTGCTCTAATTTCTGACGGGCATCGGGAGTAATCTTGAGTTTAAGTTCGTCACAGACGGGGTCAATCAGATTGAATAGCTCCTGTGGCTTGTAGTCGTCAATGTAAATGGGGGCCGAAAAGAATGACCTGAGTTCAGGATTGGCGGCAAAAAGAGCTTCAAGACCCTCTTCATAGCCTGAAAGTACCACCATCCGGCCGGTTTTGTATTTGGTCTCACGGAGAGCATCGATGAGTGCACGTACAATCTGAGGTTCTGAATCATACGATTTGTATTCAGATTTGTAAAGGTCATGGGCATTCTCAAAAACCAGCATTCCGCTTTCCAACTCATGAATCTTCTGCGACATGTTGACCGCAGCACCATTCACATTCTCCGAAAGAAGACTTGAAACGTTCACCGTAATTAGCTCGCATCCTGACAATAGACCCAATGAAAAGTACATGTCGGCCATCATATTAATGCATGCTTTGTTTGCAGTGCCATTGCCTCCCATAAGTACTGTATTGAGTTTGGGGTTTATTACGGGCAGTCCGGCCTCAGTCCTTTCCTTGTTTACCCTGGCCCATACAACTATTTCATTGATACGCTGCTTGAAACTGTCTAAGCCCGGCATTTTTTTAAGGTCATCAAGTAAACTCTCAACAATACTATCGCCGTTAAAAGAGGAAACATCGTCTGCCGGCCACGGACCGATTATGGGAATCTCGTTTTTAAGGATTTCATCGCCGTTTTTGAATAGCTTGATGATAAGAGACTCATCTTTTCCTGACTCAATCTTATAATCCGAATTGACCAGGTCCGGAAAATGGAAAGGAGTGAAATGGAGATGATTCCCGTCACGGAACATTGCTATGGTTTTCTTGTCCCATGTACACTCCAACTTTTTCCGGCAGCCGGAAACAGAGACCTCGACTCGGAGCTCATTCTTATCATTCAGCATTGGAATCTCAAGGTCAATATGGATAAATGAATTTTCGGATGGTTGTATTGATTTGATAATACCGTTAACCTGATTCTCGGCAGGAGTATCATTAATTTGGCAATGTAACACGTAGCGAATGCGGGAACTCATAAGCAATTCATTAACTGGTTTCTCACAAAAATATGACATTTTTTGTACTTTTAAGCCGGACAACAACTGATTAATGCATTGAATCCTATTAAATTGACTGACAGTGTTCCCATGAATCCCTGGCTTGAAGAGAAAGTCAAGGCTCTGCGTGCATCACATAATGATGATGAGTTGCACCTGAACTATATGTCCATGTCGGATGAAAAAAACAGTCTGAGTTGGGAAGATTATATCATCAATATGGCGTTGATAAATGCTATAGATGCCGATTCTTTCCTGACCGTTCACCGCAATAATATGGACATACCCTGGTATGTCAAGAAATGGCTTTACAGAAACAATGTAGATAGAGTCTTGGATCTTGTTCAGATAACAGATGAGGAGTTGCGGGCGATATCTGTCGGTGAAAACGATTATTATAAAAAGATATTAGACTTTCTGTCCTTTTATGGCTGCAGTTTGCGGCACTGTCCTAACAGGACATATAAAGTATCATCAAGTGGCCCGTTATTAGCTGAACACTCTGGTAAACTTGACAAGTGGATGATCAACACTCCCGGAACAGTTTTCAGATTCAATTCGTCTCGGCCCACCACCTATCCGGAGTGGTTTGATGAGTTCTACAGGCGATACGAATTTACGAATCATGAGGATGAGGTCTGCAAGCCGTTGGTGCCTGTCTGGGGCTTAATCCAGGAAGAGAGAATACAGGAATTCGAGGAGTTTTTCAATGACCTGAGTCAAATAAGGAAATCATTTGAAAATATTTGTGACAGGAGCAACATCATTCCGGTAACTACAGAACATAAGATTCCAAGAAAGCTTGAAGATCTCAAAAACGCTCCCCTTTCACATCTCATAGAACTCAAAAAAGACGCTCTACGACTCATTATATGCGTATTGGAGCATCTTAACATGTTGTTTGAATATCCTATCAAAGATTATATTGAGGCAGGTGATGAAGGAAAACTTATTTTGATAGAGAATGAAAAGGACATAGAACTTAGGCAACTCCTGACTCTACATGTCACTTTGAGGATTGACTTTGACAATCTCATATGGTTTCTGAGATTCGATAAAATAAACAGGAACAAGCCATGTAAGGAATGGCCTATCAATCCCTGGATGGAGGAAAAGATTCTTGAATACCGTAAGCAATTCACTGAGGATGAATTGAACGGTCAATACAGGGATTTATGCGAATATAGTCCATCAAAATCACGAATTGATTTCATGACACAGAAGGCTTTTGACCAAGCCATAGAATCAAATCCGGCTCTCCGTACTCCAATCGATGAAATGGATTTGGACGAGGATATAAAATCAGATTTAAAAAAGAATGATGTTGGTGTCCTTGTTGATCTGGTCCAATTAACAGATCTGGAGTTGAACACCATTTTTCAATATCGAAATTACAAGATAGAACAGATATCCCAGTATCTTGAAAGCCAAGGCCTGCATCTGTACCATTCAGACTTCATTACATACAAGATTCCGATTAACAAATAAAACAAAGGCAGGTCACCGGATTGATGACCTGCCTTTTTCTTTGTTTTGACCGAAAGAATCAGTCAGCCAGCTTGGCGGCAATGAACTCGCGATTCAGGCGGGCGATGTTGCTTATGCTGATGCACTTGGGGCACTCGGCCTCGCAGGCGCGGGTGTTGGTGCAGTTACCGAATCCAAGCTCATCCATCTTGGAGAGCATAGCCTTGGCGCGGCGGGCAGCCTCTACCTGACCCTGCGGGAGCAGAGCCAACTGGCTAACCTTGGCACTTACAAACAGCATAGCTGAACCGTTCTTGCAGGCTGCAACGCAGGCACCGCAACCGATGCATGATGCTGCATCCATAGCCAGATCGGCCTTCTCCTTTGAGATAGGAATTGCGTTGGCATCAGGAACACCACCGGTGTTGATTGATACGTAACCACCGGCCTGCATGATCTTGTCGTATGCACGACGGTCAACCATAAGGTCACGGATTACGGGGAAACCGGCTGAACGCCAAGGCTCAACGGTGATGGTCTCACCATCCTTGAAACG
>Ga0310696_10006164_pt1 | contig 14292 bp, 17 predicted proteins | sample AusTroGonzalo_MG_4_FD_203885 | JGI IMG/M metagenome (GOLD analysis project Ga0310696, IMG submission 203885) | Bovine rumen microbial communities from tropical cattle in Woodstock, Queensland, Australia - Gonzalo_02 (v2) (version 2) | ecosystem: Host-associated > Mammals > Digestive system >...
GGGTACTGCGAGTGGGGGAGTTAATCTTTGCACGGGGCAAAAAATTGAAACTTTCGGTTGCGTTAAAAATCCTCGGTTGATTTTAGCCGAGAAGATAAAAAAATACAATAATTCGGTGAGATCGGAAAGGGGCGGTTTTATGACGAGATACGAGGAACTTGCGGCAAGTTTAGACGGAATAGAGGCAGGGAAAAAGGGTTTTATTTTATCACTTTTATCCGATTTCGTCTTTATTGAGGAGCAGATAGAAAAGCTCCGCGAATATCCGCGCTATGTGATAAACCCCGTGAACCCGAAACAGCAAAAGAAGCTCCCAGTCCACGATATGCTTAAAGACTACCAAGCGCAAAAGAACGATATAGCCGTAAAAATCTTACGGACGATCGGCGGAGACGCGGGCGAAGAAAGTCCACTTTTGAAAGCGTTGGCGAGGTTTGAATGACGCCTTATATCGTGCAATACCGCGACGCGATCGAGCGCGGGAAGATCGAGATCGACGGCGAGATCAAACGGCTTGTCGTTGGTTGGAAAATAAAAAAGGTCATTGATATACTTTGTGGCTATCTTGACGATGATCGGTTTATATTTGATCCGTCGGATTGCTACAAGCGATTTGACTTTATGGAAACGCTCGCGTTTCAAGGGAACGCACCGTACTATAACGAACCTTTAAAACTTATGCTTTGGCAAAAAGCCTTTTTCGAGGCGATATACGGCTTTCGTGAGAAGTCGACGGGCTTGCGTCTTATATCCGAGGCGTTGCTTGAAGTCGCGAGAAAGAACGGCAAAACGACGATGATCGCGGGAGATTGCGACGCGGACTTGTTTATCGGACGCGGCGGCGTGAATATCGTTTGCGCGTCAAACGATGATCGTCAATGCCGTTTGGTTTGGAACGAAGTCGCAGGAATGCGAAAAAGGCTTGACAAGCGCGACGAGATCACCTCGAACACGTTGACGGAGATACGCAATAACGTAAAGGATATTAAAGTCTTACGGTTGAGCAGTAAAACGCAAAACAAAGACGGACATAACTTTATAAAGGCGTATCACGACGAAGCGCACGATTGCAAGGACGACGAGATCGCCGAAGCGTGTCAACGGTCAATGAGCACGCACGACGACCACTTGTTTATCACGGTATCGACAAACGGCTTTCTTAACGATCTGTATTTCGATAAGAAGCTCGCCTATGCAAACGCGTGGCTTGACGGAGAAATCGACAACCCTCATTACTTGCCGTTTTTGTATGAGCAAGACGACGAGGCGGAGATTTGGAGCGGCGACCGCGAGCTATGGCAAAAGGCGAACCCGTCTTTGATATATAGCGTGAAAAAATACTCATTTATTGAGCAGTCTATAAGCAAGGCGCAAGTTGACAAGGAAAGCCGTTTGCATTTACTTTGCAAGGACTTTAATTGCAAGGTAAGCAATAGTCGCGCGTGGTTGACTTTGGAGGAATACGACTACGATCAAGAGCCTTTCACGCTTGCAGACTTTCGCGGGTCGGTATGTTTGGGGGCGGTTGACCTTTCGGATTGCGGAGACTTGACCGTCGCTTTGGCGGGCTTTATGAAGCCCGACAGCGAACAAAAATACGTCGTAGCGCAATTCTTTATCCCCGAAAGCAAGCTCAAAGACAAGGACAACGGGGCAAAGTATGAGGAATGGAGTAGGACGATCAACCCGCAAACGGGCGAGCCGTATGTAAAAGTAGTAAAGGGAAACAAGATCAATCAAAAGGACGTCGCCGATTGGTTTCAAAAGCTACGTGATAAATACGCGATTGAGCCTTTAATGATCGGTTTTGACCCGTGGCATTCCGACGTTTTCCTTTTGTGGTGTGATCGGAAAACGGGGTACGGCTTGCCGACGATGAAAATATACCAAAATAGCAAGCTAATGTCGTACCCGATGAAAACGGTCGAAAGAGACTTGCACGCGCGGCTTGTGAACTACGGGAATAACCCCGTGATGAAATATTGCTTCGGCAATATGAGCGCGAAGATCGTCGGGGACTTGATTATGCCCGAAAAGATCGACGGGCAATATAGCAGAAAGATTGACGGCGTGGTGGCATTGATAATTCTATACGCAACGCTTGAAAAGAACGAGACGAACTTTAACGAGTACGTGAGGAGGTAGCCGATGGGGTGGCTTGACAAAGTATTCAGCAAGGCGAAACGCCCGAAGAATGCAAATATGAATCTAAACGTATCTATGAAAGGGTACGAGCCGACCTTTTCCGCGTTTGGCGATTTGACTTTGCAGAGCGATATTATATATTCGGCTATGCAGATGAAAGCGCGGTTCTTCGGCAAACTTGATCCGAAGCATATCCGAATAAGAGACGGTAAGATCGAACTTGTAACGGATAGTTCCGTTGCGCGTTTATTGCGAAGACCGAATGATTATTCGACCACGTATGACTTTTTGACGCAAGCGTACTTTATGCGCGAAAAGGACAATAACTGTTTTATCTATCCCGACTATTATATTTCGAACGCAGGGCAAAAGATATATACGGGATTATACGTTTTGCTCCCCTCAATCGCTCCGATCATTGAAGAAGACGAAAGCGGAAAGTTATATATTCGGTTTTTGTTCATAAACCCCGATCGCGAAGTCGTTTTTCCGTATGAGGATATAGTCGTTTGGAAGAAGAATATCGAGGATCGTCAATTTTTGGGCGGCGGAAGATATTCGAGAATGAGCGACAGCGATTTGCTAAACTCATTAAGCGCATATCATACTTCGAAAGAGGCGGTCGCCGAGGCGGCAAAACTTGGTTGCTATATTGACGGTATCTTAAAGGTCAACGCGTACGCGGCGGATAACGAAAAAACAAAGAACGTTCGCGACGAGTTTATTGCCGACTTGCGAAAAAATAAAAGCGGTATCGGAGTGCTTGATCAAGGAACGGACTATATAAACATACAACGCAACTTAAAAATGGTTGACGCGGCGACCCTTGCGGAGATCAAAAATAACGTTCTATTGCATACGGGCGTTACTATGGATATGTTGCAAGGCAAGTTCACCGAGGAAGACAAAGAAGCGTTCTATGAGAATTGGATCGAACCCGCCGCGCTTTCTTTGGGGCAAGCACTTGAAAAAGTGTTTTTTTCGGAGTGGCAAACGTCATACGGTGATCGGATCGAAATGTACCCGAAAAAAATACGCTTAATGAGTACGTCAGAGATCACGAAAGTAGTACAAGCAACGATCAACGCGGGCGTGTTTACGTTGGACGAATACCGCGAAATGTACGGTTACGCGCCTTTGCCGAATGACGAAGGAAAGCAACGCCCGAGAGGTTTTAATAACCTTGACGGCGGAACGAATATAAATATCAAGGAGGGAGACAATGAGCCGAAAGAATAAAGGACTTGAAAAGGAAATACGCCTTAATTGCGAAAACGTTGCAGTTCGCGCGGAGGGCGAAAACGAAAGCGAAAAAATGATCGTCGAGGGCTATCCGATTGTTTTTGACAAAGAGGCATATATCGAGGGTTGGGACGGCGGCTTTTATGAGAAAGTGGATCGCAACGCTTTTGATAATGCGGATATGAGCGACGTTGCCCTCAAATACAATCATAACGATAACGTCTTTATTATGGCGAGGACGAGAAACGGATCGTTGACACTTACGCCCGATGAAAAGGGAGTATTTATGCACGCCGAATTGATCGACACCGACACGAACAAAGACGTTTACAAAATGGTAAAGAGCGGACTTTTGACCGAGGGAAGTTTTGCGTTTACCGTTTCCGACGATCACGAAGAAGTCAAAGACGGAGAGATACACCGCACAATCACGGGGGTCGGAAAATTGTTTGACGTGGCAATTTGCCCGAATGGGGCTTATGGCGATTTAACCGAGATTTACGCCCGCAGTTACGAAGCGTTGGAGAGCGTGAAGCGTAACAAGGCGGAGGCTTTGCGTCGGGTTGCAATATTGAGGTTGAAAAATAAAAACAAAATGTTGATAGGAGGAAAAAAACAATGAAAGTCAAGGAATATCTTGAACAGCGCGCGGGGAAGTGCAAGTCTCGTCTTGACGAGATTGACAAGGAAAAGGACGAGATCGCCAAGAAGAACGAAGCGTCCGAAGACGAAAAGGAACTTAAAGACCTCGGCGATACTTTGGCAGAGCTTGAAGCAGAAAAGGCGGAGCTTGTGGCGGAGTTGAAAGAGATCGAGGCGCAGATCGCGGACTTGGACAAGCCCGCAGAGGGACAGGGCGACGGTAAGCCCGAAAGGAAAAAGTTTTTGCAGTTCGAAGAAAGAGGAGGTAATAACAAAATGAACGCAGAGGAAAGAAAGAAGTTTGCGGAAGAGTTCCGCAAAAACAACAAAATGACGATCGGTCTTGCGGCGGAGAAAAACGAACTCCGTGCCGTCACCATTGCGAGCGGTCAGATCGCTATTCCGACCGAAGTACACGGGATCGAGAACCCCGCCGAAGTTCCGTATTCCACGATTTTGGATTTCGTCAAGGTCGAGGATATGACGGGCGCGGGCTATAACAAGGTCGCGCTTGTGAAAGAGTGGTCGGACGCGAACGAAACGAACGAGGGCGCAACTATCACCGAAGACGATCCGACTTTCACCAACGTTACCATTCAGCCCGAGAAAGGCTTTAAGACGATTTCGACCATTTCGAATGAGACCTTAAAGACATCTCCGTTGAATTATTACGGCAAGGTCGAAGAGAGCGCGATGATTGCGCTCCGCAAAAAGATCGCAAGCAAGATCGTCACCAATGCGGTCGGCGCGGAAGACGACGACGGCAACGCCGTGAACGCGTCCTATAATCTCGATATGCTCAACGAAAACACTTTGAGAAACATCGTGTTGCAGTTCGGCGGCGACGAGGGCATTTTCGGCGCGGCGACCTTGGTTCTCAATAAGAAAGACCTTATCGCCCTTGGCGACATCGTGAGCGACGTCACCCTGCAAAACGTTTACGAGATTGAGCCGAACGCCGCGAACCCGAATATCGGCGTTATCCGCAAGGGCGGAACTTCGGCGCGTTATATTCTTACCAACGCTTTGCCCGCGTTCAGCGACGACAGCACCGAAGAGGGTACGACCTGTATGCTTTACGGCGATATGAAGAGTATCGAGGTCGATCTTTTCGGCGCGTATGACATTCGCGTTTCCGAGGACGCAAAGTTCGAGGAAGATTTGCTCGCTATCCGTGGTACGGCGCAGGTCGGTATCGGCGTTACCCGTTTGCACGGCTTGATCGAGGTCAAAAAGGTCACGGCTTAATCGTTGGTCTATCTAACGTAAGCAAGCCCCGTCCGATTACTTGCTCCTTGCGGGCGGGGCTATAAACAAAAATGAGGTGATACAATGGCAAACGAAGTTATAAAGACAATGACAAACCTCGCGGATAGCGGGCAAGACGATTTCGTCCAAGATTGGGCGGAAATGGCGAAAACGACCTTGTACGAGCAAGGCGTTTCAAACGCTTTTCTCGCGTCCGATAGCGCGCAATATATCATCGCAAAGGTTGTCACCGATCTCATCGAGGACGGCGATTTGTCAAAGACCACGCAACAGTTGATTGCGACTTTGCGCGTCAATCACCCTCATTCCGAGGACACCACGGAGGGCGGCGGCAATGTATAGACCCGCACCGATACGGGAGTTTGTAACGCCCGCAATATATAAAAGTATGGAAGTTGCAACGGTCAACGGACGACAGCAAAAGCAGATCGTCAAGACGTTCTCCGTCCGTGGTAAGTTCAAGCAAACGGGCACAAGTGAACTAAACGCAAACGGTCTCGTGGTAGTCAGCTATAAAACCGAGTTTATAACTTGGTGGAAAGACGATTTTAAGGCGGGCGATCATATCACGATAAACGGCATTGAGTTTCAAGTGTACGGCAACCCCGAAAACGTTGAAATGCGCGGGAGATATGCGGTCTTGACGCTCAAAAAGTTGGAGGGCGGCGCGTAATGGCACGTAACAAGTTTGGACTTGATTTTGACGGTTTCCTTGATCTCGCTCGTCGGGTTGATGAGTTGGGCGGCGACGCCTTGAAAAGAGCGACCGAAAACGCGCTCGAAAAGTCCGCAGATTACGCAAACGGTCAAGTGATCGAGGCAATGGATAACTCGCCGTATTCGTTCAAGAAAGGACAAAACTATTCAAGAGGGACGTCGAAAGCGTCCGCCGAAGAGGTAGCAAAAACGCCTCTTGAATGGGAGGGGACGATTGCGAAAGAATACGTCGGCGTTAGTTGGAAAGTTGCGCCGCAAGTGACCTATTTATCGAGCGGAACGCCGCACCTAAAAGCAGATACGCGGCTAAAAAACGCCGTAAGGGTGAAAGGAAAAGTCCGCAAGGAAGTATCGCGCATTCAGCAAGAGGAGTTTCAAAAGGTGATCGCGGAGGGTATGAAATGATCTTGATTTACGAAGATTTAGAGGAGTTGAATATTCCCGTTTTCGCCGAGGGCGACGCGCCCGCAGACTTGCCCGACGAATACTATACATACAGCGAAGACTATACGAGCGATCATTTGAGCGCGGACAACGCGCCGAAAGAATACTTGTACGAGTTCACCTTGACGTATTACACAAAAGACGCAGAAACGCTTTACAGCGGGTTACTATCCGCATTAAACCTTTTAAGGGGCAAAGGATATATTGTAAGCGGCGTCGGTTATCACTACCAAGCATACCGCGACACTTGGTTTGCGCGGCGTGCGGACATAAAAAAAATCGAATATTTATAATTTGGAGGTAAAAAAACAATGAGACAGTATAGAGGTTGTTCTCACCTTGTTTACGCGATTGAAACCGAAGACGCGCAGACGGGGGAAGTTACTTACGGCGCGGTCAAAGTGCTTGCTCCCGTCAAGTCGGTTTCGAGAGATATTGCAAGCGACAACGAAAAAGTGTACGCCGATAACGTTGTACAGCAGACCACTTACGGCGCGACTTCGATTACCCGTACTTTTGAGACGACGAGGATTGATCCCGAAGTTATGGCGGAGCTTATGGGCGATACCAAGATCACGCTCGGCGAGGGAACGGGTGCTTTGAGCGCAAGGGCGACCACGCCCGACGGTTCGACCCGTCCTTATATCGCGGTCGGTTATGCTCTTTATGACGGCGACGCGTCGCAACCTTGCGAGCTCGTTTGGGCGTATCACGGCAAGGTGAACAGCATTTCCAAGTCTTCGGCGACCATTGACGACGGCACGGCAAGTGAGGGGCAGAGCGTTGAGATCGGTTTCGTCGCGCCGAAAAAGGCGTGGACGACCACGGGCAAAAGAAACCTTGATTTTGTTCTCACCGTTCCGAGCGGTGATACGAGTATTCTCTCGACTTTCTTTGCGCAGGTTGTAACGCCCGACAACGCGGCGAGCATTCTTACGCCGACCACGCCCGCGCAGACGCCCGTAGAATAATTGTTCTACGTGGAACAATAAAGGAGCAAAACGATGAACATTAAACTTAATGTATATGGTGATTGCACCAGCGAGAAGCCGACGAAAAGCTACACCGTGAGGCGTATTCTTTTCAAGACGGCAAAGGAACTCTCCGCCTTGCAGGCGGATAACAAAAAAGAAGCGGATCAAGAGAAAATCACGCTTGCAATGTTGCAAACGGTGATCCCCGAGTTTTCCGAGGAGGACTTGCAAGGGGTTGATCCCTTCGAGCTTGGCGCGTTTTTCCGCGAGATTGGCGGGGAGATCAATTCCGTTATTAAGACAGCGGAAAAAAACTAATCGAGGGCGGGGTGATTACAAACACCCCGCCGACAAAACAAAACGATAATCGGGACGGAATGTTTTTCGATATTCTCGACGGCTTATGCGGTCGATATACGGGACTTTCCCCGATTGAGGTTATGAACAGCGATATAAAAGACGTATTCGAGTTATACGTTTACGTCGTGCTTAAAGGTTACAAGGACGCAAGCGAACCGAAAAAAACCGATCAAGGCGGCGCGGTTTGGGTAACCTCAAAAACGGCGACGTGGCATTAAAGGGGGCGGTAAAATGGCGGAAGATAATACTATAACTACGATATTTCGGGCGGATATTTCGCAGTTTTCCGCGTCCACGCAACAACTCAATACATACATTCGCAACGTTAATTCGCAATTTGACGCGGCGGTCGGTGGTCTTGGCAAGTGGAGCGACAGCACGGACGGCTTGCAAGCAAAGATCAATCAATTAAACGGCGTACTTGAAGCGGAAAAAAAGAAACTTTCGCTAATGGTTGATCGCTATAATGAAATGGAGGCGGCTGGCAAGGGGAACACCAAAGAAGCCGAAAACCTCAAAATAGCGATTAATAAGCAAGTCGCGGTTATTAAAAAGACCGAAAAGCAGACCGAAGATTACACCGAGCAACTTGACGAGCTAAAAAAAGCGGGCGTCAATACAAAGCAAGAATTGAAAGCCCTAACAGACGCGCAAGACAAGCAAGGCGATAGTGCGGACAGCGCGGGAAGCAAAGCGGGAGCACTTGCAAAAGGGATCGGCGCGGTTATGGCGGCGGCTACGGCGGCGGTCGGCGGTTTTCTTTCTTTGGCAGACAGCACGCGCGAATATAGGCAAGGTCTCAATCAAATAGAGACGGCATTCGGCAAAGTAGGTTTTTCAGCAGAAGAAGCCTACGAAGCAATGAACTATTTCGGGTCAGTTTTGGGCGATACCCGAAAAGCGCAGGAAACTATGCTTGTCCTCGGTCAGCTTGTCAAGTCCGAAAAAGAGCTTGAAAGTTGGACGGACACCTTAACGGGCGTTTATGCAACGTATGGCGAAGCGATTCCGTTGGAAAGTATGAGCGAGGCGTTAGTCCTCGCAAGCAAGCAAGCCGTCGCCGAGGGCGGTCTCGCGGACGCGTTAGAGTGGGGCGGTGTAAACCTTGAAAACTTCAATAAAAAACTCGAAAGCCTAAACAGCGACGAAGAAAGAAGCGCGTACATTCAAAAGACATTGAATGATCTATACGGCGAGGCGGCGGACAAATACAAGGAATTGAACAAGGACGTTTTGGACGCTTCAAGCGCGCAAACGAACCTTGAACACGCTACGGCAAAGCTCGGCGCGGTTGCCGAACCGATTATGACAATGCTCCGCAACGGAATGGCGGACTTTTTGTCCGCGTTAGAACCCGCCGTCAAACTTATGGGAGAGGGATTGCAAGACGCATTAAAAGGCGTAGAGGGCGGCGCGGAGAAGTTCGGCGAGGGTATATCGGCGATTGTTGACGCGGCTTTGCAAAAGTTCAATGAACTATTGCCGCGCGCAGTTGAAATATTCGTGCAGTTGATCCCCGCCTTGATAATGTCATTATTAAATGCGTTGCCGTCTCTTTTGTCGGCGATTGTAAATATCGTTTCGCAAGTTGTGACAGCAATCGGCGATATGTTACCGCAAGTATTGACGGCGATCGTCGCGGTGATCCCGCAGATTGTACAAGCATTATTGCAAGCGTTACCGACTTTGACGCAAGCCTTGATCGGGTTCGTACCGCAACTTTTGAGGGCGGCTATTACGTTATTTAATGCGATTATTGACGCGATCCCCGTTTTAATTCAATCGCTTATGGTCGAATTGCCGAATATCATAAATACTTTGGTCGATCAGTTGATCGGAGCGTTCCCGCAAGTGTTAAAGGGCGCGATTACGCTTTTAATGGCGATCGTGGACGCTTTGCCGACTATCATAAATGCACTTGTAAATGAATTACCAAAGGTTGTAACGGCTACGATTAAAACTTTGACGTCACGCTTGCCCGATTTGATAAACGGCGCGGTTCAGTTGTTTATGGGAATTATCGCGGCAATTCCTCAAATACAAACGCAACTAATGATACAAATGCCGACTATAATCAAAACGATCGTTAGCGGATTGATCCAAGGCATACCCGATATGTTAAAGGCGGGAACGGATTTGTTGGACGGTCTTATTAAAGGTCTTTTGAACCCCTCCACGATATGGAACGCGGTGAAAAGTCTCGGAAAGTCCATTGTAAGCGGCGTCAAAAAAGTATTCGGGATCAATTCGCCGTCAAAGGTCTTTGAAAACGTTATCGGAAAAAATCTTGCGTTGGGTATTGGCGTAGGCTTTGACGATGAAATGGCAGACGTTGAAAAGTCAATGCAAAAGACGCTTTCAAAGTTGACGCCCTCCTTGGAGATTGACGCGCCGAGTGTCGCACCGATTAACAATTCGTCAAGTTTAATTAATCAACTTGCCGACCTCTTGAATAATCAACGCGGCGAGACGGTGAACAACTACAATTTCGATTATAAGTTCGAAAGAATACAAACGTCGAAACTTGCCTTGCATAAGGCGGAACTTGCAACGCGTCGGATCGTTGGGGGGAATATATGAAATTAATCTTAACGAATAAAAACGGCGAAACGCTTGACCTTTTGAATAATGACGCGCGGTTTATATTGACCGCGTGCGACGCTTTGCACGGCATTGATACCGATATAGCGACCGCAGATAGTCCATACCTTGACGGGTCAATTATTGAGGGCGTAAAGGCATTGCCGCGCGGTATTTCGATGACGTTCAAAGTCATTCCCGATATACGCGAAAGCATTGACTTTTTCACGTCGGTGGTGAAGTCGAAGCAATACGTCACTTTGACGGAAACGGAAAACGGGCGCGAAATAACGATCAAGGGGATTGCAACGATCCCGCCTTATACGAGAATGGCGGCGGCTTGCGAGATACAGCTCGATATATATTGCGGTCAACCCTATTGGGAAGACGTTGAGCAGGTGATCGCGGCGATCTCAATGTTTATCGACTTGCTCAATTTTCCCGTTGACGGTCAGTATTTCACGCCGACGGGGCGACCGTTCGGATCGGTTAATATTGACGCGGAAAAGACTTTCGTCAATGAAGGGGACGTTTCCGTCGGTATGCGTATTTTAATTACCGCACTTGACGAAGTGACAAACCCCGCGATTGTATGTTCTACGGGCGATCAAGTGAATAATTATATGTATCTTGAATTGACTTTACAGCAAAACGATGAGGTCGAGATCAACACCGTGCGGGGGAATAAATACATAAAGATAAACGGATCGACGGCATATAACGGCGTCCCGATCCTCTCGTATTTGAGATTTAACGGGGCGGATTGGTTGCAGTTGGAGACTGGGGAAAATACGTTCAACGTCGGCACGTTTGACAACGGCGCGATCACGCCGACGAATAACGTTTATTTCACGATCTCGTACAAGCAGAGGTATGAATAATGATCCCGTATATCGAGGTTTTGAAGTGGAACGAACAAAAGACCGCTCTTAATGCGTTTGCGTTGGTCGAGCCGTCCGAGTTTTGGGCGGAAATATCATACTACGAATTGGGTGAGTTTCAAATATACGCGCCCGCGACGATCGGGAACTTGGCGGCGTTGCAAAAAGGAAACTTTGCGAAGATCCCGCAGAAGGGGTATTTGTGGGTCATTTTGTCGGTGCAATATGAGTTCAACGCGGACGGCGCGCGTATGATCTCCGCGAAAGGGTACGAAGCGAAATGCGTTTTGTCAAAGAGAATTATTCGCGATCCGTTGGAATTGCCCGCGGATTTATCCGACGCGTTAGAGTTGATCCTTTCGCAAAACTTGGGGGCGGCGGCTATCCCCGCAAGACAAATAAACGGGCTTTCGTGGGCGTGGAATGGGCTTGACGGCAAAGAGACGGAAGCGCAAGCAACGCGCGGCAACCTTTGGGATTTTACAAAAAACCTTTTGAAGTTGCACAAGGTCGGGTCGGTCGCAAAGTTGCAAGACGGGGAAATACTATTTGCGACGGTAAACGGTCAAGACAAAAGCGAAAGGGTGCTTTTCTCGCAATCGCTTGACAATTTGATCTCCGCGACGTACTATACAAGCGATGAACAGCGGAAAACGAACTGTCAAATAGTTTCGTCTTTTAACGAGCAAGAAACGCAGGGCGGGACAGCCCGAACAGTTAGTCACGATTACGTTGCGTATTACCCCGCAGAGGATCAAGGAGCAAGCGGGATTGACCGCGACGAACTATACTTGCAATCGAACCTATCGACAAAGGTCAAGGACGATCAAGGCGTTGAAACGGAGATCGCTCCCGATAGCGCGCAGTTTGTCGCAATGCAACAAGCGGAGGGGGCGGCGGCACTTGCCGAAAAGCAGACCGTCACCGAGTTCAACGGCGATATTGATCTCGCGAACTCTCAATACGAGTTTGACGTGGACTTCGGGATCGGCGACCTTGTGAGGATCACGGACGAATATTTCGGCTATACAGCGAAAGCAAGGGTCACAAAGTACACGTTCAAGCAGGACGCGAGCGGGTACGGTGAAGAAGCGGAATACGGTAACGAATAGGCGTACTTGATAAATAAAAAGTAACGTAGCGGCGCAAAATAGCGGTATGAAAAAAAACATACTAAAAACCGTGTTTCTCGTCGCTTTGGTCTTTGGATTTACAACAAACGCAAGCGCGGAAAATTGCACCGTGCAAAAAGGTGATAGCCTTTGGAAAATAGCAAAACGGTATAACGTGAGGTTCTCCGATCTTTGCCGTGTAAATAAACATTTGCGCGATCTTGGCAAGATATATCCTTACGAGCGCGTGCAATTACCGCACGGGAGCGAGGGAGAAAGTACAAATCACCATTCGGGCGCGGACGTGTTCGAGGAAAGGAACGAAACGCCGAACGGCACGACAACAAGCGTACAAGCCGAGGAAGTTTTGCGGCTTGTCAATAACGAAAGATCGAAAAACGGATTACAGCCTTTGACGCTTTCGGAAAAGTTGACAAGCATTGCAAACGTAAAGGCGGCGGATATGCGCGATCGTAATTACTTCGATCATACGTCTCCGACTTACGGATCACCGTTTGAAATGTTACAGCATTTCGGCGTCAATTACACGGCGGCGGGTGAAAACATAGCGGCGGGGCAAAAGAACGCCGAGGCAGTTATGACCGATTGGCTCAATTCAAGCGGTCATCGCGCAAACATTATGAATAAGGAATACAAAGAACTTGGCGTCGGGTATGTTACGGGCGGATCATACGGCACTTATTGGGTTCAGTTATTCACTAAATAAACCGCCCGAAAGGCGGTTTTTATATGACAACGGGTGAGATCATCAGCATTATAGCGGTTTGTTTGTCTTTCTTGGGCGTTTTATCGAGCTTTATTTTTGCGGCTCGTAAAAACGATAAAGAGCGCAAAAAAGAGATTGAAACGAACGTGCAAAACATTCTTTCGATCAAAAACGATATAAGCAATATATCAACGAATATCGGCGATATAAAGCGAAAGATTGACAAGATTGAAGATAGTGCAGATAGAGATCACGAAAAGATTATCGACCACGAGGCAAGGATCAAGAACCTTGAAAAAAAGGTTTTCAAAAAAGGAGCATAATATGGACTATAACGCGATTTTTACGGAACTCATTATCGGAATTATCGGACTTGTTTTATCAGCAATCGGAGCGATTATTGCGGTATTGATAAACAAGTACGTTGCAAACGAAAACTTAAAAACGACGCTCGCGTCTTTTCACGATCTTATCCGAAATAGCGTACTTGAAACATACCAAAAGTACGTTGAGGAATTGAAAGACAAAAATATGTTTAACGAAGAGGCGCAAAAAAACGCCCTTTACGCGTGTTTAACTCTTGTTAAGGCAAATATGCCTCAAAGGGTGGAAACTTGGCTTAAAACGAACGTGAGCGATATTGACGACTATTTAATCAGCAATATAGAGGCGCAGATCGGCGCGCTAAAAAATAGCGGCAAATAAAGGAGGTTATTATGGCAGAAAAAAGTTTGTTTTACAACGCATTCCCCGACGAGGAAAGCCCGACGGGATATGATAGGAACTATAACGCCGATGATTTGAGCGATTGGTTCTCTATTGTTTGCGATACGGGCGTTTTGAAAGACGGATTGCAGGTCACGGCGGGAAGTGGTCTTTCGGTGAACGTGGCGGCGGGCAAGGCGACGATCAAAGGAAAAGGATATGTAAATAACAGCATTTTATCCTTGAACCTCCCGAGCGCGCCGACGGGAGCAAGTCCGCGCTATGATATGATCGTTTTGCGTATGGATAATACGCAGACGGCAAGCGGTCGAAAAACCTATGTATTAGTTCAAAGCGTTGACAGCGTTCCCGCGCCGAATTATTTAACGCGTGACGGTGGAATATATGATCTTTTGCTTGCCTATGTAACCGTACAGCCTAACGCGACGAGCATTTCGCAAATAACCGATTGCCGCGGCGATCAAGACTTTTGC
>Ga0310696_10006167_pt1 | contig 14288 bp, 8 predicted proteins | sample AusTroGonzalo_MG_4_FD_203885 | JGI IMG/M metagenome (GOLD analysis project Ga0310696, IMG submission 203885) | Bovine rumen microbial communities from tropical cattle in Woodstock, Queensland, Australia - Gonzalo_02 (v2) (version 2) | ecosystem: Host-associated > Mammals > Digestive system >...
TGCCGGGGAATTCCTGCGCGAGCGTGTCCTTGAATCCTTTCGCGCGGTCGTCCGTGGAGGCGGAGTTCTGGATGAAGCACGTGAGGATGACCTTGCCGTGTCCGTTCAGGGCCGCGCCGAGACGCCGCGCGGCGTCGGCTCCGCCCGCGATGTTGTCCGTGGCGGCGAAGGAGTCGAACTGGTCGGTTTCGAGGCTGGAGTCGATAATCACGACCGGGATGCCGGTCTTCTTTACCTTCTCGACCGGGCGAACGAGCGCCTTGGAGTCGTTCGGCCCCAGGACGAGCGCCTTGATGCCGTGCGAGAGCGCGTCCTCGACCGACTGGATCTGCTTCTCGCGGTCGTTTTCCTGTTCCGGTCCGTTCCAGCTGATCCTGTACCCTTCCTCTTTGCCGGCCTGTTCCGCGCCGCTGCGGACCACTTCCCACCACATGGACGCGGTGCCTTTCGGGATGACGGCGATGATGTTTTCTGTTTCCGCCTTGGCCGAACTTTTGTTTTTGATCTTTTTGACGACGCCGAGCGTGAACAGCACAACCGACACGGCGAGGATCAGAATGACCGCTATGTTGTTCTTTTTCATTTGGGAGGTAGGCTCCTGTGTTTGTGTTGTTATGGTTATAGTTGAATCAATGACGGGAAAAAAGCGCGGACGGGCGCAAACGGAGAACTATAACCTTTTTCCCGGAAAAAATCAAGCTATCCCGTGAAAAAAAAGCGAATTAACGTAAGATTAACGCGGACTCGTCTGCCGGGCCGTGCCGCACGCATGCGGTTATGGAACGTTACTCCCGTCAATGAATCCGGGGAGCGCCGTCCGCCGCCGCAAAAAAAGCGTTCCATGACGGGAAAAAAGCGATTCGGGCTTGAAATCCGCTTGTTTTTGTGATAGATTATGGACAATGACGCCCTTGGGCCGACATCTGCCGGATCCGCAGCCGTGTTTCCGGTGAAACAGACCTCAACTTACCCGTTTTCGATATGGATCAGACATCATCATCGCGGACCGCCGCCCCGGCCGGGAATCCGCCGCCCGACGGCACGTCCCCGCAACCTGCCGCCGCTCCCCGGGCAGGGGAGTTCATGCGCTTCTTTCTGCGGGCGATGCGTCCCTGGCGTTGGGTCTACGCGGGGATGTTCGCGGGCGTCCTGCTCGCGACAGCCGCGGGGTATGTCCTGCCGATGCTCCAGAAACGCCTCATCAACGATCTGGCCGGCGGCAACTCGGACGGCATCTGGCGGCTCTTCGTTGCGACCGGATTCCTGATGCTGTTCGTCCGCTCGGAAACGCTCCTGCGACAGCGCGTGGTGAATTCCGCCGTTCAGAAGGTCGTGTTCGCGCTGAAGACGCGCGTCATGGACCGTCTGCTCGGACTGCCGCCGGGACTTCTGGACCAGCTCGGCGGCGGCTACCTGTCGGGGCGTCTGAACGCGGACATCTCCCAGCTGAACGTGTTCTTCTCCAACACGCTTTTCACCTGCCTTGCCAACCTCCTGAAGGTCGCGGGCGGCCTCGTGTTTCTGTTTGTGCTCAGTCCCGGCACCGGCACGGCCGTCCTGCTGTCGTTTCCGTGCTATGCGCTGCTGCTCTACCGGTTCCGCGGGAGGCACTACGCCGTCTCCCGCCAGATCAGCGAGCTCAATGCGCGCAACCAGAGCCTGATCGCCTCTTCGCTTGGCCGCATCGGCCTCGTGAAGACGAACGCCGCCGAGGAGCGCATCAGCGGCGCGATCCGCACCGGAGCCGCCCGGGAGACGCTCTTCCGTCTGCGGGCCGTGCGCCTGTCCAACACGTTTCTTTTCCTTGCCGGTCTCATCCCCCTGATCTGTCAGGGCGTGCTGGCTGCCGTCGGGATTCACTTCATTCTGAAGGGACACTGGACGCTCGGTTTCCTGTGGGCGCTGAACTGCTACCTCATGAACGTCTTCCACCCGCTCGGACAGCTCTGCAACGCATTTCCCGTCGTGCAGACCGCGTTTGCCTCGGCCGCCCGCCTCATCGAACTTGAGGGCGCCACCTGCGAACCGCGTCTCGACTCCGGCATTGACGATTTCGATCTGCGCGGCGCGATCGAAATGCACGGCGTCTCGTTCGCCTACCATCCGGGGCGCCTCGTGCTGAACGGCGTCGATCTCGCACTCGAACCCGGCGCGAAACTGCTTGTCTCCGGTCCGTCCGGTTCGGGAAAAAGCACCCTTTTCGCGCTCCTGCTCGGCTTCTACAGGCCCGTCGCGGGCCGCATCCTCATCGACGGCCGCCCCGTCGACGACTACAACATCAGGGCACTCCGCCGCAAGATCGGCTACCTCGGGCCGTTCCCGGAATTCGTTCCCTCCCAGCTCCGCGCCAACCTCACGCTCGGCTGCGCCTCCGTCCCGGACGACGACGCCATTTTCGCCGCGCTTGCCGAAGCCGGGGCCGAACAGGTCGTGCGCGCTCTCCCGCGCGGCCTCGACACCGTGCTTACCGAATCCGTCCGCAATTTTTCCGCCGGGGAACGCCTTCGTTTGGCCCTGGCGCGCGAACTTCTCCGCGGCTCCTCGATGCTCCTCCTCGACGAGGCTACGGCTCACCTCGACGCCGACAGCGAAACGCGATTCCTGGAGACTGTGCTCCGGGTCTTCCGCGACCGCACCGTCCTGATGATCCGCCATACGCCGCATCCGCTCACGGACGCCCTCCCTGTGCTCAGGCTCGGCGCGTCCCGCTCCTGACAAGCCCGGCAATTCGCATCCGCCTGCCGCCGGAGATCGGCACGGTCCGCGGCATCATGTCCCGAAGGACTGGCCCGCAGGACTGAAAACAGCCTGCGCGGGATGGCATGCGCCAATCTGAAAACAATATAAATATGACTGATCCTTAAAATGCTGTTGCCAATCTTTTTGCCGTCTGGGGCCGTTCTTTTTTTGACGCGTCCTGTTTCTTCTGCAAAAAGAACGATGCGGGAATATGAAGAAGGATAACCGCCTTGCCTCTGTACTTGTTGTAAATGAACCGGATACAGTCGTTTTGGAAGTGCTGTTTCAATGCGATCCATGCCGGAAAAGGCATGGCGATGCGTAAAAAGAGCAGTCCGTAAGATCGGCCTGATGACAGGATGCTGCTGTGTTTGTCTCTGGTTGCGAGCGGATTATTTCGCCCGCTCTTATTTCCCTGTTTGGGCTTTTTTTTATCTGTTTCGTGCTTCTGTTTGAGCTTTATTTTCCGTTTTGCCGAATAGACAAAAAGTGTTCGGTTTTGCTTTTTTTTCGATTTGCATTTGTGTGTGTACATGATAATATACTATATTGTTATCCCGGCGGCGTCGGCGACGACGATATCTTCACCTTCTGCGAAAACCGGGGCATCGATCTCGTCCAACAGCGTTTGTCCGGTTCGGCCACGCTCTGGTTCGCCTCCGGCAGCATCGCGAACAGGGATGCCGGTTCGCGACAATCTGTCCGTCCGCTCCCCGCGCCGAAAAGTCAGGGCGCGTTCGCCTCGAAGAGCATCGGATTCCGTTTGAGAAACGTCCTTCCGTAATCTTTTTCCCGCGGGGCTGTTTTTTGGGAAAAACGCTTTCCCGGAGCGGACGGAAAAACGTGATTTGACCGGAAAAAACAGTCGTGTTCAGTCTTTTTTGAGCTTGCCGGACGGTTTTCTTTCAAAAAATCGGGAGACTCCGGCAATAAAATCGAAATGCCGTTCGTTAATTGATATGTAAGCGCCGTGAAAAAAACGCAAACAAACACTGCGACAAAGAGTTGCGGAGTTTGGATGGTGTTTGGTCCTTCACGGTTTTCCCGAAAACGCATGACTTGTCGTGCGGACGAAACGAACTGAAGCTGAAACAACTTTTCAACAATAGACAACATACATCTTAAACGGAGAACTGATATGAAAAAACTCAGTACACTTTTCATCCTCACCGCGATCGCCGGGCTGATCTCGCTCAATGCTTACGCCGACACGCCTGCCCGCATGGGCTTCGGCATGGGTGATTTCGGCGGTTTCGGCCATTTCGGCAGTTTCGAGCGTTTCGGCGGTTTCGGCGGCTTCGGATACGGCATGGACTTCGCCGGCGGTTTCGGACACGGCATGGATTTCTCCGGCGGCTTCGGCGGCTTCGGATACGGCATGGATTTCTCCGGCGGCTTCGGCGGCTTCGGACACGGCATGGATTTCTCCGACGGCTTCGGCGGCTTCGGACACGGCATGGATTTCACGGTCCGTACCGTCGCTTTCAACCCGGATCCCACGATCGTCCCGCTTCCTCCGACGGCTTCGGTCAGCACCAGTGCCACGATTCTGGACGAATCCGGCGAGATCCGCATCCGTCCGTTCGACGACGAGGACCTCTTCGTGGAGGATTGAAGCAAATCCGATCTGCGACTGAAACAGATTCAATTCGCTCCTGAAAAGCGATTGTGTGTGCGGGACGTCTCCCAGGGGGTGGGCAGGCGTCCCGCCTTTATTTGTCTCCGGAGAAGAAAAGCGCGGGAAAATGGAGGAAAAACGGCGGACGCGGTTGAAGAACGGAAAAAATGGTGTATATTCAAATGCTGTATTAACTCAAAATCTATAATTATAAAATCTGGCATACCCCACGAAAGGTTCGCAGAATGAAGGATTACACGACCTATCAGAACCCCCTGACCGGACGTTACGCAAGCAAGGAAATGAGCTATAATTTCTCGCCGCAGCGGAAACACTCCACCTGGCGGCGTCTCTGGCTCGCGCTCGCGGAGAGCGAAAAGGCGCTCGGACTTGCCATCACCGACGAACAGCTCGACGAAATGCGTGCGCACCTCGACGACATCGACTTCGAGGAGGCGGAGCGCATCGAGGCGGAAGTCCGCCACGACGTAATGAGCCACATCCGCACGTTCGGCGAAGTCTGCCCGAAGGCGAAGGGCATCATCCACCTCGGCGCCACGAGCTGTTTCGTGACCGACAACACCGAGCTCATCCAGATGCGGGACGGCATGAAGATCCTGCGCGGGAAGCTGCTGGACCTCATCGACAACCTCGCGAAGTTCGCCGCCGAATACAAATCCATGCCGATGCTCGGATTCACGCACTTTCAGCCGGCCCAGCTCACCACGCTCGGCAAGCGTTTCTCTCTCTACATCCAGGACTTCATGTTCGACCTGACCGCGCTCGACCGCGCCATCGACGAACTGCCGTTCCGCGGCGCGAAGGGCACCACCGGGACGCAGGCGAGTTATCTGGACCTCTTCGGCGGCGACTGCGACAAGGTGCGCGAGCTGGACCGCATGGTCTCCGCGAAGATGGGGTTCGACCGCCCGGTCTGCCTGAGCGGCCAGACGTACACGCGCAAGATCGACTACAACGTGCTTGCCGTGCTGTCCGGCATCGCCCAGAGCGCGTCCAAGATGGCGAACGACATCCGTCTGCTCGCCCACATGAAAGAGATCGAGGAGCCGTTCGGCAAGAAACAGGTCGGATCCAGCGCGATGGCGTACAAACGCAACCCGATGCGCAGCGAACGCGTCTGCTCGCTGGCGCGTTACCTGATCGGCCTGCCTCTGAACTGCGCCCTCACGGAGTCCGTGCAGTGGTTCGAGCGCACGCTGGACGATTCGGCGAACCGCCGCATCGTGATCGGCGAGGCGTTCCTGACCGCGGACGTGATCCTGTCGCTGCTTACGAACATCACGAACGGGCTTCAGGTGTGGCCGAAGGTCATCGCCGCCCACATCCGCGCCGAACTGCCGTTCATGGCCACCGAAAACATCATCATGGAGGCCGTGAAGGCCGGCGGTGACCGTCAGGAGCTCCACGAGCATATCCGCATGCACTCCATGGAGGCCGCCCGCACCGTGAAGGAAGGCGGCGGCGAGAACGACCTGATCGCGCGTCTGAAGACCGACCCGCTTTTCGCCTCCGTGGCGGACCGTTTCGACGAGATCCTGAAGCCGGAGGCGTTCACCGGCATGGCGTCCCAGCAGGTCGCCGATTACCTTGCGACTGTAGTCCGGCCCGCCCTTGAGGCGCACGCCGCCGACCGCACGTCCGGCGAGGAGGAGGTCCGGGTATGAGCAACGGCCAGGAACGTCCCTGGGACCCCCGGCTTGCCCCGCTCCTGAAAAGGACTGCGGAGATCCGCGACCTGAACGCGGCGCTTGCCGTGCTCGGCTGGGACCAGCAGGTCTACATGCCGTCCGGAGCAGCCGCCGGCCGTGCCGCCCAGCTCGAAACGCTGACCGTGATCGTGCACGAAAAATCGACCGATCCGGTCTACGGCGCATTGATCCGCGAGGCCGCCGCGATGGAATTCGAGCCGGACAGCGATGAAGCGGCGCTGATCCGCCGTCTGGAACGCGATTTCCGCAAAAAACAGGCTGTCCCCGCCGAACTCGCAGGACGCATCGCGCGCCAGTGCGGCGAGACCCAGTCGGCATGGGAAGCTGCCTACGCCGCGTCGGATTTCCGCCTTTGCGCCGAATCCCTGAAGAAACTGCTGGCGCTGGAACGCGAATATGCGGACTGTTTCCCCGAGGCGGGGAGCCGTTACAACGCCATGCTGGACGACTACGAGGAGGGCCTCACGACGGCCACGCTCGACGTTATCATCCCGCCGCTCAAGCAGGGGCTTGAAACGCTTCTGGCGGAGATCATGGCGAAGCCCGCGCCCGAGGATTCCTTCCTGTACCGTGACTACGACACGGACGCCCAGCTGGCGTTCTGCCGCCGTCTGACCGAAGCCATGGGATTCGACTACACGCACGGCCGCCTCGACCTCTCCACGCATCCCTTCACCACGGATTTCGGGCTTGACGACGTGCGCATCACGACACGAGTCCGCCGCCGCGAGCCCGCCAACTGCATCTTCAGCTGCATCCACGAATGCGGACACGCGATGTACCAGCAGGGCATCGCCCGGAAATACGCCGGAACGCCGCTCTCCGACGGCGCTTCGCTCGCGTTCCACGAGTCGCAGTCGCGCTTCTGGGAGAACATCCTCGGGCGTTCGCCCGAATTCTGGCGCAATTTCTACCCGGACCTCGTCCGCACGTTCCCCGCGAACCTGCGCGACGTGCCGCTCGATGCCTTCCTGAAGGCCGTGAACCGCGTCCGTCCGTCGTTCATCCGCACGGAATCCGACGAGGTGACCTACAATCTGCACATCATCCTGCGCGTGGAGCTGGAACGCGCCCTGATCGACGACAGGATCGCCGTGGACGACCTCCCCGGCATCTGGAACGACGCGTTCGAGCGCAGTTTCGGCATCCGTCCCGCGAATGATCGCGAAGGCGTGCTCCAGGACGTCCACTGGTACAGCGGCGGCGTGGGCTATTTCCCGACGTACATGCTCGGCAACCTGATCGGCGCGACCCTGAAGGAACGCTTCTTCGCCGACGGCCTGCCGGAAACGCCCCGCGACGCCCTGGACCTTCTGCGCGACCGCGTGTACCGGTTCGGCGCGAAATACGCCCCGTCCGACTTCCTGCGCCGTCTGACCGGAAGTTCCGTGCCGGACGTCGCGCCCTTCCTGCGCTATCTGCGTGAAAAACATCTTGGAGAGGTAAAATGAGACTGAATTACGATACGTTCACCGGACGCAGGAGCGCGTTTGTCGTCCTGGCGACGGTGCTGATCCTGCTGAGCTGGGTCGCATGCAATGTGTGCACCCCGATGATCCAGCAGCAGCTTGCCCCCCGCATGGGCAAATACATGCAGATCTTCGTGCTGACGCTCATCCCGTACGTCCTGATCGCGGCCTCCGTGGCGGTGGCCGCGCTGATTGCGGAACCCAAGCGGTCCGTGAAGGAGAAGATGGGATTCGAGATGGAGCCCGGGTATTCCCTGGGCTTCCTGTTTCCCGTCTTCGTGCTTGCCGTGCTGTGCACGTTCGGCGCACAGATCGGCCTGGGGTATCTGCTGAAAGCCCTCGGGCGCGAACCGAAAGCGCAGGCGATGGTGGATTTGTTCCGCACGATGAAGCCGCTGACATTCGCCGCTTTCGCCGCGATCACCGTGATCGCCGCGCCCGTCGCCGAGGAGCTTGCCTTCCGCCACGTCTTCTACCGGTTCGTCCGCGTTTTTCTTTATAAGAAGGAATCCGCGGTCGTCGTCTCGCTGGTCTTCGCCCTGTGCCATGTGTCCCTCGTGACGGTCTTCCGCACGAGGCCGGTCCCGTGGGAGATGCTTGTGGTTCCGGTCGTGCCGCTTTTCGTTCTGGCGTTGTTCCTCCAATGGCAGTACGAACGCAGCAAGTCCGTGATCCCGACGATGCTGATGCACGCCGGATTCAACCTGATTTCGGTGATTCTGCTGGCGTTCGAGGTGTTCTGCGGTCCGCCGCCGAAAGTCCCCGCCGCGGATGACGGAGCCGCCGCGCCCGCAGCCCAGCCCGCCGCGGAGGCCCCGGCAAATGCGGAAACTCCGGCGGAAGAAGCTCCCGCGGCGGATGGCGGGCCAGCGCCCGTGCAGGTGGGTGTTTTGTAAGATGATAACGGATGCTCGTCTACTGGACGACAACTTTTTTTCAGATAATCGGAGATTTTTTCGGAAACATGCTAAGATTTGGTCGGACTCGCGTGTCTAATCGGTCGAAACATGTTGAAAGGGGTTTATGGAAACCAGAGAACAGGTCTTTGAACAGCTGATCAAGGATAAGCTCGGGATGTTCCGGGGGACCGCGATGCGGATCCTCGGAAGCCCGGCGGACGTTGACGATGCCGTTCAGCAGGCGCTCCTGGCCGCATGGCAGAAGTACGATGCCTTTCGCGGGCAGTCGGAGTTCGCGACCTGGGTGACCAGGATCCTGATCAACGTGTGCTACGACATGGTGCGTGACCGTGCCCGGGAACGCGATGTCCTGGCGGATTACGGAGAATCGGGCGAAATATCCGGAGACGACGCCGACGAGGCGAGTCTGCTGGACCGGCTGGAAGACGCCATCGCCCGCCTCCCGAAACTCTACCGGGAATCGCTTTCGATCGGAGTCCTCTCCGGACGTTCTCCGGAGGATGCCGCCGCGATGCTGGGCTGCTCGCGCAACACGTTGTACCAGCGGATCCACAAAGCGAAACATTTACTGGCCAAATCCATCCGGGAGGTCTCTTATGAAGAAGCATAACGACAGCAACGGCGGCGCACCCGAACTCGACGGGCTGCTCCGGAAACTGAAAGAGCGTCACGACGCCCGCGAACAATCCGGCATTTACGCGTCGGAAGAAGAATTCAAACGCCGTTTTTTCCAGACGGCGCACACCCAGGCGCGCCCTCATTTCCCCATGGTCTGGAGACTTGCCGCCGGGTTTGCGGTCTGTCTCCTGTCTCTCCAGCTCGTCCTCATCACCCTGAGGGACGATTCCTCCGCGATCCGCTTCGACGGATACGGCGTCGCCGCCGCTAAGGTTGACGGCGGCGCACCTGTTGCAGCAAAATCCGTCGCGTCCGCGGAAAAAGCGAAAGCCGCGCCCGCCGCGGCGGAAAAGCTCGACAAACAGGCTCTTGCTGCGGCAAAGTTTGTCACGCCCCAAAAGGACCAGGTCGCTCCCGCCATGGCTGACGTGCAGTTCGCTCTTGCGGAAATGGAAGCGTATGACGATGCCGACGAAGGCGCTGCCCTCATGATGGCCGCGACACAAATGAGCCTTGATGCCGTTTCCCCGGCCGAAGACGGTTTCAGCGTCGCGGCCGCTCCGATGGATGCCCGCGATGTAATCCCGGCCGCGTCCGGATTCACCGCCCGTTCCGCCCGTTCCGGCGGTTTCGGCGGCGGCATGGGCGGCGGCATGGGCGGCGGTGCCGCTGGTGCCCCCGGTGCGATGGGCGGTTTCGGCGGCGGTTACGGCGGCGCCGCACCCGCTTCCTTCAAGGCCGACGTCGTTCCCGGCCCCCATCCGCAGGTGATGGCCCGTACCATGGAAATCGCACGGGAAGAAAACGCCGAAGCCTCCCGCGCAATGACGAAACAAATCGTGACGACAAACGCCCTTGCGAGGACCGCCGGCCCGGAAGCCGCGGACATTGAATCCGAACTCGCCGCCGGCGGAGCCGCCCCTCAGATGAATAGAATGAAGGCCGCGTCCGCCGCCGATGAAAACCGTGGAGCCAGAACCATGAATGAAACGCAAGACCTGTATATTCGCCCCGTCCCGCGCCCGTTCGTCGAACCGCGCGTGATCCTGCCCCCGATCCGCATCCTGCCTCCGCCGCGTCCCGCCGATCCGAAGCTGGTCCCGGTCGTGGTGTCCGAGGTCTCCGCCACGGTTCGCATCCGCGGCGAGATCGCCAGCACCGTCTTCGAGGCGGTCGTGACCAATCCGAACCCGCTCGCGCTGGAAGGAGAATTCACCTTGCCGCTGCCTGCCGGCGCCACCGTGACCGGCGCAGCTCTGGACATCAACGGCAAGATGATCGATGCCTCCATCGTGGAGAAGAAACGCGCCCAGGAAGTCTTCGAGGCCATCGAACGCAAAGGCGCGGACCCGGCGCTCGTCGAGTCCGTCGGCGGCAACAGCTACCGCACCCGCGTCTATCCGATCCCCGCCAACGGTTCCCGCCGCATCCGCATCACGTTCATCTCCGAGGTGGACCGCGTGGACGGCTCCCCGATCTTCACGCTGCCCATGCGCTTTGAAAACACGCTGGACAAGGCGTCGATCCGCGTCGAGGTCATGGACCCTGCCGCCGCGCCGCAGGTCGAATCCGCGCCGTTCTCCAACCTCAATTTCACGCGCTGGGAGAATGCCCTGCTTGCCGAACGCACGCTTGAAAACATCGCGCTGCCGGAAGACCTCCGCATCACCGTGGCCGACAAGCCCGCGCCCGTGCAGGTCGAGCGCTTCGACGGCGGGAATTTCTTCCTCGTCTCCTCGGTCATGCCCGCCGCTGCGACCGCCGCGGCGTTCCCGGCCCCGAAATCCGTTTCCATCCTGTGGGATGCCTCCGGTTCCCGCGCCCCGAATGACCATGCGCCCGAACTGGAACTTCTGAAACAGTTCTTCGCCTCCTCCGCAATGAAGGCCGAGACGGTCGATGTCTCCGTGTCCGTGCTCCGCAATACACTGGAGCCTGCGAAGACGTTCAGCGTGAAGGAAGGCGACGCCTCCGCCCTGCTTGATTTCCTGAAGAAGACCGCGTACGACGGCGGCACCGATTTCCTCGGCCTGGAGAAGTTCCTCGCCGCGGTCCCCGCCGACGCCTGCGCGTTCGTCTTCACCGACGGCATCCAGACCTTCGGCAAGGGCGCGGGGACCATCCCCGCCGCGAAGGGCCGCACTGCGTTCGTCTCCGTTTCCACCACGTCCGAGACGTCCTACCTCGAATACCTCGCCGAAGCGTCCGGCGCGAATGCCCTGTACCTGAACCTCGCCCGCATGACTCCGTCCGCCGCCGTGAAGGATTTCCTCGCCGAGGCTCCCGCCGCGCTCGAATCCGTGAAGATCGACGGTGCCGACGCCTCCGATGCGGTCGCCAACGCCAAGGCGTTCCGCGCGGGCGGCATGATCCGCATCGCCGGCACGTTCCCCGACGGCAAGCACAAACTCGAGGTGAAGATCGCCGGACAGCCCGCACTGACCTTGACCTTCGATCTGGATTCCGCGTCCGCGGTCGACGGAAAGATGATCCGCACGCTCTACGGCATGCTGAAGCTCGAAACGCTCAAACGCGACCCGAAGACCGCGCCGGCCGATTTCCTCGCGCTCGGTCAGAAATACGGCCTCGTGACGCCCGGCGCTTCCATGCTCGTGCTCGAAAGCCTCGACCAGTACCTTGAGTACGGCATCCGTCCGCCCGAGACTCTGCCCGATTACCGCGCGAAGTTCGACGAACACCAGGCCAAACTCGAAAAGGAGAAGGCCAAGGAGAAAGACGACGAGAAGACCCGCGTCGACAACCGCATCGGCGAGCTCGAAAAGCGTTACCAGAGTGAGATCATCGACTGGTACGACGGCAAGAAGCGTCCGGATCCCGTCCGCAAGGGCGGCTTCGGCGGCATGCGTCCGATGAATGCTGAAGGCGCGGCTGTTATGAGACAGTCCGCACCGGGCGCGGCCGGCGGTTTCGGCGGCGGCATGGGCGGCGGTTTCGGCGGCGCGGCCCAGGCTATGGATATGGAGGACGGCATGGTCTATGATGCGGCGATGCCCGCGATGGAAATGGCCGTGATGGAAGACGCGGACGAAGAGGTCGCGGAAGCTCGCGCCGCAAGCGGCTCTGTCGCGAGCAAGGCCGCCCCGGACCGCGCGTCCAAGTCCATCCAGCTCAACCAGTGGACCTCCGGCGCTTCCTACCTGAAGGAACTCGAAGACGCGAAGGACAAAGCGCAGGACCGCTACCTGGAACTCCGCGCGAAAAACGCCGACAACCTCGGGTTCTTCGTGGATTGCGCGGACTTCTTCGCCCGCAACGGCCAGAAGGAGTTCGCGATCCGCGTGGTCTCCAACCTCGCCGAAATGCAGCTCGAAAACCGCATGCTCCTCCGTGTGCTCGGCTACAACCTGAAATACCTCGGCGAACTCGACGCCGCCGAAACCGTGTTCCGCAAAGTGCTCGAACTTGCCCCCGAGGAGCCGCAGTCCTACCGCGACCTCGCGCTCGTGCTCGCCGCCGCGAAACAGTGGCAGGCCGCCGCCGACATGATGCTGAATGCCATCGTGAAGAAGCCGGATGGACGGTTCCGCGACGTCGAGCTTATCGCGATCACCGAGCTGAACGACATCATCGTGAAGGCAAAACGCGAAGGCGTCGAGGTCACGGGCGTCGATTCCCGCCTCGTGCATCCGCTCGAGCTCGACCTCCGCGTGACCATCGGCTGGGATACCGACATGTCCGACATGGACCTGCACACCATCGACCCGACCGGCGAGGAGTGCTTCTACCAGCACCGCCTCACCACCAACGGCGGCCGCAACTCGTTCGACATCACCCAGGGATACGGCCCCGAGGAGTTCATGGTCCGCGCCGCCCTGAACGGCGATTACAGGATCAAGACGCACTACTACGGCCAGCGCGCGCAGAAGATGATCGGCCCGGTCACCCTCTACGCCGAGATCACCACCGACTTCGGACGCCCCGAGGAAAAGACCGAGACCCTCATGTTCCGCCTCGCCACCCGTGACGAAATGGTCGACGTCGCCACTGTCGCCACCAAAGGATCGAAGGTCGTCCCGAAGGAACCGGAACGCCGTTATCCGCCCAAGCCCGTGGTCGACGATCCGCCGGTCACCATCATGGGCGGCGCCGCCCCCGATGTCTCCCGCATGTATCAGGTCCGCGCGAACGAGACGCTGGAAGACATCGCCGAATCCCAGCTTGGCGACCGTTCCCGCGCCGCGGACATCGCCCGCGAGAACCAGGACAAGCTCCGCGACGGCCAGCCCGTCACCGGCTCCATCCTCACTCTCCCGCCCCGCAATCGATGATCGCGGGGCAGGGGGGCGACTCCAATAAGGTCGCGCAGAAGCCCCGCTCCACAACAAAAAAGAGTTTAAAACAACGCCTCCGACCCATCCCGGACCGGAGGCGTTGATCATTTCAGGATTGCGAAGCAATTCTCAATCTCCCCTTCCTCAAAAAGCATGGCGGTAACGCCTTCATTGCGATTTCAAAATCCGATGATTCGTCGAAACGCTTGTGTGAACTGCGCCCGTGCCGCCATACCGAGCTCGGCCGGTACCTTGTATAGGTCGTCCATCTCGAATTGACCGTCCAGCTTGCGCTAGCGCAAGCCGGGTATCGCAACATCCGCGCCGGATTTGACCGTTTGATGTCCCGAGGAGGGGGGAATTGTTTCGTCTGGATCGTTCAAAACCTGTTATTACCAGTCCGTTAAGATTTTCTTGATACTCTGTGAAATGCGTTTTAGCGGGTTAGCTGATTCTCTTTCCTCGACAAGTTCGCATCGTACAAATTGTGAAGTGCTGTTTAGCGGGTTAGCTGATTCTCTTTCCCCTTCATTTCCTAGTTTGTTGAGAAAATCCTGTGCCGCGGCATTTCCCTGATCCGCAGCTTTGCGATACCATTTCACCGCTTCCGTGAGGTTCTTCTCTATACCTTTACCATAGTCATAGCAAACACCAAGCCAGTATTGTGCCTCTGCGTTGTTCTGTTCTGCAGCTTTGCGATACCATTTCACCGCTTCCGTGTAGTTTTGATCTACACCTTGTCCAGTGTAATAAAACGAGCCAAGCCAGCATTGTGACACGGCATCTCCCTGTTCTGCGGCTTTGCGATACCATTTCACCGCTTCCGTGTAGTTTTGAGCGCCACCCTTTCCGAAATAATAACAGTTGCCGAGCATATTCTGTGCTCCGACATTTCCCTGATC
>Ga0310696_10006168_pt1 | contig 14287 bp, 15 predicted proteins | sample AusTroGonzalo_MG_4_FD_203885 | JGI IMG/M metagenome (GOLD analysis project Ga0310696, IMG submission 203885) | Bovine rumen microbial communities from tropical cattle in Woodstock, Queensland, Australia - Gonzalo_02 (v2) (version 2) | ecosystem: Host-associated > Mammals > Digestive system >...
TATCAATTCAAGCTTTTCCAGAAAGTGTCCCACATGGAGCCCAAGATCATGCTCAAGAAGGACATCGATTTCGTTAAGACCTTCTGATATGACCTTGGAACAAATCCTGGCCGTCCCCACCGCTCCTTCTCCCGAAGAGTTGGCTAGGGACACTTGGGACGGCGATAACTGTGTTAGCTATTCGGCCGATGGAAAGCGCCTGCTGGATGCGGAGAATTTCCCTTCGGAAATCACCGTCCGGGAAGGTTGCGAAGTCATCTGCGACGACGCCTTCGCTTTTCAGGACTATATGGCGGGCCGGAAGATAGGCGAAGAGATTCCCCTGGAGGAACGCTCTTCCTACCTGGAAAAGATCATCCTTCCCAATTCCGTCACGCACATCGGCGCCGCCGCTTTCTGCGAGTGCGGCGAGCTGGTGAAAATCAAACTGCCCACCGGGCTTCTGAGCATAGGCGCATCGGCCTTTGCCGACTGCTGGCAACTTGAAAAGATCACGCTGCCGGCGGGTACGCGGGTCATCGGCCCCGGTGCTTTCCAAGGTTGCATCAATCTGTACCAGATCAAACTCAACAAGGCCCTGGAAGTCATTGGAGAAGATGCTTTCGACGACTGCGAATCGCTGGAGACCATCCTCATTCCCCACGGCATGCTGGACCATTTCATGAAACTCCTTCCCAAGGAATTACATCCCCTGATAGAAGAATTATGACCGGACAAAACTACAAGGTAGCCCACGACGCTCCCCTGCTGGAATATCTGTTTGAAATCTTTCCCGGCCAGTCGCGCACCGGCGTGAAGAACCTGCTTGCCAAAGGCCAGGTGCTGGTAAACGGCGAAGGCCAGACGGCCTTTGACTGGCCCCTCAAGAAGGGCGACAAGCTCACCATCCTGCCCAAGGGCATCTCCATTGCCCGCGCCACCCGTTCCGATGCCCGGGACGCCGTCATCAAGGCCGGGGTACAGATTCTCTTCGAAGACGAGAACTACATTGTAGTGGACAAGCCCTCCGGCATGCTCTCGGTAGCCACCGGAAAAGAAAAGAACACCCTTTACTCCCTCCTCAACGCCTACATCAAGGTCAACGCCCGCATGCAGCGCAAAGAGGACCTCATCTCCGGCAGGACGCCCGACCGCAGCACCGCCAAAATCTGGATTGTGCACCGCCTGGACAAGGGAACGTCCGGAGCCCTGGTGTTTGCCAAGAACGAACGCGCCAAGGACATCCTCCAGAGCAAATGGAAGGATCTGGTGGCCGAGAGAAAGTATGTAGCCTGGCTGGAAGGACATCTGGAGAAGGAAAGGGGCGCCATCCAGACCTGGCTGGTAGAGAATACCAAGTCCCTCAAGATGAACTCCTTTGACACGGAAGTGAAGGACGGCCAGCTGGCCATCACCCATTACCGGGTACTCAGCACCAGCCGCCATTACTCCCAGGTGGAATTCTCCCTGGAAACCGGCCGCAAGAACCAGATCCGCGTACACGCCGCCACCCTGGGATGTCCCGTGGCCGGCGACGAGAAGTACGGTGCCCAGACGGATCCCATCAAGCGCCTGGCCCTGCATGCCCACACGCTGGTATTCCGCAACCCTTTCTCCGGGAAGATGGTGCGCTGCACCTCTCCCCTCCCCGAATCCTTTGAACGTTTTACCCTCAAATGACAGCCCATACCATCCCTTCCGGCGACCTCCAGCTCCAGGCCGCCGTCATCGCTCCCGAACAACCCCAAGCCGTTGTGGTCTTTGTCCACGGCATGGCCGAGCATAAAGAGCGCTACTACCCCTTCATGACCTATCTCAGCGAACAGGGTTTCGCCTGTGTCATCTACGACCAGCGCGGCCACGGCGCTACCGCCGTAAATCCCGATGACCTGGGATACTTCGGCCAGAACGGCGTGCAGAAGCTGGTGGAAGACACCCGCACCGTGGTCCAATGGACGCGGAAGCAGTACGCCGGCCTCAAGCTCTTCCTCTTTGGTCACAGCATGGGGTCCATGGTAGTCCGCTGTTTTGTCAAGAAGTACGATGCCGTGATTGACGGCCTGGTGGTATGCGGCAGCCCCTCTGACAACGGTGTGGCCGGCTTGGGCATCCTGGTTACGCGGGTCATCCAGCTCTTCACGGGAGAGCGCTTCCGTTCCAAACAGGTGGCCCTCATGATGTTCGGCCCCCATGTGAAGAAGTTTAAGGCCGAAGGCCTTCGCAACGCCTGGCTCTCCACCAACAAGGACAACGTGCAGGAGTACAATGACGACCCTCTTTGCGGATTCAAATTCACTCTCAACGGCTACCGCGTGGTGATGCAGCTCATCCAGGAGACCTATTCGCCCAAAGGCTGGGCGGTGAACAACCCGGGCATGCCGGTGCATTTCCTGGTGGGCAGCGAAGACCCTTGCATCATTACCGTCGAGGCCTTTGAAAAAGCGGTGGCGTTCTTCCGCGACCGCGGCTACCGGCAGGTTTCCCACAAGGTGTATGCAGGCCTGCGCCACGAAGTCCTCAACGAGCTGGGCAAGGAGGGTGTCTGGGAAGACGTAGGAAGCATCCTTAAAACCTGGCTATGAACATTTTCGCCCGCACAGAGCGTCTGATAGGGGCCGATGGCCTGGCCCGCCTGCAGAAAGCCCGCGTCATCCTCTTCGGGACAGGCGGAGTAGGCAGCTGGTGCGCGGAGGCGCTGGTGCGCAGCGGCATCGGCCATCTGACCCTCGTGGACCCCGACTGCGTGGATGTGACCAATATCAACCGCCAGCTCCCGGCCACCACCGCCACCGTGGGGCAGCCCAAGGTGGAAGTGCTCCGGAAGCGCCTGCTGGAAATCAATCCCTCGGCCGATATCACCGCCCTCAGGCAGCGCTATGAGAAAGGGGCCGATTTCGGCCTGGCCGGCTACGACGTCATCATCGACGCCATCGATTCGCTGACCGATAAGATGAACCTGCTGCTGGAAGCATCGGCCACGCCCGCCGAGGTCTTCTGCTCCCTGGGCGCCGCCTGCAAGATAGACCCTACCAAGGTACGGGTGGCCGAATTTTTCTCTGTCCGGGGTTGCCCGCTGGGGGCCGCCCTCCGCAAAAAAATGCGGAAAGAGAATACCCTTCCCGCCAAGCCCATTACAGCCGTTTATGATGAGGAAGTGCTCCCCAACCTGGGCCCCGAGCAGGATCCCGGCCCCGGCAAAGCCGTAGCCAACGGAACCTTCGCCCACATCACGGGCATCTTCGGCTTTACCCTGGCCGGCCTGGTTATCGAACACATTCTGGGCAGACGCCCTTGAGCAGATAGCTGACACTCTCCGCCTCATACCCTTCCGGCACCTGGACCGGAGGAACCGGTGTATCTTCCAGGCAGAAGGTACGGTGGCATTTGGTGCAGTAAAAATGCACGTGGACGTCATCGTCGTGGTCTTCATGGTGGCTATGGCAGAGTTCATAGCGCACGCCTTCTCCGCTGTCTTCCAGGACATGGACCAGGTGCGCGTCCTTGAAAGCGCCAAGCGTGCGGAAAATGGCGCTCTTGTCAATGGTTTCCAGCTGGGCCTCCAGCTCCATGAGGGAGAGGGGCCGGCCGGCATCGGCCAGCGCCCGGGCCACCAGCAGGCGGTTGGGCGTAACCTTTACCCCGTGTTCTTCCAGCAGATGTTCCATTACAGCAGCTCCTCCAGCAGTTCTTTGCAGTGACCGGTCAGAATGATATGATGATTGCCGATGGGGTCGGTCAGGAAGTACCTGGCATCCTCCGGCTGCAGTTTGAGCACTACCTGGGTGCGGCAGAGATGGTCTTCATACTGGTTGTAGAGAAGTTCCCCTTCGGCCACGAAATGGCGGTCCAGCTTGCCGGAGACCTTGAACACCGTCACCGGGCCTTCCGGCAGATTGCCGTGGATGCCCACGCCGATGCCGGATTCGAAATGGGTGTCGTACTGCCAGTCGGTCACCATGTTGAACGGCACGGTGCAATGGGCGAAGAGCATCTCTCCGCTCTGCACGTCGATACGGGAGGGGTTGGCCTGGAAGCCCGTCCGGCCCGTGAGGGCCTGGGCTATCATCATGGACAGCAAGGCCGGCACATCGCCTTCGCAGGAGGCGGGAATGCCGTCGGCATTGAAGGAGGCCAGCGCCAGGCAGCCGGTGTTGCCCACGGCGGTCAGGAGGTCAAAGCATCTGAGCGTAAAGGCGCCCAGCCCGTATTTTTTCACCAGCACATCCAGCGCGTGGTAGATCTGCGTGGCGCCCGGATAGGACTTACGCACTTTGTCGGCCATCTCTTCTTCGGCCGGGGCGTTGTCTTTGGGTGCTTTGGCAATCTCGTTCAGGAGTTCCTCCATGGGGACCTCGACCAGCTTTGCACCCAGTTTGTCCATCACGGCCATGGGGTCGGCCTGGCTGGCGATGAGCCAGTCGGAAGGCTGGCCGATTACGCCAATGCGCGTGCCCTGCAGCTTCTTGCGGGCCTCGGCTACGGTAGCCAGAACCTGCACGCGGTGCTGCAGATAATCGGCCTGGCCGTGCAGGACTTCGCCCTTGAGTCCTTGCTGACGCAGGTAGGACAGGATTTCCAGCGATGCGGCCAGGGAGTTGCTCTTGCCCGAAGTGAGCAGGTAATACCGCTCCGTGCCGCGGGCCAGCATCTCCGGCAGGAGCTGCTTGAAGATGCCTTCGGCCCCGCCCGTCCTCACATAAATAAGGTCCAGGCTGTGCGTGCCGAAGTCGGCGAAGTTGGATCCTTTAAACTCGAAATCCCCGTCCGGAAAGACCCCGGCGAGGAACTCGTCGCTCAGACGGCTCACGGATGCCTCATCGTGCAGTCCGGAGGTGATGGTATATACTGCTATCATATCAAACGAAAAAAGGGAAAGCTGATTACATCGCACCGCTACAACCTCCTACCCTTGCTGTATTCCTACCCTGGGGGAGTTCAGAGGGAGCTGGTCGTGTAAGACTTTCCCACTGCAAAGGTATAAAATCTTTTTGAATTCCGAAAAGACTAGCGGATCTCTTTTCCAAAGGGGATCAAAGAAGCGTAGGCCATTTTGAAATGCTGCATACCCCAGGGAATGCCGATGATGGTAATACAGAAAAACAGGCCGAAGACCAGGTGCAGGATGGCAATCTCCCACCAGCCCAGCATAATCCAGATGACATCCATGAGAATGGTGACGCAGCCCGGTTCCTGGGGCTTGTAAACCAGTTCGTGCCCGAAAGGCCACAGCGAATACGTTCCCAACTTGAAAAGCTGGATACCGAAAGGGATACCGATGAGGGTAATGCACATCACCAGTCCCACCATGTAGTAAATCAGGGCGATGAGGATACCGCCAAACAAAAGCCAGATAAGGTTCCCAAGTGTTTTCATACTCCAAAGATAAACAATTCTTCAAAAATATCCGTATCTTCGTGAAGCTATGAGAAAACACATCGTACTTAGTTTGTTGGTGGCTATGCTGGGGTGCACCGGCGCCCTGGCCCAGGACGTCACTTTCACCCATCCCTGGGCGGGTAAGCGGGTGGCCCTGTTCGGAGACTCCATTACGGATCCCGGCCTGGGGAGAGATGCCGGCTTCAAGATGTACTGGGCCTACCTGCGGGACTGGCTCGGTCTGGATATCTACAACTATGCCGTTTCAGGAAGGGAATGGAACGACATTCCCCGCCAGCTGCACGCCCTGCAGGAGGAACATGGTAATGCCGTAGATGCCATTATCATCCTGATGGGCACCAATGACTTCAACATGGGCATCCCCACCGGCGAGTGGTTCACGGAGAAGGAGGAATATGTTCTGGCAGGCACCGACATGAACGAGCCGGCCATCCAGCAGCTGCGCAAGCGCCGCTACCCCGTTATGGACGACTCCACCGTGAAAGGCCGGATGAATATAGCCCTCAAACTCATCAAGGAAACCTATCCCCAGTGCCCGGTGGTGCTCCTGACTCCGCTGCACCGCGGCTGGTTCCGCCTGGACGAGGGCAATGTGCAGCCGGAAGAAAGCTATCAGAACCGCGTGGGAGAGTACCTGGATTCCTATGTGGACGCCGTCCGGGAAGCCGCCGGCATCTGGTCCGTCAACGTGATAGACCTGCACGCCGTGAGCAACATGAACCCGCTCTACGGCCAGGAGGCTTACTTCAAGGCCGATTGGGACCATCTTCATCCCGGCCAGGAAGGCAATCTCCGCCTGGCGCAGGTGCTTTATTACCAGCTTCTTACCATAGCCGTCAGCCGCAATGGACAGCCGGCCGATGACCAGCCGCTGACCCTCACCGAACTAAGCCACAACCCCATTACGGATGCCGTGGGAAGCGGCGAATACTCCGGCATTACCTATCTGGGAGGCCACCACTTCGCCGTAGTGCACGACAAACTGGGCGGCGGCGGGCTGCTCTTTTTCCAGATCCGCCTGAGGGAGGACGGCAGCGTGGAATATGTCTCCAAAACCCTTCCCCAGGGCACATCCGGCTCCGGCGGGATGGACAATGAGGGCGTGGCCTACGTTCCCTCCACCCGCACCCTCTTCATCAGTGCCGAGTCCGACCAGTCCATCCGGGAGTATGACCTGGAAGGCCGTCCCACCGGGCGCCAGCTGGCCATTCCGTCCGATATGCGAAGAGACCGCATCGCCCGCAACAAGGGCTTTGAGGCGCTTACCTACAATGCCAGGACCCATTTGTTCTGGACCACCACCGAGGGTCCGCTCCTGGATGAGGAAGACACCCTCCTCCTTCTCCAGAGCTTCGGCGAAGACCTGTACCCCTTCGCACGCTATGCCTACCGGATGGATACGCCGGCAGTTTCGGCCCAGAAGGCAGCCGAAGCCAAGGCCTATGTCCAGGGTGTCCCGGCCCTGGCCGCCCTCGATGACGGTAGCCTGATAGTGCTGGAAAGGGAAGTCTATGTTCCTGGCGGCAGCCTCAAAGGCAAGTTGAACGATTCCTTCACCGCTACCAAACTCTACCGGGTCAGGCCCGGTTGCACCGAGGAAGGCGTCCTTAAGAAGAGCCTCCTGGCCAGCTTTGAAACATCGGCCCTCTCAGCCTTTGCCAATTACGAAGGCATGTGCGTGGGGCCCCGGCTGCCCGACGGCCGCCAAACCCTCCTGCTCATCCCCGACAGCCAGAACGGCTCCTCGGGCCTGACGCAGGAGTACATCAAAGTATTTGCAATGGACACTCAAAACAACTGATATGAAAACTGTTAAATGCATGGCCGCCCTGACGGCCGCCAGCCTGCTCCTCGCCTCTTGCGGAGCCAAACAGCAGAGTCCCAAAGTGCTGGTGCTCTACTATTCCCAAACTTCCCACACCGCCACGGTAGCCCAGGAAATCCAGAAAGCCCTGGGGGCCGATCTGGAAGAAATCATCCCCGTAGTGCCTTACGACGGCACCTATCAGGAAACCATCGAACGCGCCGGCATGGAACGCGAAAAGGGAATTCTCCCGGCCATCCAGCCCATCCAGGCCGATCTTTCCCAGTACGACATCATCTTCCTGGGATATCCGGTTTGGTACGGCACCTACGCCATTCCCATGTCCACCGTCCTGAATGAAGTGGATTTCAGCGGCAAGAAGATAGTCCCGTTCTGCACCTTCGGCAGCGGCGGACTCTCCTCCAGTGCGGCCGATATCGCAGCCAAGCAACCCGAGGCCACGGTCCTGCCCGGCTACGGCGTCCGTGCCGCCCGCATGGAAGCTGTTCCGGCCGAGGTCGATTATTTCCTCAAGTCCCACGGCTATTTGGAAGGTGAGTTTGTCCAGTTGGAGGAATTCCCGGCCCAGCATCCCGCCAGTGAAGAGGAAGCCGCCATCTTCGACGCCGCTGTCGGTGATTATCCCATGATCCAGGCTACGGCTACCAAGGTGGCCTCCCGCAACGTTCCGGGCGGCATGGAGTATGTCTTCACGGCCCAGAACAAGCCGCGGGAAGGCATGCCCGCCTTTGGCCCTATGGAAATGAAGGTCTATGTCCTGGTGGCCGACGGCGAAGCCCCGGTCTTCACCCAGGTGGTGAGATAACAATTATTTAAAATTTTTTGATTATTCTCCCCAAAAGCAGTACCTTTGCACAAACGAAGAACGCAATGAGAAAAACCGTCATAACTCCTTGCCCCGGCATGTGCGGGTTGGACGTTGTTTCCCTTTTCGTTTCTTCCATTAGCAGTAATAATTAGACAGCCTTTTACGGTTGTCTTTTTTTGTCCCTATGGTAGAGTTACCCGCATTCTGTGACATCCATGTCCACTTCCGCGAGCCGGGTCAGACCTGGAAGGAAACCATCCGCACCGGGTCCCTGGCCGCTGCGAGGGGAGGCTATACGCTGGTGTGCGCCATGCCCAACCTGGACCCCGTGCCGGACTGCCCGGAGCATCTGGCCCTGGAGCAGGCGGCCATTGACCGGGACGCCGTGATCGACGTCCTCCCCTACTGTTCCATCACCGTGGGCCGCAAAGGCCGGGAGCTGGTGAATTTCCAGGCCCTCAAAGGCCGGTGCGTGGCCTTCTCCGACGACGGCAGCGGCGTGCAGGACCCCGGCATGATGCGGAAGGCCATGGAGGAAGCCGCCCGGCAGGGCGTCATCCTGGCCGCCCATTGCGAAGACAACACCCTCCTGCACGGAGGCTATATCCACGAGGGCCGGTACAGCGCCGCCCACTGCCACAAGGGCATCTGCTCCGAGAGCGAATGGGGCCAGATCAAGCGGGATCTGGAGCTGTGCGAAGAAACCGGCTGCCGCTACCACGTGTGCCATATTTCTACCCGCGAGAGCGTAGAACTCATCCGGGCCGCGAAGGCCCGCGGCGTGCGTGTCACCTGCGAGACGGGGCCCCACTACCTGGTGCTGTGTGAAGACGACCTCCAGGAAGACGGCCGCTTCAAGATGAATCCCCCGCTCCGCAGTGCCGATGACCGCGAAGCCCTCATCGAGGGGCTCCTGGACGGCACCATCGACGCCATCGCCACCGACCACGCCCCCCATTCGGCCGAAGAAAAATCCCGCGGCCTGCAAGGCAGCGCCATGGGCATCGTGGGGCTGGAAACAGCTTTCCCGGTGCTCTACACCAAACTGGTCCGGACGGGCCGGGTCTCCCTGGAAAGGCTGGTGGAAGCCCTTTCGACCGCGCCGCGCCGCATCTTCGGCCTTCCCGAAGTCCCGGAAGGAGACCGCGTATTCGTGGATCTGGAACATCCCTTTACCATAGACAGTACCCGCTTTGCCTCCATGGGGCACGCCACGCCTTTCGACGGCTGGGAAGTGTACGGACGGGTACTCAAAACCCTTAAAGACGGCAAGACCATTTACGAAGCATAAATGAAGAAGAAGGTCTATCAGATTGCCGAAAACCGGCTGATTGCGGCCGACACCTACAAACTGGTGCTGTCCGGAGAAGGTCCGGTGGACGGGGAATTCGTCCACCTGGAGATCCCTCCCTATTTCCTGCGGCGCCCCTTCTCCGTGTGCGATACTTCGGAAAGCGAGCTCACCATCCTATACAAGACTGTGGGAGAAGGTACCCGCGCATTGGCATCCCTGCCGGCCGGCACCTCCCTGAACGTTCTCACGGGCCTGGGCAAAGGCTTTTCGGCCGATGCCTGTAGGGAAAATGCCCTGCTGGTAGGCGGAGGCCTGGGCGCCGCGCCGCTGTACCTTCTGGCCCGGGAACTGAAGGCGCAAGGCAAGCAAATAACCGCCATCCTGGGCTTCAACAAGGCCGATGAACTGGTCCTCCGAAAGGAATTCGAGGCCCTGTGCGACCAGGTGGCCATCACTACCCTGGACGGTTCCGTAGGCACCCAGGGCTTCGTAACCGATGCCCTGAAAGCCCTCGAGCCCATATATGACTATTTCTACACCTGCGGCCCCATGGTCATGATGAAGGCGGTCTGCGGCATGCTGTCCGGTCCCGGCGAGGCTTCGCTGGAAGAACGGATGGGCTGCGGCGCCGGCTTCTGCTATGGCTGCTCCATCCAGACCACTGGCGGCCCGCGCCGCGTGTGCAAAGACGGACCCGTATTCAAGAAGGAGGAAATCATATGGTAAAGGACCTTTCAGTACAACTGGGCGGCCTGCGCCTCAAAAACCCCGTCATCCCCGCCAGCGGCACCTTCGGTTTCGGCCTGGAACTGGCCGGTGACCTGGACCTCAACGTCATGGGCGGCATCTCCCTCAAAGGCACCACCCGGGAGGCCCGGTACGGCAATCCCGTCCCCCGCATCGCGGACTGCACCGGCGGCATGATCAATTCCGTCGGCCTGCAGAATCCCGGAATTGACGTGCTGGTGAACGAAAAAGTGCCAGCCCTGAGGAAGATATACGGCGGTGCCATCATCGCCAACATCAGCGGATTCTCGGTGGATGAATACCGGGAGAACTGCGCCAAGGCCGATGCCTGCGAAGGAATCGACCTCATTGAGGTAAATGTCTCCTGCCCCAACGTACACGGCGGCGGCCTGGCCTTTGGGACATCGGCCCGCTCGGCAGCCCAGGTAACGGCGGCGGTGAAGGAAGTCTGCCATAGCAAGCCCGTCTTCATCAAACTGAGTCCCAACGTGACAGACATCGTGGAGATTGCCCGCGCCTGCGAAGACGCTGGGGCCGACGGTCTCACCCTCGTCAATACCTTCCTGGCCATGCGCATAGACATGGTCCGCCGCAAGCCCGTCCTGGCCAACACCATGGGCGGTTTCTCCGGACCGGCCATCTTCCCCATCGCGCTCCGCATGGTTTATCAGGTGGCCCATGCCTGCCACATCCCCGTCATGGGCTGCGGCGGCGTCTCCAGCGCCCGTGACGTGGTGGAGATGATGATGGCCGGCGCCACCGCGGTCCAGGTAGGGGCCGAGAATCTGCGCAACCCCTTCGCCTGCCCGGAAATCATCGAAACCCTCCCTTCCGTCATGGAAGAATTGCATATAGATTCCCTGAAAGATATCATAGCCTGTATATGAACCGAGACGTCATCATAGCCTGCGATTTCAGCAGCAAAGAAGCCTGCCTGGAGTTTCTGGACAAGTTCTCCGGAGACCGGAAGCCTTTCGTAAAGATAGGCATGGAACTGTTTTATGCCGAAGGCCCGGATATCGTCCGCCAGATCAAGGCCCGCGGACACCGGATCTTCCTGGACCTCAAGCTCCACGACATCCCCAATACAGTAAAAAAAGCCATGCAAGTGCTCTCTGCCCTGGATGTGGATATGGTGAACGTGCACGCCGCCGGCGCCGTGGCCATGATGAAGGCCGCCGTGGAAGGCCTGACCAGGGCCGATGGAACCCGACCGCTCCTGATTGCCGTCACCCAGCTCACCTCCACCTCCGAGGAGGCTCTGCACGATGAATTACTCATCGGCCCCTCCATGAATGAAACCATTGCCAAGTACGCCTCCAATGCCCGGGAAGCGGGACTGGACGGAGTGGTCTGCTCTCCCCTGGAGGCCGGCCTGGTGAAGGAAGCCTGCGGCCGGGAGTTCCTCACGGTGACTCCGGGCATCCGCTTTGCCGATGCCAAGGCCGATGATCAGGTGCGCATCACCACCCCTGCCCGTGCCAGGGAGATCGGTTCGGATTTCATTGTGGTGGGCCGTCCCATCACCGCCGCCCCGGATCCCGTGGCCGCTTATGAACGATGTTTGAAAGAATTTGTATAACCAGATATGGAACGTCAAATCGCCAAAGCACTCCTTTCTATCGGCGCGGTTTTCCTGCGCCCCGAAAAGCCCTTCACCTGGGCCAGCGGCATCCAGAGCCCCATTTACTGCGACAACCGCCTTACCTTGTCGGCCCCGCGCGTTCGCGAGCAGATTGAGAACGGCCTGGCCGCCCTTATCAAGCAGCATTATCCTCAGTGTGAGACGCTTATGGGAACTTCTACGGCCGGCATCGCCCACGCCGCCATTACGGCCACTTTGCTGGACCTCCCCATGGGCTACGTGCGGGGCGAGGCCAAGAGCCACGGCCGCACCAACCGCATCGAGGGCAAACTGGAGCCCGGCACCAAGGTGGTGGTGGTGGAAGACCTCATCTCCACCGGCGGCAGCGCCATCGAATGCGTGGAAGCCCTCCGCGAAGCCGGAGCCGAGGTCCTGGGCATTGTGAGCATCTTCACTTATGGAATGAAGAAGGGGCTGGATCGCATAGCAGCCGCCCATACGGAAAACCATTCCCTGTGTAACCTCGACATCCTGGTGGAAGTTGCCGCCGAAGATGGTTACATCGCCCCCGAATGGAAGGAAAAAATCCTGGCTTTCAGAGATAATCTATAAAACGAATTCTATATGAAGCACTTAATTGATCCGATGGATCTCACCAAGCAGGAGACCGACGAGATTATTTCCCTGGCACAGGACATCATCGCCCATCGCGAACGCTACCAGGGCAGCATGTCCCACCGCAAGCTGGCCACGCTCTTCTATGAGCCCAGCACCCGTACCCGGCTCAGTTTCACATCGGCCATGATGGAGCTGGGCGGCAACGTCCTGGGCTTCTCCGATGCCAAGAACGCCTCTGTGAGCAAGGGCGAAACGGTCCAGGACACCGTACGCGTAGTGGGCTGCTTCGCCGATGTCATCGCCATGCGCCACTACATCGAGGGTGCCCAGTTGTACGCCTCGGAGGTATCCCGCGTGCCCATCATCAATGCCGGCGACGGCTCCCACAGCCATCCCACCCAAACGCTGACGGACCTTCTCACCATCAAGCGGGAACTGGGGCACATCGACGGCATCACCATCGGCTTCTGCGGAGACCTCAAGTTCGGCCGCACTGTCCATTCCCTCATCAAGGCCCTGAGCCGCTATGAGAACATCAACGTGATCTTGATTGCACCGGACGAGCTCAAGCTCCCCGGCTACATCAAGCACGATGTATGCGAACTCACCGGCATTCCCTTCCGCGAGGTGAGCACCATGGAAGAGGTCATGCCCGAGTTGGATGTCCTGTACATGACTCGCGTGCAGAAAGAGCGCTTCCTGGACGAGGACGAATTCGACCGCGTGAAGGACAGCTTCGTGCTGGATGCCGCCCGCATGGCCCTGGCCAAGGAAAAGATGGCCGTGCTGCACCCGCTTCCGCGCGTAAACGAGATCCTCACCGAGGTGGACGACGACCCCCGGGCTGCCTACTTCCGCCAGGTGGAGAACGGCAAGTTCGTCCGCGAGGCCCTCATCGTCAAGCTCCACGAATGGAAGGACGATCCGGCCCACGGCATGCCCGAAACGGATGAGCCCCTTTACAATCCGGAGTATCGCTGTTCCAACCCCAAGTGCATCTGCAACAACGAGCACGCGCCGTACAAGTTCCGCCGCACCCCGGCCGGCAAGATCCGCTGTTGGTACTGCGACTCCAAAATCAAATAACCCGGCTTCTTCTATAGCTATGGGCCAGGTGGGAAACTCTAAACCCGCCTGGCCCATTTTCCTTCCAGTTGCGGGTGTGGATAATAATTGTTATCTTTACAGACTTATAGATTGATATGTCACAGATTAACCTTCATATAGAATCCGAAACTGCCAGGCTGCGGGAGGTCGTGCTGGGAATGCCTTATTCTTCCGGTCCGGATCCTACCCTGGAGCAGACCTATGACAGCAAATCGTACGAGAGCGTCCAGCATGGCGTATATCCTTCTGAGGAAAGCATCGTGCGGGAGATGAGCGCCTTCGAATCCGTCCTCCTCAAATACGATGTAAAAGTCTATCGGCCCCGCCTGGTACACAATTGCAACCAGGTCTTTTCCCGGGACGTGGGCTTCGTGATCGACGACAAGATCATCGTCTCCAATATCATCCCCGACCGGCAGGAAGAGATTGACGCTTACGAAGATATCTATCGGCAAATCCACTACAAACAGATTTATAACCTGCCCGAAGCGGTGCACGTGGAAGGCGGGGACGTAGTGCTGTACAAGGATTATATCTTCCTGGGACAGTACGACTTCCCGGATTACCGGCAGGTAAAAACGGCCCGCACCAACCGCCTGGCGGTGGACTACCTCAAGATGATTTTCCCGGAGCGGAACATCGTCCCCCTGAATCTGCTCAAGAGCGACACGGACCCGTATGCCGGCATCCTGCACCTGGACTGCACCTTCATGCCGGTGGGAGAGGATAAGGCCATCATCTACAAGCGCGGCTTCATGAATCCCCGCGACGCAGACCACCTGATAGAAATTTTCGGGGCCGACAATGTCTTCGAAATCACGACCGAGGAAATGTACTACATGAACACGAACGTGTTCTCCATCGCCCCCGATGTGGTGGTGACCGAAGAGCACTTCACCCGCCTGAACCGCCACCTGAGAGAAAAGT
>Ga0310696_10006169_pt1 | contig 14286 bp, 8 predicted proteins | sample AusTroGonzalo_MG_4_FD_203885 | JGI IMG/M metagenome (GOLD analysis project Ga0310696, IMG submission 203885) | Bovine rumen microbial communities from tropical cattle in Woodstock, Queensland, Australia - Gonzalo_02 (v2) (version 2) | ecosystem: Host-associated > Mammals > Digestive system >...
ATCGTCGTCTTCCGCGACACGGTGGAGAGATTGTCGCCGATGAGCCCCGCAAGCTTCTGGCCTGCACGCGTCAGCATATTCGCCTGTTCCGGCGATCCCGCCTTTTCCGTCTGTATCGCTTCCATATCGCGAACCATCGAACGGACCTTGGCGTAGGTTTCGATGATGGCCAACGTCGCCTGAGTTGCACGGGCGCTCTTCAATACGGTCGCGAGCATGTAGAGCCCACGCTCGGTAAATGCGTATGGGAGATATTTCAGATTGGATCCCCTGCTTCCGTTCAAGGTAACAATTTGTGACCTTGAACATTCGTCGTCCGTCATCTTCAGAATGTACCCCTCGGGGAATTTCTCCGCATTGCGCTTGACGGCTTGGTTGAGCGCTTTCGTCTCCACGCCATACAGCGCGGCGACATCACGATCAAGCAGCACCTGCTGATTGCGGATCGTGAGCATGCGCGATTGAACGGCGGCGATGTCTATCGCCTGCTGTTGTGCTGATTTCTTCATTGTCCTATTCCTTCCCTATCTTGGGTTTCACACATCATTTTTCATTCTGCCACCTCCTTCGCGGCCGCGGCCTTTCTGAGGCGCCTGACCGTATGCTTGAGCTTGCCGATGATGAAGTTCAGCTCCAACGAAGACTCCGTCTCGACAGCCTCAAGGTCTGGCATTACGATATCCGCCAGAGTCTCGCCGAAATGCCGCATCTTGTCGGAGCGCTTGCCCCCGTCCTCTTCCTTGTGCAGCTCCACCAGCTCGCGCTTAAGACTGCGCACTTTCGCAAACGTCTCGATGATGGCGAACGTCGCTGCAGTCGCCCGCTTGCTTTTCAAGACGGTCGCAAGCATGTACAAGCCCTTCTCCGTGAACGCCTTCGGGATGGCCCTGCTTTTGGGAGAGAATTTTGTGGACGAAATTTTCGACCGCAAATCACACACCTCAGGACTCGTTAGTTCAAACATGTAATCTCCAGGGAACTTCTCAGGGTTGTTGCGGACCGCCTCGTTCACGCGCTTTGTCTCGACTCCATACAAGCTCGCCACATCCGCGTCGATGATGACCGGCTGTTCGCGCACGCGTACGATTCTTTGCTGGACGTCTTCGTAGGAAATCACGCCCTTTTGCTGTTCTGCCTTTTTCATGTTGCCTCCTATTCCTTTTGTGCCGGCGCATTGCGCGACCGAACGCCGGCCACAGAATACAATACGCCTACGGCGCATTTTCGGAATAGGCGATGCCTCGCCAAATGCCGACGACGCTTAGGCCGCGAATCTCACGCTCAAGCCCGCGGAGGAAGCCTCCTCCTCGCGTTCCCAATCGGCGGCCGCGGTTCCCGACGTCAACGCCCCCTCCCGGACCGTCCGCCCACCCTTCAGGCTTTTCGATCCGTTCTCAGCAGGGCTCGATCAGTTTCAACCCAGCGGCCTTCAAGGCTCCCGTTCGTACCTCCGTCGCCACGGAGTTCAATTCCAGAGAGCAAGCATATAGTACCATAAACCCGCGTTCGCCGTCTATCGGAAAATTTGTGCCCGCGGCAAATCCGCCGCGGAATTTCTAAAATGCTTTTAGAGGCGCTTTAGGCGCTGGCGCAAACTGTCGCGGAACACCCTTCCCGGCACCGCCCTTCATCGGCGGCTTCATCGCGGCCTTTGCCCGCTGCTGCTTCTGCATCGCGGCAAGTCTTCTAGTCTTCACAAGTCCCATGTGTTTCTCCTACGCAAATTGTACCAAATGCCGCGGCAAATCCGCCGCAGGACTACCGTGTCAGAGTTACCCGACACTTTCAGAGTACACAGGCATACTTATTCCTTTATATTGGGGACCTGGCAGTACACTTTCTTGGCACCTGAAACCATAATCATGTGCCCATTACCAAGTAGTTCATTAGCCGCTCCAAAAGCCTTAGCATCCCCAAGTGCAATCGAACTCGTACCTGGATCTGCAACCTTGAGCACTAGACGATTCCCGAGATTCGACCTTAACTCAGGCGGCATAATATTTGCCTCAGGCCGCTGTGTCGCGAAGACCAAGAATATGCCAGCCGCACGAGCCATTGCGCCAAGGCTATTCACATCGTTAACAACACTGTCTTTATACTGCTCGTCTCTAAACCACTCGGCAAATTCGTCATGGAAACACCAGATTATTGGGAGCTTCTCGGCATCGGGCTTTTCAGAAAGCTGTGAAATCTTCTTGCATTTGTATTTTCTGAAGATCTCGTACCTACGCCTCATCTCCGCCACAAGCTTCTTGAACTCCTCTATAGCCTTCCCTTTATCGGTCACAACCGTAAACCCAGGGACATCGGCAAAATCCATAAACTCAACCTGTTTGGGATCCATGATCACCACCTCTACAGAACCTTTGTCAAAACGGTCCCTAAGGCAGTAAAGCATATTGTTCATAAGAACCGACTTGCCACTACCGGTCTCACCCGCCACAAGCGTATGAGGCGCGGAGTCGCCCCCCATCGGGTTTAAATACACAGGCTCTCCAGTATCTTCCTGGATGGCGACAAGAAGCCCTTTCTCAAGGGCAGCCTTATTGTTATATCCATATTTAGACCAGACTTCATCTGTATACAATATCTCTCGTTGCTCACGCTTCAGGACAAGTCTGACCCGACCCACACATGGTTCAACTCGATGCAGATTTACACAATGCGTGGTCAAAAAGACTTCTCTTTTGCTAGCAACCTTTGCGACCGTACATGTTGGAGTGCCCTTATAGTCAATTAATACAAAATTTGGCGTTTCAATCGGTTGCCCTATACGCTTAGTATCTATATGGAAATCTTCAAAAGCCTCCTTAATCGACTGCAACACATTTGCATATTTTTCTTCCAAATCAATGCTAGCCCCAGCGGGAACTGCCGGCACTGGCTGGATTTCTATAGATTCTGTTTCGTGTGCTACATCATGAACCGCAGGATCATCAGCGATGGCGATATCCTCTTGCATGGTCTCACAATCCCCCTTGAGAGCTTCGAATTGTCCCGCAGAACCAGATCGATCTACCGGCACAGCTGAAAGCTCAGACATCGCACCTTCTGCTAACAACCCCCAAAAACCTATATCAATTATCGAATCAGGAGCGCCGCCCCCCACAGCAATCCGATATGCATCCTCCTTTGAAATCTCAATTGCCATATAGACACCGTCAGCCTTCATCGATGGCCTCGAAAACGGGATTTTATGTATGACTGCCAGCCTAGGTAGCGGATTGACCTCAAGGAAGTCCGTCTTTTCAAACAGTGCAGCAACAACTTTCGGATACAATGCGACGAGTGGACCGAGCAATGTCGGTATTGACTCATACACCCTAAATCCAAATGTGAGCATGCCAATAAGAAAGTCTATCCTGGACCATTTACACAACGCAGGGACCTCGGAATCATCAACTGTAAACAGCTCGCGAAAACACTTGGATTGTTTTAAGGCGCTGTCCATATCTATTTCAGACATCTTTTCACGTCTAGTCTTGACCTCGATAAACGACAACCGCATCCTAACCGGGGTTAATTGACCACATACAGACTTGCACTTTATAGAGAAGACAACTATGTCGGGGCGTTTGGGATTGTGGTCTCCGAGAACATCTTTTACAACTGAGTCAAACCTCTCGCGAAAGACATCCATCGGAACCAGAATGTTGAAGAATTCATTCCCTCCGAACACTACATGCGCAGGGAGGTTGCCAGCCATATCATTATCTAATATATTCCCTTGCAGCATGTCCAGAGTAACCAAAACCCCAACCTCGCCGAAAGCACTCTTGCCCCCAGAAGCTAGGTTCTTGACTGTGGGGATCCCCCTTTTTGCCGACAGGAAAAGCATCTGTCGAACAACCTCACTATCTGCACCTTCGGGGCTAAGCGACTTCACCGCCTCACTGACCGCTTGAATCATAGTGCTATTCTCTTTTGCTAGCAAATAAAATCCATCGGTTCCTGTTGAATGCGTACCGGGCGACGGCAGCCGATACTCCCACAAATACACATCCTCATTGCCACGCATAGATTCAAAGCATGACTGATCCACATCCGAAGAGGAAATTGCATAGTAATGTGACGAATTATCAGACGGGCGCAATATTCCTGCACCAATAAGATCAGCATTAAAATGGACATGCCCTGCTGCCGTCACTGGGAAATGCTGCTCGCCTTCAAGCAAATCAAGCAAATGAAGCAATAAATTATCGGAGTCATCCGCCGCCACATCGGCAGAAATATACGACATTCTGCTTTCAACAACCTCACAAGCCGAGACTATTCCTCGGCAACGACTTCTATATCGAAGCAATCCCCCTGCCGCAACCACTCCGAAGCTTCGAGGCTGCGGCATTGAATACGGTGCGACATCTGAAGCGCCAAGAGATGCTATTGTCACATCTACCTTTACTGGAGCATCGTTGCCTTGCGACTCCGTGTACCACTGCAGACGGTCATCCGTATGCTCTCGTGCAGACATAATCTCTGCTTCCGTAACCCCTTCCGGATTATTGGATGCCTGCGGCCCTACGATAGACACTAGACGCGGACCAAACATTGGCCCAGAGTCGTCTTTCCCGTTCAAAAACAAAACGCCTTGCTGCAATAGTAATCTTGCAGCATCACCACCAAGATTTCTTGCTATATACCTAACATTCAATGCATCTTTAGCAATGCAAACCGACTGCGTCGCTTTAATTGCCGACTCAACCTCGCCAGAGGTCATGGTTCTTTTCAGGCTTGTCACTTCAAAACCCCAATTGTCAAAAAGTGGGCTACGCTCTAAGTCATCCACGTCCAACTTAGGGCTATAACTGTGGTATACCCCCCAATAATCACTGGATGAGGGTATTGCAAAATAAGAAGTCTCCACCACCTTGCCAGTAGTAGAATTGAGAAGCGGCATCCGAAGAATATCTGGGATTGCATGACTATCAAACGAAGCAACAAAGTTAGACTTCTTCCCCAAAGCCAAGAGATCATACATATGTCGCTGGGCTTGGAAATGCCAATATAAGCGAACCGGATGTTGGGGCGGGAGGAGAATGATATCTGGCCTTTCTCCAAGTGAATTTTCCTTAGTCAAATACATCCAAATCGTATCAGTCACTACTGCATTCTGGTAATCTGCTTCCAACCAATTGGCATATGCAGCAACATATTCATATAGCAACTGGAAGAGATTAGCATTGTCCTGCCCGGACAATCGGAAGAGCTCATACTCTTCAACTACAACGCCGCCAAGCCCATCCGCAGCCTTAGACACAGCACTGAAGAATGCTTTTCGAGATGCAAAATACGCCTCAGCTTCTGGCTTTTGCGCTGCCGCCTTCCATGCGGCAACATCAGGACGCGGATCTGCAGGCACACAAATCTTCTTCGTGGCTTTTTCATAGGAGTTCAGCCATAAATTTTTGTTAACTGAGCCAATATCATCCGCAATCAGAAGAGGATACCCAGTCCTATAATATGCGTCCGCCGCTGCGGCAAATATATGATCCTGGCTTATCTTTGAGGACACTGTAGACGAATCGAAACTGACAGGAGCCCCAATATCCGCATTATTAAGATGGCATTCTACGAGATGTGAAAAAACTGTTTTGAAACTCGTGTCAACTTTTTGGTCAACCTCTATAGCCACAGTGTAAGAACAGGCCTTGCCATTAACAGTCCCGGTAAAACTTACCGACATACCATCTCTTACGTCGCATCGAACACAATAAAAATCTCCGTAGTGCTCTGCTTCAAGATGGAGCGGCGTCTTTTCTCCTTCGTAATTGGCATATATGCTCTGCTTTTCAAGTTGAAAATGAGAGCCCGTGTAAATCCCCAAGGCAACGCTCGTCTCCTTGGTTAACGAGAGTTTAGATGCAAAAGACGACTTTGCGTTTTTTCTCGTCGGCAGGAACTCACCTGCCTTCTTGAGGACCAACGGGTCTCGCGTCGTAACAAAACATCCAGCAACAGCCGTATCAAGTAATAGCAAAGCATGGCTCTTACGCACTGGGCTTGTAATGCCGTCCTTGTAGGCTTCAAATGAGATCTTAAAACTCTTTAAATCTTTATCACCAGCCTGATATTCATATCGGCTTCCAATTGAAATGCCATCTTCAAGTATCGTTTTCCCTCTTAGCGCCCTGACTTTGGCATCTTGAGCATCCATCGAAAAGCCAAACTTAACAGAGCACCTCCCGACAATCGGTTGCTTGCTGTCATTAAAACTACCAGCGACGGGATCAGTGGCAAAAACCTTGAACGACGCCTTATCAGGGTCCGACATTGTAAATATTCGTTCAAGGACAGAAACAGTTATGATCTCCCACCAAGGCTCTACCTCCAATTTCCCGTCGTAACAGTTTCGTGCTTTGCCGGCATACATGCGAAAGATAGAATTACTAACAGACTCTGCCGAGCTGTAATTGCGAACATGGTTTTCAAAACAATCTATGATGCCGTCATTCCCAGGGAGCTCTTCTCGCAATCTCGCAAAGAAGGCTGGCCTTTCTAACGAATCAAGAATATCTCCCATTTGATTCATCAAGCATATCTGCCGCTTCAACATTTCAATCGTAAGCTGGTCCTTCTCAGAGTTTGGCAAGCCCAATATCGCCTCCATACATGGGCACCGTAGTTTGTCATCCGAATCAGCACACGCATTTAGCACCTCAAGCAAGCCCCATGCATGTTCAGGGTCAGGAAGCTCATCAAACACTGGGCGCAGTATTTTTGCATGGTCGTCAGGCCAGCGCCTACCGCTCTCATGAAAAATCTGAGGCAGAAGTCCAAGATAAAACTCTTCAGATAAAAAATACCCGCAACCGTCGCCATCATTAACGCTTGGCTGAAAACCAAATGCCAAAGCCGCGGAATCAATCGAAGCATTTAGGTCTCCTCGGCTCGAAGCAAGGAAAAGCACTGGTTCATCAGGAACATTTCGCACTTTAACTGCAAAATTTGGGCCGCCACGCCCCCAACCATTCTCCCGGTATCTACTCTGACAAAGCTCCTCGTATCTCTCTTTAGCCTCAGCCTGTGACTCATAGCGAGAATCGTCGTATGGTATGTGCCAATAATTATCCAACCATTTTATTTCTTCGCCTCGCACAACAAGAATCACAGGGACAACCTTACCATCTCTGCGCACAATCCGATTGTCAGAAGACAGGGCTATTCTAGATATTATACTATCATTTACACGAGAAGACAGCCCTATAAGTTCGGCACGGGAAACAGCTTCCGAATTAAATTGATTACGAATCAAATTAAGCAATTTGTCAACGAGCTTCATTTTCTTCCTCCGAATAAAATGGGTTCTGCACCATTAAACCATCTTCTGCATCCGGAGAATCCATCGTCAATCCCAATCCCTTCAGATACAAAAGAAACTTATCCGTATGTGCATCGTCTTTCACTGACACATAAAATTTTGATAAATACAGGCGAAGATCCTTTAACGGGAACACTCGCTTCCCGCGCGCGCAACAAAAGACAATTGTAAAACAAGCAACCGAACCAATGTCAACTATGAATGGCGCACTATAGTAATTCCCCTTTTTCCGAACCCAATACGACTGATCGTATCTACTAAAATCGCTCTGACTCGCAACAACAGAACGCTGTCGAAGGACTGCAAAAAACTCAAGAATATGCCTCAGTCGACTTTTCCTCGGATTCACATCTTCAACCCGCTCTTCCAACATCCTTGCAAATCCTTCAGTGAACAAATTCTTATTCCCAGAAGAAGAGTACAGCCGCTGCAATTTTCTTAAAGAATCGACAAAACAAGGTATAGACGACCAATCAATCGCCTCACTTGCGCTTTGCGGCAACTCTTTTGTTAATGACAAAATAAACGCAAGCCGCAAATAGTCTCTTGCATATTGTTCAACCACCTTTCTTTCAGCCTTCGCAAAGCCTTCCCCATACGGAAAAACTTTTGTCAAATGATGCTTTTCATAAAATGATCTGAAGAATTCAATCGCATCTCCATCCGGTATCTCCTTCCCATTGATAACATATTCAGTAATGGCTACGTTAGCTACATGATGTAAATCCAATAGCCACAGCACAAGCGCAACAACAGATAGCCTCATTTGTGCATCAAGCATTGCCATCCATTGCCATCTTGAAAATTTACCTTTCTGACGCAGAATTAACCTGATGCTGTCACGAATCTCCCCCAAGGGACTCATCCCATCAAAAGATCGCCTATTACACTTGCCAATTAGAAACTTACCGTCGGAAAAAATACTGTTATCACGAATCTTCCAACCTGGGAATTGAAGAGACAGATCAGGTTTCTTCGCCTTCACAGCATCCGCACAGTCCTCAAGAACCTTCTCAATAATCCGCGCAAAATAATCCTCGTTCGAATCTTCCGAAACACTTAATGCTGTAAAAAATTCATGCCACAGTGCGTCTGCATCATCCTTATCCTTTGCACAATACGCAACAAGGGCCTTAAATAGCAATTCTACATTCCAGGGATTCCCCCCAACTGTGTTTGCATTTTTCTTCAGTCGTATAGGATTGCTAAAATATGCAGTAGCAGGAACGATCGGAGCAAGGAATAAATAATTAGGATACTTCTGACTTCGCCGTTGCTTTGGATCCTCAGGAGAAAGTAATATATCCTTAAGCAACTTCCAGACCTCATCTCTAGAAAATGCCCCCGACGCAACTCCTTCTTCCTTACCTTTTGTAAACAAACAAGTCAATTCTGCTCCATTTTGCATGACCCAGTTATCGCGCATGCCAGCATAACCTAATGCACGATAGCAGGATGCTGTAAACATTTCACTCGTCAAATATTCCGGTAAAACTGGCAATTGAAAGAATGCTCCTGACTCTTTCAATATGTCATCAGGATCTATTTTAGAGAAAATCGCAACTGCTTCTGAGACCGTCATGACTCATCCTCCGTAGAAAGTTTATCGCCCAGCCACACAAAATGTCTACCACCCGGGAAGGCAAAGCGGGGCTCTTCAGCGTTGTGAGTTATAATTCCTAATAGTCGCGATGATAGCAGATTAAGGACAACAAATGTCTGCTCCGATATTGATGCAACACTGAGTCCTTTTCGGACTTTTCGTAACGCCTGGAAAAGCGCAAATGTCAACGGCATTCTGACCTGCTTAACACCTCCATCTTCATATGAATACTTTATTACAATGTCAGGCGTAGGATCAACAGGGGCAATTAATGTTAATGGAAGAGTCTTACTTTTTACAACCGTGATCTTGCAATTCCCACTGGCCTTGATTTCAAAAACATACTTGGGGCTCACGCGCGTTTGGCCAACGGCCTGCAATACATGGGCGGAGAATGCATTATCTATGGAAAGAACTTTCTGCAAGGGCTTGCGAATATTATTATGCACTTCACTTTCCACGCCATCTCGATAGCAAATAGTCTCATACATTAAGATGTCCTCATTGTTATAAACCGCATGTTTGCGCATGCCCACCTCTCTTTTTGACATACGGGAGCCAAGAACTTGAAGAATTTGAAGACACTTCCGTCCTAAATCTCCGCTCTCTGTGGAAATATCAAATGAATACCCTCCCAGCGCTTCTTCACACGTAACAAATTGATCTAAGAGCTTTTGCAACGAATGCGAAGCCACTCCTTCGTGTTGAGCGACCGACCTGCCAATTTTTGTAGAACTACAAAATGCCATTTCAATGTTCTCTAGCGAATTTATGCTCTCTTCCAATGCTACGTCCAATTTTTTACAAAGATCGCCATGTATTAGGCGCCATGCCGGTGTAATATTTTTCCTCTTACTATATATTCCTGTAATTGTCTTAAGCAACTCCAACATGGCACCAAACTCAACCGCTTTATCCCTATGCCCCCTGAGCAAAGACTGCAATCTAGAAATATCCTTTGACAAAAATTCCGTGTAATCACCAAATAGAACTTGATTATATCTTCTTGATGCCAGGTTAAAAGCACTTGATAGGCTTTCAATACCAAATTCTTTTGATTGGAGAATTTCGTGATTATGTAACACCCATTGGCAAGGCGTTGCCGCAATTTTGCGGTCTCCTTTCGGAACATGATAATAATCTTCCGAGCCGACAAAAACAACGCTTGCAATAGACAACAAATCCCTAAAAAGCAATCTACTGCCAACCGAAATCTCAAATGCATGCAAACAATATATCAAATCCTCAATACAACAGCCATTCCGCACTGCTACAAGATTTTCATAAAAGGGGCACGATTCACGCCCCTTGCAATTTTCACAACGTGACGAATCTGCCGAGGAAAAGACACTCCACAAGAGTTTATACCCTGGCGTTTGTCTAATATCTCCGCCATACAAATTTGCATCCAAAAGGCTCTCTGCATCCATAGGCCAAACATAAACAAAATTGATGCTGTCTTGGGACTTGAACGCTCCAAACCGTTCATTCCCCCTAAGAGGCCACATTCTAGAGCTTGTGCCGCCAACTGCAACCACATCAGACATTGCAGAAATAAATTCCGTAGTCATGTTGCCGGCGTTGCTTGGCATCAGCTCATCAGCCAAAACGCCACGATTGACACAACAAACATAAATATATCGTTCATAAATAGATCCACGACGCGCACGCAAGGCAAATTCAGACACCTCGGACTTCAATATCCCAGGCCCAAGCTCCGTAGCATCCTCAACGACCACCACCCCCTCTATTTCGTTTGTAATGCGGCGCCTAAAAATCTTATGCCCTTTGTTTTTGTCATCATGTTCAGGCAAGTCTCCGCCATATAACTTGCGCAAAAAATATTCGGCCGACTCCGACTTACCATTGCCAGGTCCCCCGACAAGATAAACACATGGCGGCGCACTCACTTCGCCAGCACGAACCTGCTCAGCAAGATGATCTAAATTATCTAGCAATCTGGTGCGGATAAGCTCCTTCTCTCCCCAGCCGGAATTCTTGTGCCCGACAGTCTTAACCGACTCTTTATTAGAGCCTGTGAAATTGAAGAAGAAATCAGGATATATGTTCATCATGTGAGCCTCTCCGGCAACTTCTCTTTTAGAAAGTTAAAAATCATTTCGGCCAACCCCTTTGCCATCAGATACGGGACACCATTCCCCACAGCTTTGTACAACGCAGAGATTCCAATATCAGTCGGGAAAGCGAAATCGGTGGGTAAACTTTGAGTGGCCAACGCCTCCGCAACTGAAATCCTTCTGTTCTCAACAGGATGAATGGGAACTTCATTATGGCCATATGCAGCAGTAAACGCATACTTATAACGGGACAATCTATGATATGACTTCCCTGTCGCATTGCCTTCAGGCAGTCTTGCTATCTTTGCAACTGTTGCGGGGCGCTGCCGTGTTTGATTCTGATGATTAGGATGATTCGTTACATTTCGAGACTCCCAGCATTTCTCAACCGTCAATAGGCGAATTTTCTCCGGCAGGCTTTTCGCCCAATGGTCAATGCTCGTCCGTGCAGAAGGCCACTTCACATTAGAAATCAAAGACTTATAAGACTGAAAAACCTCCCATCTTAACGCATCGTGAAATTCTCTTTTCGTCATGTCACCAAGCAGTTGCTTTTTGACGCCTATCATAATCAATCGCTCTCGATACTGCGGAACCCCATACCATAATGCGTTTACAACTTGCGGATCAATTAAATAGTCCTTGTTCAACAGCCCCGAAATATAATTAAAATACTTTCTATGACTTGCTGATTTATATAGCCCTTTCACATTTTCAAAAAGGAAGAAATCTGGACGTTCCTGACGAATCAATGAAATATACCGACTTGACAATGGGCCTACTTTCCCCTTTTGTCCAAGGTTCTTACCGGCGATTGAAAAGTCCGGACACGGGGGGCCGCCAATAAAACCTATAATATTTCGCTGAGCACGATCGCCTTGCAGCAGCGCAGTAAAACTACTATATATCTTATCTTTGTTTTTCTTGGGAGCATTATTGCGCAAGATGAAATCTTCTATGCTATTACTAAAGATAAAATCCGCAGGAACATCTATTGGATTTTTAAGATGCGCACGCGAATACTTATAACACCGTCTGAAATTTGCATCAATCTCATTCGCCATCCGAATAGCATATGGGGCGCCTTCAGCCAGTTCAAACCCTAGGTCAAGGAACCCAGAACACGAAAAGAAAGAATAAATGGCAATCTTACGAGTGCCACATTCACTCGTAAGACTCTGATCACGGTTAGACATTTTTTGCATCCCCAAGCGCGAACTAATATCCAATCAGCAATATCCCCTTAAGCGGGAGATTGAATCGGTTTGACACATATAACGTTTCCAGAAACGTCTTAACCTCAGAGAAATCTTTATGGACACAATTCTTCCCCTTAACTTTATAGTGATATTCATTTAATACCGCAATTACCAGATACTCCACATCAAACATCATTGAGGCTTGAAATATATCTTTGAGGAATTGATTATTGACAACAGCTCGTCCAGCTTCAACCTCAATCACAATCCGACCATCTGCGCTCAACGCATCCGCATAAAACGATTTATCGACTTCATTTCTCTCACCAAAAAGAACAGGCACAAGAATCTTGTCTGCGGTCTTTTTACCGTTCTCCACCTCGTATCCCAACTCCCTCAACCCTGGCCGGAGCAATGCCAGCATATCATTAGACTTTAGCGGCAACAATGTTTTACGACGCGCATCTACAGCCTCAAAGCAACTAATGATATCTTTCATCTTACTCGTAAGGCCATGAGATCGCGGGAAGAACTGAAAATTAATCATATTGCAAGCCTATTAATTATTTCAGCAAATGGAGCGGGCAACAATTCACAATAAATCATGCTGCAATGTGTACAACAGGGATATGTCCAAGAATCATCTTTGCCATAGTTGCCAATGTTGCCGCATACCCATATTCAAAACGATCCACATCTGACATCCCAACGATCCTCTCCCTGACGGCCTGTGATTTATCATTTGGCGTTGCAGCGTAAGCGCGCACCCATTCATCAAGGAGAACCTTTGAGATTGTCCGTATACTATACGTGCCTCTAGCAAACCACTTAACCTGATAGCAAAGCCGGTCCTCATCATGCACGATGAGAGAATCGTCTTTTGTCCTATCTCCTATGCGCAATGTATACATTCAATCCCTCCTTCTCGCCTGCAAACAAAGAGGCGCGCCCCTTTGTTTTGGTTAGAGGGGCGCGCCTTGGCACATGCTCCTGAAGGCTTACGACGGCCTACTCAAACACATGTCAAGACGACACCCCAAATTGTGTGAATAGGGTATCGTCTTGCAAACCACGCAATAAGTTTCTCGAGTGTCGTAATTTCAGGAGACCGGTTTGCAACCGATGGCCGATCCTGCCGGCCTCTCCGCGGCGGTTCTCGTCGGGGAGCTATGAGGCCAGTAACGTTCCCGTTCTGACAGTGAGTATTATATCAAAAATCAAAGAGGAGTGGACGATTAAGGCAGGCATTCATGGGGTCTCGTCCATGGGGTCTGACCCCATGGACGCATGAACATGATTGCGCTTACGACAGTCCCTATGTTGGGGGTTTACGCCGCGCAGCGGTTATGGTAAAATGCCCCCGTTCGCGGAAACTCCGTACCATAGCCAGCGCGAGGTCCGGCAGTAGCATCGGTGTGAACATCTATCCGAACGCAGCTGCGTCCTAACAGGCGGTTTCATGCGAAGCCGCCTTTCTTGTTTCCTTCTTGGAAAGAGGCTTTGTGCAAATTTTGCATATACCACCCTTTCCCTCATCCAGCGCGGCGAACACAAAGAGACGCAAACACTGGCAGCATATGCATATTTTGCATAAACTGAACTACCCCACAGAAGTACAAAACCTGCCGAAGGCAACTCTAAAAAACTCTCGGCACTCGCTTCGCTCGGCTTGGCTCGCTACGAATCGCGAGCCCCGCTTGCGCGGCGGTTACGCGCACTCTGCGACTCTGCGTCTCACCCCTGCTAGGGCATCCGCTTCGCGGACTCGCGCTTCGCGCTCGGGGGATACGCGTTAAAAAAATAGCGCCAGCACTGACTCCTGACTCCTGCGTACTGACCCCTAACCCTCCACTCTCCAACTCCAACTCTAAACTCCAACTCCTAACCCCTACCGATCCAGGACGTCCCAATATCCGTTCTTGTCCGCACCAACGCGGCGGATTTCACCCGAGTCTTGCAACGCCTTTATCTTGCGGGCGATCCATCGAGGCGAGACTTGAAGAATCTCAGATAGTTCCATCTTTGTTATGAAAGGATCGGCACGCATGTTCTGCTTGATTTGAATCCCAAGGGAATCCGACTTTACAG
>Ga0310696_10006170_pt1 | contig 14285 bp, 21 predicted proteins | sample AusTroGonzalo_MG_4_FD_203885 | JGI IMG/M metagenome (GOLD analysis project Ga0310696, IMG submission 203885) | Bovine rumen microbial communities from tropical cattle in Woodstock, Queensland, Australia - Gonzalo_02 (v2) (version 2) | ecosystem: Host-associated > Mammals > Digestive system >...
TACCCCCCCCATGCCGCCCCCCCCGCGCGGGCCCCGCCCCCCCCCGGGCCGGGGCCCGCCGCGCCCCCCCCCCCCCCCCTCCCGGTGGTGCATCGCGATGACTGATCACTTTTGTTTATCCGCTGCAAAGGTACTTAGAGCCTTGCGCACGCCAAAAGACACAAAAAAAATCGAGAGCCGGGAACTCCCGACTCTCGACTCTCCATTATAGAGAACTCTCACCTTTACTCTCCGGCCAATAGTTCGGCTTCGGCATCCCAGATGAACTTGCGCAGGCTCTTCACCTTGCTTTGTGCGCGGAACTGCGCCTTGTAGGAGTTGAGCGTGGCCTCGGTGGCGTAGGCGGTGCGTACGCGGGCTGCCACTGCCTTGAAGTTGTTGCGTGCGGCTTGCGCCTCCTCGGTCAGCGTATAGTTGGCGGGGGCGTTGTACAACTGCGTGAAGTTGGTCTGCTCGCCTTCCTTGTTGGCGATGCTGTTGTGTTTGTAAACGACGTTCGACTTTTTGCCGATCTTGCCCTGCACGTAGGCGATGGGCGATTGATAAATGACTTTTGCCATAATGATAATGATTAAGGGTGTTTGAGCCGCGTGTATGTAGCGGCGGTTGGTAAATCCGGTTTGTGCCTTTTCTCTTGACATGCGCGCTTATCGTTAAAAGACAGTGCAAAAGTACAGACCGCCGCCAACACTCCCGGTGTTTGCGGCAGTCTGCCTCACTATTATGTATCATTATGGACTTTGCCTTACTTTACGACACTTTCTGATACTTTTCGGTACTTTAGCCCCCCGTCCCCCAAAGGGGGAGTAAAGAAACCACATGACTTTCTGTAAGCCCCCTTCGGGGGTTGGGGGCTTCAGCACAGTCTCTCACGGAGGAACTTGACCTGTGCGGGGGTGAGCATCTTCTGCGTCTTGGTATAGGGCGGCGGCATGTCGCTCTCCACCATACGCAGGCAGCGTACAAAAGTGCTGCGGGGGATCTCGTACAGTTGCCGGAACTCCTCCTTGCTCATCGCTTTGTCCATGATAGTCATCAGCTCTCCCCGTCCCCTATCTCGATGGTTGTTTTGCCGTGTGTCACTTTGGTCTCGCGGCCGTTGTCAATGGCTTTGCCAACTAACCAGAGCGAGCGGAAGGCGAACAGTTCGCCCACAGCCGCCAGTACGGACGGGTCGATCACCCCCGTGGGCGGAACGCAGAATGCCGCCGTCAGCAGGATGACTGCCGTCGCCTCTAATATAAGAGCGGCTATCAGCGGCGTATTCACACGCTTCTTTATGTCTTTCAAGCCTTTCATCGGTTTATGTTTTATGTGTGATGTTTTATGTGTGATGTGTCATCAGGAGCGCGGACGGCTCGTCCGCGGTTAAAGCAATCCTCTTTTTGGGGTCATTTTTGGCCTTTTTGGACTAAAAAAAGCCTTTTTGCCATGTCGCGGACGAGCCGTCCGCGCTCCCGGTATGGTGTCAGCCGCGAGCGGGACGCTCGCGCTCCCGGTGAGTGCCGCGCTGATCAACCCGTCAACCCTCACAGCATCAGCTCCATTCCGTTAAGAGTGAGTATGAGGCAGTCGCGGATCATGCGTATCTCTCCCGATCGCAGCATCTTGACGCGCCGCGTGCCTTTGTACTTGTCCGTATGAAGAGAGATGCAGCCGTTAAGCTCCATCAGCGTGCCGTCCTTCCTGAGTACGGTCATGTTCACCGGTTCGGGACTCTCCAGCAGGTGCAGCGCCGTGGATATGTGAATGCGGGGATTCATGGCAATTGATACTCATCGTACCTTTTCCAGTTCTCCCTTTCCTGTTTGTCGAGGCGTATTATTTCCTGCACGAGCGGGTAGCGGTCGCCGTCGGGGCAGTAGTCTTTGGAGGCTTTGGCGGTGATGACCATCAGTTGCGCGTGAATGGCGCGCTTCTGCTGCATGATGTGCAGGTTCTCCTTGTAGAGCGCCTGTATGTCTTCGGGCAGCCGGTCGTGGTCGGCGCGACGGCCTTTGACGAACTTCTCCGTACGTGCTATGCGTTTCTGTACGGCTTTTTTCTCGTTGCCGGGCAGGGGACGGTCCAGACCGTCGCGCTCGCATATCTGCGCCACCTCCAGCAACATGCGTTCCACGTCCTTGTGGTCCTGTTCAGCCAGGCGCACATTGAGGAACTTCTGCAACTGGTACTCGGCGTGGGACATGTAGCGTGAGGGAAAGCGCGTGAAGTTGTCCGCCAGGATGCGGTTGCGGGTCAGTTTGAGGATCAGCCAGCGGCCTGTCTCTATGTTACGGCGTTCTGCAGGAAGGTTGAGCCATTCCTGCAGAACTCCGGTCAGTTGCGTGTCCATAGTCACTCATTGACATTTACTCCCCTTCTGTCTCCACCGAGGGTGCGGGGTCGGGGTTGATGGTTCCATCTTCCAGTTCGATCTGTCCGGTGTAGAACGGGCAGGGTATGAGGTCGGTGTGCTCCACAGTGAGCGTGGACGAGGCGGTGCCTGTCGCGCCCTGTCCGAGATCTTGGGCGTAGGTGGCTTTGCCCTGGTACCTGTCGTTGCCCAGCAGGCGGTACTTGCCCGACATGGTCGGAACGAGATAGGCGTTGTCCACGTTGTTGAAGTTCATCGCGCCGAGTGTGGCGTCCTCCTCCACGTCCGGATGGACGGCAGTCAGCTTGTTGAGCTGTGTCTGCGAGGGGTACTCGCCCTGCGCCTCGGAGGTGAGTTGCGACTTGTCCACGAGGATGTCGATAAATTTCCACTTGGCGCCGTCCACCAGTGCGAACGAGCCGGTCAGAGTCGCCGATGTGGGGCGGCCCGTGTCCGGGTCAATGACCATAGCCGGCCACGCGGCTATCTTGTCCTTGGCGATGAAGTACAGGCGTTTGCGGATGCCCGGCACCACCACCTTGCCCTCGCACCACGCGAGGCTGTTTTGAATTACATTACAAGCCATGGTTTTGTCTCCTTATGTTTTTAGGGTTTGTTACTGCGGGTTCTGGTCCGTGTTGGTTTCCGGAGTGGTCTCGGGAGTCGTTTCGGGAGTCGTTTCGGGAGTCGTTTCCGTCTCGTCCGCCAGTTCGATGACGAGCAGGCGGCGCGGGTCGATGCTCTCGAACTGCACGCCGAAGAACATGGTCATCACGAAGTTGATGAGCCACGGGCTGTATTGTCCCACATAGATGCTCTCCATGTCAGACATCTGGTCGGTGCAGACAAGCATGTTCTGCTTAGGAGCCACATGTATATACTTGGAGTTGCGTTTGTTGGACATCGGGAAGAAGCGCACGTTGCCGCCCGCGCCTTCAACCATTCTCTGCTCGAAAGCGGTGTTGTACGTTGTGGCTGCGTGGGTGGCGAGGTATGCGTCCTCATAGAGGTTGAGCACTCCGTAGGAGGTATAGACATTGGTCTTCTGCGCCAACAGCGACTCGTCCGCCCTGCGGATAGCGTCCTTGATCACGTCGTAGGCGTTCTCGGAGGTGAGAGGGTCGGTGAGTTTGATGTAGTTGCCCTTGGCGGCACTGATATTGCCGGCGGTGATCTCGGCGGCGGTGATGGTGTCGAACCCGTTGAACAGGTCGGCGGTGGTGTCGCCTGTAGCGTCGCGGGTAGCACTCCAGAGGCTCTTGTAGAGGTTCTCGCTCACGTCCTTCGCCAGCTGGAACAGCACGTATTTGGCTACTTGGGAGCGGGTCAGACCCTCTCCTTTGGTCTCCGATTCCAGACCGTGGATGGTCTGTGCCACACTGTTAGGGTCAAACTGTATGTTCAGCGACCCCAGGAAAGTCTCCGCCTCACGATAGAGGATGTCCAGTTCACCGGTGGTTGTGCGCGAGGTCTTGTGCGGCGCCATCTGCGCGCCGAGCGACAACGCGCCCACCATCTCTTTGTAACGGATGCCCGTACGAAGGGTCATCTCTTTCAAAGCCTGTTCCATACCCACGATGGGCATCGACAACAGACTCTTGCGCCATTTAACGGCGGCTGCTTGATACTCGGGGAGTAAATCAGCAGGCAGTACATTGATTGCACTCATAGTTGTTGATGTTTTAATGTGTTATGTGTGATGTGTTATGTGTTATGTGTTACCGGGAGCGTGAGCGTCCCGCTCGCGATAAGAGTCTGTCAGTTGGCCGGTCAGTCGCGAGCGGGACGCTCGCGCTCCTGTTGCATCGCGCTGACGGACTTCCGACTCCCGACACTCAACTGAGCATAGCCGCCATCCTGCGCGCTTCGGCGATTGATGCGGTGAATTCCGAATAAGGGTCGCCGGTGGTGTCTGCCGTTTGGGCTGCCACTCTCTCCGGCTCATCGGCCGGTTGCGCCTTGAGAGCGTCAACAGCCGCCTGCAGATCAGCGATGGTCTTGTCCCTGTCTGCTAACGCGTTCTCCAGAGCGTCCGTCTGTCCCTCGTCGAAACAGAAGAACCCGTCCGCGTTGGTCTCCATCTCCGCCTGCTCCATCCCGAGAGCGGCGGCAATAAGCAAAAATGTCTTTTTCATAGTGTTGGTATTTTGAGGGTTTGTTTCCACTTCGTGCCGGTCTCCAGTCGCGGACGGGCCGTCCGCGTCCCCGGTTGCGCTGCTGTTTTTTCCGAAGAAGCGCTGCAGCATCTGTTCCAGGCGGACGAGGAAGCCGTCCGGCTGTATCTCCATATTGGCGGGAACGGGTATTCCCGCAGTAGCCATCGCGGTGGCTGTGGAGGCGGTCAGACGCACGCTGCCGCCCGTGGAGGTCACCTCGTCCACCAGTCCCCACTCCACCGCCTCGGCGGAGGTGAGCCACTTGTCCTCGCTCATCAGAGCCAGCAGGTCAGCGAAATCCTTCTTGCAGCGGTCGGCGTACAGCTGCGCGATGGTCAGATCCATCTTCTCCAGGTCGGTGGCCTGTTTGCTGTATTCGGCGGCTTTGCGGCGCAGATCGTCGGCGTTGAGCAGGTCCCACTCCAGTATCATATAGGAGGCTTTGTGGACAAGGTACATCGCGCTGCGGTCCATCGTCACGCGCTTAGCACCCATACTCGCCACCGTGGCGGCACTCGCGTTCATCCCGCGGAAATGAACATGCACGTTGCCGTGGTTGGCAAAAGCGGAGCAGATGCTCAGACCCTCGTCAAGCGAACCGCCCAACGAGTCTATCAGAACATTGACCTCCTCGCCCTCTTTGCGCGCAAGAAGATCATCCACCCGGTCGCGGTTGAAGTCCCACCACCCCACCGTGCCTTTCAATATCAAATCGTAATGCATATTGTTATGGTTTTTTGGTTGTCATCAGGAGCGCGAGCGTCCCGCTCGCGATAAATTCATCAGGAACGCGGACGGCCCGTCCGCGATAAAATTCGGTTTGCGGCAAAAATACCTCACCGCCAGCCATGGATGAAAGTCCCTGCCGCACCGCAAAAAACAACAGCGGGCGCATCACTGCGGCCGCTGTCAAATCCAAAATAGCATGAAAACAAAAACAATCCGCACCTTTTGCTATAGCGGCGTGCCACCGCTGTCTCCTTTTGCGCGCACGTCCGCACGCCACTGCGGAAAATCATCACGCGAACTCCGCACTTTTTTTGATTTTTTATTCGGAACCGCTGACCTCAATTATCCTTCTCGTGTCTTTCAGGCGGAACGTGCAGCTGAGTGTGACCGTTCCGGCGGGTTGGTCGTTATGCTCCAGCTCATACTCCGTAACCACTATGTCCCTGTACTCCCCCTCCATCCACACCTGCGGCTCACGGCTGCGTGCGAAAGCGAGTATGGCAGGCGCCACCTGTGAGGGCACGGGGTCCGACTCCAGCAGCCACTCGTCAGTATGGTCACGGTCGTAGTCCTGAAGGTCCTCTCCGAAAACGGCATCCTCCTTCTCCGTGGACGGACGGAAAGTCATCACGCCCGGCAGGTGCTGCACCTCCCACTGATTGAACCGGTTCTTGAAACGCAGCCGCCTTATGCGCTCGCTGCGGAACACATAGACCGTCTGCACCCTGTCGCCCGCCGAGTAGTTGTGCTGAACATACTCCAGACTGTCATCGCCCTGCCACGTCGCTATGAAAACGCCGCTCGCATCGCGGCTGCCCTCCTGTATATACTCCGTATCGGTCAGCGGCTCCGACACATTGACCGCCGCATCAACGCGCAGCAGCGGCAGCGGGTATTCGGGATTGACAAAATCCTCCGGCAGTTCGCTGCCTTCGGGTATGACCGCGTGGGGGAACTCGAAGAACGGCAGCGACAGGTCAGCCTCACGCCCGCGCTCTAACATGGTCACAGGAGCCGATGTCAGAAAACCGCCGCGCACACGCTCCTTCGCCGTCTGACTGCCTATGCGCCACTCAAGAAACAGCACCGGCAGAAAAACGCTCACCACACGGTTGGCTCCGCCGGGCTGAACCACACGCACCACATAAGACGACACCGTCAGGTCTTTCTCCAGCATGTCGTTCCTCACCGCCTGCTCTATGTCGTACACCGTGAACGCGCCGCACGCGTACTCCGACGTGAAAGCCGCCAACTGTGTCACCATGCCGTCGTCCCACAGAGTGACATCCAGCCGACCGCCCGTGCTGCTCACCGGAACCACCGTGTCCGAATCAGCCACATCCACACGCGCAGCGATAGCATCATTAACCACTGAGTTCAACTCGTGAAGGTAATAAATCCCGTCCGGTCTTATTGTTATGTACATGTCGGTTTAGTTTATCTCCAACTCCCACGCTCCGGCTTTGTCGTCGCGGAGCATCTGTTCGAAGCGCTTGACTGTCCGGCGGCTGTTCACCACATGGTCGCCCCCGCGCCACTCGCCCAACAGTATGCACCCCGACGTGTCGTCGGCGGTGTTGCCCGAATGGATGCGGATACCCGTGAACCCCGGCACATCCAGCACCGACGGCATCTCGCGGCCGTACTTGGGGCTGAAACGGAACGCCGTCTTGTAACGCCCCGACGGTATGGCGGTCTTGCGGAACACCTTCCGGCGGTAGATCTCATCCAAAGGGTCCGTGTTGCGCAGACCCCGGTCAGTGTCCTCCAATGTGTGGCAGAACAGCTGCCCGTCTATTCGCAGCTCGCCCACTGTAAAAAGCGGCTCGCGCCTGATGCGTGTCAGTTCCAATTGCATATCGGTCAGTTAATGTTGGTTACTTCGTGTCGGTTACCGCAAAAGTACTCCCCTGCCGCCCGCCGCCAAAAGACACGCATGGATGTGTGATGTGTTATGTGTGATGTTTGATGTGTGATGTGTGCCGTCAGGAGCGCGAGCGTCTCGCTCGCGATATTCACCGGGGACGCGGACGGCTCGTCCGCAGTTATAGCAATCCTCTTTTTTGGGGTCTTTTTTTTTGGATCATTTTGGGACATTTTGGACTGAAAAAACTTCTTTTTGTCAGCCGCGAGCGGGACGCTCGCGCTCCTTGGTGCATAAACCCATCAGCTCATAAACTTTTTCCACAGTTTGGAATTGCAATTTCCGCGCATTCAGCCGCTTAAAGCCGCCGTTTGACGTTTTTTTCCACCTTTTCACGCAAACGACCCCCCGCCTCGCCTGCGCCGTGAGACGGCGGCTAAACGGCGGCGAGAACGGTATATGCAGATGCCTCCGGGAGCGCAAGCGGCTCGCTTGCATTGACCGTCCACGCTTGCATTGACACCGGCTCGCCCGCATTGACCGTCCCGCCCGCGCTCAGATTGATGACAATTGATGACCAATTCTCAATCATACACGGCAGTGAGAGTCCCGCCGCCGGGGTTGGTGTTGCCGTAGAAGATGCCGGTCACCGTGTCGCGCAGACCCGCCTCACCGTTACTCACAGCAGGTACAAGATCGTGCTTCAAGGTGTCAGAGTTGCCCGAATAGACCCTGAACGAATAGAGATTGGCATACGCCTTGCCGAGACGCACTAACTGGTAACTGTATGTAGTGATTCCCGTGCCAATCAACGCGTTGCCCAATCTGACTGTGCCGTTGACCGTGAAATTGCAGGCATACCAGTTGCCGCCCGCGTAGTTCTCCAGTGTGATGACAGTGTGCAGCCCTATCAGGCTACGCCCCTCGGAGGAAGCGCTGCCATATTGGAAGCGCGTCTTGGAGCCTTGGTCGTAACTGTACGCATTCACCATGTTGTAATGCGTGCCGTCCTGGTAGCCGAGATACACATACCTGTCATACCCTTTGTTGCTGCCGCCCCACCCGAGATGCTCGAACACGAACCGGAACTTGTCGGTGCGGATGATGTCAGTGAGGCTGATATAAGCGGTGCCGTCACCCTGTATGGCTACAGGCTGCGGTTCGTCCTGCCGCTGCATCATCAGACGGCGGCGAAGGAACAGGATGTCAGTCATCCTCTCTGTGCGGGGCTGTGTAGGCATAGTCTTTGGCGGCTTTTCGGGTCTGTTGGTAACGGTTGTAAGCGTCTCTGTACGCTTCGGGGTCGGCGGCGTAGTTGTTCAGCACGGACAGTTCCGCGCCGTAGGTGGGGTAGCCGTGATCACGGATGTACTCCTCCACCAGTTCGCTGTAGGTGGGCAGGTACGGTTCGGGGGCGGGTTCGACATAGTCCTGCCAGCCCGACGAGTAAAAACCGGCGAGCGTGGGGTTGACCACCCACCGGTCGCCAAGCATGACAGTGGTCATAACCTTGCCGTCAGCCACTGTGAAAGAGCGGATCAGACCGTCTTTGATGAATGTGCGTCTCATACGGATATGTTGATGAAGGTTGTTATGTTCTTGAGTATGGAGAACTCATAGGTGTTGTCCGCCTCTATCGCGGGCTGTTCTCCGTTCCACAGTAGAGAGGACGGGAAGGTGACGGTGGGTGTGCCCTCGGCATAGATGATGAGGTGGTACTCCGAGGCTTTGCCTGTCAGTTCGGGCGCGAGTGTGATGTCGAGGTCGTTGGTTCGTGCGGGGAACAGGTAGAGGTGGTTGGGCTGCAGTTCCTGCGAGAGGGTGTCGTTGGTGACCGTTGTCTCCGGTATGCGCACCAGTTGCTCCACGGCATCGCGGTAGGCGCCCATGCGCTCCTGCATGTCGTCGCCCGTCACCATGTCCGGTGCCTCGTTGAGCCACAACAGTGCGCGCAGCGCGTTGTAGGTGACCGTCACCTCCACATCGTTAGGCTGTCCGGGCTGAGCCGTATGGCCGAGACGGTTGACCGCCGGTATGGCCTCTTTCGTGCCTATCAGAGCCGTGCGGCCCGAGGCAAAACGCACCACAAAAGCGGCGCGGTAGTCCCAGCGGGGCATTCGCTCTGTGTGAAAAACCAGTGTCAGAGTCTCCGACTTGTTCTCGTTGCTCTCGTTCACTTCCATCGTTGCCTCGCCGTGGGTACGGAAAGCGGTCAGGTCCATGTCCGTCAGGCTGATGGTCTGGCCCGTCAACGCCGTCATCAGAAGGTCGGCGGGCAAATCGTCGGCGCGCACTATCGCCACGCGCTGTATTCCGGGTATTCGCATGATTGGTGATGTTTTATGTTTTATGTGTGATGTGTGATGTGTTGTGTTTTATGTGTGATGTGTTGTGTTTTATGTGTGATGTGTTGCCAGGAGCGTGAGCGTCCCGCTCGCGATATTCACCAGGAGCGTGAGCGTCCCGCTCGCGATATTCACCAGGAGCGTGAGCGTCCCGCTCGCGATATTCACCAGGAGCGTGAGCGTCCCGCTCGCGATATTCACCAGGAGCGTGAGCGTCCCGCTCGCGATATTCACCGGGGACGCGGACGGCTCGTCCGCGGTTAAAGCAATCCTCTTTTTGGGTCTTTTTTTGGGGTCATTTTTGGTCTTTTTGGACTAAGAAAACTCCTTTTTGCCATGTCGCGAGCGGGACGCTCACGCTCCCGGTATGGTGTCAGCCGCGAGCGGGACGCTCACGCTCCCGGTATGGTGTCAGTCGCGAGCGGGACGCTCGCGCTCCTGGTGGTGCGATGCGTGTTGAACATTCACTCACTGACATTTACTTTTCCTGTACACGTCTCTTTGCCGCCTGTACTGCTGTTTGACCGACTCGTAGTTGGCATCGGTGTCGGCTATATGGTGCAGCCGCATGTATTCCTCTATGCACTCCTGCAGCTCGCGCCCGCGACGGCCAGCGTCGTAGTGACGCTCCATGTACATGTACAGGTCTTTGCGGAACCGCATACGCACTATGTTCTGCAGCCGGTACTCCTCTTTGGGCGGGAGCCAGTTGTAGCGTGCGGGGTCCTTGCCCGTTCCCCACGGTATCTCTATGCGCAGCGTCGCGCCTGCGGAAGGCACGGGCGGCGTCTCACGCGGGCGGCGGCGCAGACCCTCTATCAGAACAGTACGCTCCACGCTGCCCCGGCGCGTCTCCACTATCTCCATCTGCTGGCATGGGCACGAACAGTCATAGCGGTAGTCGGAGGGCATGAGGTCGCCCGACAGGTCATGCTGCTCATATGCGTACCACTGAGCCAGATACACCGGAAAGGTCAGAAACAGAGTCATTGTAGTTGATGTTTTATGGGTGATGGGTGATGTTTTATGTGTGATGTTTTATGTTTTATGTGTGATGGGTGCCGTCAGGAGCGTGAGCGTCTCGCTCGCGATATTCATCAGGGACATGAGCGTCTCGCTCGCGATATTCACCGGGAGCGTGAGCGTCTCGCTCGCGATATTCACCGGGGACGCGGACGGCTCGTCCGCGGATAAAGCAATCCTCTTTTTGGGTCTTTTTTGGGTCATTTTGGGACATTTTGGACTAAAAAAAAACAACCCTTTTTGCAAGCCGCGAGCGGGACGCTCACGCTCCCGGTGAGTCACGCGCGGATGAACACTCAACTCATTCAACCCGTTCAACCTCCCATCAACTGATCAACCCATCAACTGATCAACTTCTCTCAACTCTCAACCACAAAAAATGTACTTTTGTTAAGATTCGGGCAGATAAAAACACCTTGCAAATTTACGAAAATCCTCCGGCACCGCCAAACTTTTACAACAAAAAATTTTGCCAAATTTCGGGAATGCCGTAATTTTGTTGCATTTGTTGCAAACGCCATAAGTCTATATCATTTAAGCAGTTACAGCGTGCAACAAAATGCAACAAAATGCAACAAAACAAAACAGACTTGCAACAAAATGCAACAAAATGCAACAAAATGCAACAAAATCCGAGGTACTTTGTTTCACGTGAAACAATTGATTTATAGTTATTTATATATACTTGCAACAAAATGCAACAAAATTTTTCCGTTTTTGGAATTTTTCTGTCCTCCTGCCGCTTCTTCCAACCGCTTACCGGACGCGCCAAAAATGTACTTTTGTTAAGATTGCACACGGATAATCACCAATCCACCGGGAGCGCGAGCGTCCCGGCGACACATCACACATAAAACATAAAACATCACACATAAAACATAACACATAACCCATCACCCGTTAACCGATATGAGAATCATTTACAGAAGCAAACTGTTCAAGCTGTGCACACTCTATCCCGACGCAAGGGAGAGCGTGGTGGCATGGTTCCGCGCACTCTCGGCACGCAGCTACCGCGCTTTCTGGGACCTGCACCGCAAGTTCGGAGACAAGATCGAACAAAGCAACCGCCCGTATTACCGCTTCTTCGTCACCTCCGCCAAGGGCAGGTACATGATCCTGGCGAGCGTGTTCTTCGACCTTGACCTTGTCGTTGTCGAAGCCGCATACAAAGTGCCGTACAAAAGGCTGTACAAAAAGAAAAGGAAGTTGATGGAGGATATGGACAAGAAACTCAAGGCTGAACACAAGCCCTTCTGCGACGCGTGCCATCTCTTCTACAACAGCCTGTGGAAAATGGACGAATACGACAGCAAGGACGAAAGGGTTCAGGCTATCGTCCCCACTATCAATTTCATCTACCGTTACGAGGAGAAATGCTTCGCTATCGACACGCTCCCGCCGAACGGGAATAGCGATGCGTGTTAAAAATATGTGTTCATCACGCGGCAGAGTGTGTCCGCCGCGATGTATCTTCCGCTGCGCTCCGAGGATAGCAGGTCCAATTCCTGCAGACTCAGCTGGAGAGCCTCGTCATGGTCGTCCGAGGAATCCGGATAAAACAATTCCTTTGTCATAATCATGTTTTTTTTGTTGGTCTTGCTACTCGCGGCAACGCACATATCCGTTTGCTTTCTGCCGGAAGTGTCTGCACCGTTCGCAACCCATGCTCCCCACTTTGATCAGTATCGGATCAGTCTCATCACTTTCACGGCTACCGTCAGCGCGATGAGCGCGAAGAGTATCCAGAAACCCCACGACACGAACCGGTCGTAGCCGTTGCGACGGCGGACGATGACAGGCACCTCCGTCACCACCGGCACGCTGTCACGCAAGCACACCGTGTCGCTCTGATGAACGGCACGCCAACGGTCAATGAAGACGCTGTCGCGCACAAAGACCGTGTCCCCTTTGCGCTCGATGACATGCCAACGGTCGCGCCACACGCTGTCCACACGAGTCTCCGTGCGTATCACTATGCTGTCCTTGCGCTCCACTGCGGGAACAACACCGCGAGTAGAGGCGCAGCCCGTCAGAAGAACAACCAGGAGCGCGAGCGTCCCGCCCGCGAAAGGACCGCTTGGGACGCGGACGGCTCGTCTGCGATAATGGCTCTTGCTCATCCCTCTAATTGTTTGAAGTCCAGTTCGCCACCCGCTATGCCGTGGATGAAGGTGTCGGTCATATAAGCCGGCTGGTCCTCCGCGTCGCTCTCGATCAGAGGCAGCCCGTCGTGCCATTCCGGATTGATGCAACGCAGCCATATCTCGATGAGCCGCCCCGTCGACCAGCACGCCAGCACCTCGTCCGGGTCCGTGTTCCTCTCACGCGCATAGTCCTTCTCGCTCTTGCGCACGTCCGAGACCCGGTACCCGGAGAACGTCAGCAGGATGGGGCCGGTCCAGCTGTGTCCCGGGCCGCCAAGACGGGAGTAGTAACTGTCCGCCGTCCATTCCGGCAGACCCGCCGACAGCAGACGCACCGACTGCTCCGGCGATGTGAATTGGTTTGTCAGTTTCATGATGGTTTCAAAAATTTATTTGTGAATGATTTATGGTCAATTCGTGATAATTCGTGTGAAAAAACATAAATGACCATGAATTGTTCACGAATTGTTCACGAATACTTGTTGCCGTCCTTTTTGGCGTGAGCGTCCCGCTCAGTCGTCAATCCACTCCTTTGAGTTTGTTTCCCAGCCTTTGTTCTCCATTCTCTCCAGTCCGCTGAAGCCTATCTCCTCCTGTTCCGGTTCCGGACGGTTCTTGGCGGCTATCAGGTCGGCCATCTGCTTGTACTCCGGCGCGGAGAGGAAATACCTTGCGTCGAACTCATAGGGGCGGCACTGTATTTTCCTGCTCCATACCACCTCTCCCTCCGTCTCCAGTCCGTTGGAGGCAGCCGCGCGCAACGCGTCCACGCGGCAGGGCATACTGTAACGCCCGCCCTCCAACTGTCTCACGCCACGCATGTCCTTCAGCAGGTTGCGGATGTACTGCTGGTCCTTGCGCTTCGCGTCAGGAACCTGCTCCGTGATGCTCTTTATGTCGAAGCACAGGCGCAGACGCTCCGTGTCGAGGAACATGTCGTGCAGGAACTCGCGCAGACTGCCCTCGAAGTTCGACTGAGTGCCGGACATCATCTCCTTCAAATCGTCGTTCAGCAGCCGGGACGGGGCGAACCACATACGCGACTCCCACTCCTTCACGTGCATCTGACCTTTGTAGTAACGGTCGGTCAGATAGTACAGGAAGGCGGGTATCTCGCCGGTCAGGTCGTCCTCGAACGTGGCGAAGTTGATGTCACCCCGCTCTGCCCAAGGGGTCACACGCATCACCCAGAAACGCACCTCGTCGTTGCTGATGAAGATTCCTTTGCGCACCTCGTTGGAGCACAACACGAACTTCACAAACGCCGGTACCTCCTTCTTGTCCTTGCCTTTAGGCTCTATGTGCATCGTACGGCTCGTGGACATGTACTTGAGGCTCTCACCAACCTCCTTGTTGTCGCCCAAGCACGACTCGTCAACACCCACTATCAGCTTGCCCTCCAGCATAGTGTTGAACTTCGACACTATCAGGTCGTTGCCACCTATCACCGCGTTGTTGCCGTAGATGCCCTTCAAAAGGTTGAGGAAACTGGTCTTGCCCGTCTGACGCTCCTTGCTCACAAAGACGATGATGGGCAGGTACTGCAGCGGACGGAAGTACGACAGGCTGATCCAGTCAAGCAGCATCTCGTAGTAGTCTTCGCCGTACTCCTTGGTCAGCTGTCTGAGCAGACGCTCTATCGTCGGCCAGTGACCCTGCTCCGGC
>Ga0310696_10006172_pt1 | contig 14283 bp, 10 predicted proteins | sample AusTroGonzalo_MG_4_FD_203885 | JGI IMG/M metagenome (GOLD analysis project Ga0310696, IMG submission 203885) | Bovine rumen microbial communities from tropical cattle in Woodstock, Queensland, Australia - Gonzalo_02 (v2) (version 2) | ecosystem: Host-associated > Mammals > Digestive system >...
TAGTATACACCATTTGTAGCTTCGCCAGTTAAAATTTCATCAGCAATGTCCTGATATAGACAACTGATTACACCATGACAATCATTTAGGTTGTCTGCAAATACCTGAACTACATGATTCTTAAATACTACATAGGTTGAAGCGATCCACTGATAGCCTTCTTCAGCAGGGCAAACAGAATATGCATAAGCAGGGTTGCCCTTGAAAGCAGTATCAAATAGTTCAACTTTACTTGTAAATGCGCGATTAGAAGGAACTCCATCTACACCAATTTTCAGTTTGATATTGCCAAAAGCAATTTCATCTGGAAGGATTTTCTGTAGTGCAGCTACTTTATCGCCATTATTACAAGATAGAATGATGGAAGGACATGCACCACTGTAATCAACATTACAGGCAATTTGTGGGTCACCATCGAATAGTGCCTCAATCTTCTTAATATAGATAGACCAAGGCGGGAGTAGTTTTAGACGTACATCTTTCATATTTGTGTACCTCCAATAGTTATTAGCCTTGCGGCTGAAGCACGCCGTGCAGGACTCGAACCCGCATCAACAGGGCCGTAACCTATCGTTTTGTCCAGTTAGACTAACGGCGTATAAAACGGGGAGTGACCCCGACCTATTTCTAGGATTTGTTGCGTGCTTTCATAACCATACCTAACACACGCCGTGCCTAACCATGACACTAGTTATCGGTTTCTCGGGCTGATACACCTATTACGTAATTCAGTGCTAACATAGTCAGCTCTACGTGTGCACAATAAAGGACTTGAACCTTCACGCGCTTTCGCGCACTAGCTCCTTAGGCTAGCGTGTCTACCATTCCACCAATCGTGCATAAAATTAAGGGAGAAGAAAGGTTCTTCTCCCTTTCGACATTATAATTATAGTATAATTTCTACTTAATGTCAAATAATAATTTTGAAAATTTAATTAATCGAAACAGTCACCTACGTGATTAATAATTATTTCAAGACCCAACGCGGTTTTATAGTCGTCAATATCAACATCAGACCAAGTTTTACCAGGACGTTTTGGTTTCTTTTCTCCTATTGGAGGTTCTGGAATATCATAAGGAGTATTTACAAATGTGGTTACATTATTTTGAGTATAATGTTCTTTTTCTTTATATCCCATTACTTCCTGTTCTTTCCAAGTGTACGCAATCTTTTCGCCCGCATCATCGTAAATAGGCACTCTTACCATAGCTTTCCATTCATTTTTATCAGATAAAGTTATGGTCATAATTGGTTTATCGTTGCTTAAAAGTTCTATTTTGATGCTTTCTGGACGACCAGTAGAATTATCCTTATTATCCCATTCTTTTTGGACACCTATCTCAATCTCTGGAGTTGGTGTAGGAGTTGGCTCCTCGCTTGGGGTAGGAGTTGGCTCTTCGCTCGGAGTAGGAGTTGGTGTTTCTGTTTCTACTGGAGTTTCGCTTGGAGTAGGTGATTCACTTGGAGTTTCAGTCGGAGTCTCGCTAGGTGTTGGTGACTCACTAGGCGTTTCGATAGGCGTCTCACTCGGTGTTTCACTTGGAGTTTCACTTGGAGTAGGCTCCTCGCTTGGAGTTTCACTAGGCGTGGGCTCTTCAGAAGGAGTTTCACTCGGAGTTTCTGTGGGTGTCTCACTTGGAGTTGGAGTTTCGCTTGGAGTCTCGGACGGAGTTTCACTAGGAGTCTCACTTGGAGTTTCACTTGGTGTTTCGCTAGGAGTTTCCGAGGGCGTGGGTGTAGGAGTTGGACTTGTAGTTACAGTAGGAGTAGGTGTTTCACTTGGTGTTGGAGACGGAGTTTCAGAAGGAACTTCGCTAGGCGTAACTGTAGTTGGAGGAGTGGTAACCTCTTCTTTTGTCTTGTTTACCCAGTGAATAATTGTATCCTGTTCCAAATTAAAATATTTCATATTGCTATCTTTCTGTAACTGTCCATCAATAATGATAGCGTATGTATATGAATCATTATATTCGCGCTCGCTGATAGTATGAATACCTTTTTCTAATTCAAAAGTATATGTTTCATCTACTTTAATATTATAAGGTTCCTTATCAATATAGAATATGAATTCTGTGCGGTCAACTTTGCCTTCTGCGCGTTTAATTAAAGTAAGAGTAATCTTTTCGGGTTCCTCTGTAGGGGTTTCACTTGGCGTAGGAGACTCTGAAGGAGTTTCTGTTGGTGTCTCCGAAGGTGTTTCACTAGGAGTCTCGCTGGGTGTAGGCGACTCACTAGGTGTCTCTGAAGGAGTCGGCGACTCACTAGGGGTTTCACTAGGAGTGGGTGATTCACTCGGTTCTTCAGATGGAGTCTCGCTTGGCGTTTCAGAAGGAGTTGGACTTTCATTTGGAGTTTCAGACGGAGTTGGTGATTCGCTTGGAGTTTCGCTTGGGGTTTCACTCGGTGTTTCGCTTGGAGTTTCTGAAGGAGTGGGTGATTCACTTGGCGTTTCACTTGGCGTCGGAGACTCGGATGGTGTTTCACTCGGAGTTGGAGATTCTGAAGGAGTCTCAGAAGGAGTCGGAGATTCACTTGGCGTCTCGGATGGAGTGGGTGAATCAGATGGTTCTTCAGAAGGAGTTGGAGACTCTGAAGGTTGTTCAGATGGAGTCGGAGATTCTGATTCTTCTGGCGTAGGAGAAGGAGTCTCAGTCTCTTCTGGAGTAGGGCTTGGAGTTTCAGTTTCTTCTGGAGTTGGACTAGGAGATTCTGACTCTTCCGGAGTTGGACTTGGGCTTTCACTCTCTTCAGGTGTAGGAGATGGACTCTCACTTTCTTCGGGAGTTGGACTTGGTGTCTCTGTTTCTTCGGGAGTCGGGGTTGGAGACTCAACAATTTGATTTTTGAAAATTAAATATGTATGTCCCTTATTACTTTTTTCTTCAACAGTAATTTGCTGTTCAATTTCACTAATACATTCCCATCCATCAGTTACAACTTCTTTAATTTTATATATACCAACAGGCACCTTATCAAAATCATAATGTTTGGTCCACGAATCGACATCAATAGTAAAGCTTTCTTCATGCTCGTCTGGATATGTTATGATAAAATTAAAGGAAACCTGCTTTTTAGGATTATATTTTTCTCCATTCTTATATAGTTCTTTAAATACACGAAAACTACCATATTCTTCTGTTTCTGGGGTTGGAGAAGGACTTTCGCTTTCTTCTGGTGTAGGGGAAGGGCTCTCGCTTTCTTCCGGAGTCGGAGAAGGAGTTTCTGATTCCTCTGGAGTTGGCGAAGGTGATTCACTTTCTTCGGGAGTCGGAGAAGGACTTGGACTTTCTGATTCTTCAGGTGTTGGAGAAGGAGTTGGAGTTACAACTGGAGGCGGCGCGGTAGGAGTAGGTTTGTCGGGCGGGTCAATTTCATTAATAACCGTGACATTACCATTTTCATCACGCTCAATTGCGTGTAACTTATAGTTCGCAGTTGCGATTTCTTCAACCTGTACTAGTCCATCTTCAATATCAGTTAAGGTTACACTTTCATCTACACCTAATAGATAGGTTTCTCCATTAATAACAATAGCAAATTTAGGATTGGTTTTCTTTAGAATACCAGTATGGTGCCATACTTGTTTTCCATTTTGACTAATCCAGAATACACGTTTGCCTTCTCTTAGTTCAAGTTCACTAAATGAAATAACATTAGATGGAATAAAGACTTCATTAATCAGACGTTTAGTCATTATATCATTCGGGTCGGTCGGGTCATAAATAAGTTGAGATTCTGGAATTGCTGATAAGTCCGCGGGCGCACGGTACATCAAACTAGGTAGAGTACCACCGGTAGAACCACTCTTTAACTGATATAAACTTATAGCGGTTCCTTCTTCATTTACGAATAGAACCCAGTTCGCGCCGTTACCACAGTGATTAGACCTATGTCCTTCTTTACTTGTATTAAAGGAATAGTTACTGATATCTGGTGCCCAATATCCACCGCCAGCTTTGAAATCAGTATTATCCATTACGTCACAACGAACTTGCCAAATTTCACCCTTTAATACTTTAGTTACAGTAATAGGAGTCGGGGTTGGAGATTCAGATGGTTCGGGCGTAGGAGATGGTGTTGGTGGACTTGGCGGAGTCCAATAGTTGATATGTGCTTCGCCATTTGTAGTAATATTCTTACCTACAATAGAGCCGCAATGATTACACCAAGTAATGTTTACGTTAGCATAAGGCGCAATCAAATGACCAGCAAGGCCGCCCATAGATACAGATGTAGCGTCAGTCCAATAAATTTTCGTAATAGTTGATTGAGATTCATCACTACCTGGGCATTGATAGTCCCAAGCCATTAAATCAACATGACCATTTTCATCTGGCTCTAGGTAAATCCATGTATCATTCGCGCCCGCATTATTAACTAAATTACGCCAATAAGCGCGAGTTGTCCCAATTGAACCTTCTGTTAGATAATAGAAAGCGTCTTGAGACTGGTTAGCTGTGCGCGCTTTAAAATACACGGATGATTCATTCCATCCCACATAGCTATCAGATGCGGCGACCCCACCAAGGGAACCATCATCGACATACTTTTCTCCATCACTATATAGGGTGCCGCCGACCCAAATAGAGCCACGAGTATGACCTTTTAGAGTGGCATTACCTAAAGCAACGATACTATACTTAGATAGATTTGATAGGGTAATAGTATAGTCTTTATTATCATTTAAATCTGTTGGTGTTGCGATATCATCAGATTTAGCGATACTTGCCATACCAAATACCAAGCATAGTGTGAGTAGAATAGCAACTAGTTTCTTCATATATTTTACCTCCTTAAAGAATTATATCAAGCGTCTTGCGACGCTATCCGTCAATACAAAAACAGAGATACCCGCTGGTATCTCTTGTGCACCACGCGGTGCGTTTGGTCTATGAGTTTTACGACATTGAGAACCACTGGTCGACTGGTGCCCGAGGTCGGATTCGAACCGACACGGCCTTGCGACCAGCGGATTTTAAGTCCGCTGCGGCTGCCATTACGCCACTCGGGCAGGTGCCGCGTCTCTGCAGAAGACTGCGGCCGAGAGCATTCTCTTTATATACCGCGTGCTCTTTGCGGTACCGCTCGTATGGACTTCCAGCGGCCAGAACAACTCTTTTTCTATGCCGCTGAGTCCGCGGCCCGTTGCAACGATTCTTATTTATATCCCGCGTCGTCAAACGCGGCGGCTCCAAGGTACGCTTGAGAGGCGTGGCAGGATCTATTCGGCTACTGCTTACTGTCCTGCCGGGTTGCGCTTCAGTGGCGTTGGCAGCTCTATTTCTCGTACATCCTCCTTTGGGGACTTCCCACGGGTGGAGCGTAACCCAGCACTTACGAGCGTGCTTGTGCATTCGCACGATGGACCCTGGCCTTACAGCCAGCCCAAACGGTAGTTTTAAGCATTATTAACGCTTTTGAGACTTACTGGTCCCTCGACTACACGAGAGGTTGTACTCATTAAGCACAACCCTTACACTCTACGATGCTCATCACATCGCGCCTCCTGCACGTTGCAGGTCGGTCTGTTAATTGCCCTATTCCAATTTATATACCGCACCAGAAGCGACGGGGCGGTAGTCCATCTCATTTGGTAGAACCTAAAACAATATGGCGCTTTACCTTTTGTCTAAGCTACACGCTCCCTCACTTGGGAGCCTGGGGAGACTCGAACTCACCTTCTCCGAATTGTTTTGGCGATGGCGCATACTACCAAAACTATATAAGAGGTAACACAGAAATTTGATTGTTAAACAGTTGTTAGTTAATCTTGCTGGTGTTACCTTTTATATTATAATTATATCATAAATTCTACAAAAGTCAATTATTCAGTTTTGACATTTACATAATCAAGAACCTCTTTCATACCAAGTCCACCCTCGTCCCAAGGCTTCATGCAATATTCCCAAATCTTAGGATGGGTACATTTAAGTTGCTGGAAACGATTAGGTTCTTTTTCCATATGGCATCCAAAGCCGCAGAAGATACACGATTAATCTTTATATTACTATAAAGTCAGACTATCTCTTCATCCCATAAGGATGCGATGCGCTTGGAGCGGTAACTCATTCTCCGCCCTACTGGAGCAACCTCCATAGTCGTTACACTTCAAGTAGTAGTTCTGTTAGGAATATTAAATTCTTTTAAAGTACGCCTAAATACCGATTCTGATAAATCATATTTATCACATATATCTTTAATGATCATTCCGTTTGTATAATCATTAAACATAGATTGATAATTAAAATTTTCTCGTTTATTAAGAGGAATACGATGTTTTCTTATACCTTCTTTCTACATTCTTCTCGTTATAGTATCAGGATCACAATTAAGTATTTCTGCGATTTCTTTATTTGATAATCCTTCATTATATAATGCGCGTAATTCATTTTGATCTATATGATAATAAAAATTTAATTTATGAAGGGTTCTAAAAATTGTTGTTTTACAAACATTGAAGATTTCTGCGAGATCTTGCGCTTTATATCCATCTCTGGCTAATCGCAATAATTCTTGTTCATCTTCTACTTTACTTATAATTCGTCCATCTCCACCAGGAGTGGAATTATATCCTTCATAATACGAATTATATTTTGAAATATAATCAATTTCTTTATTATCTAATTCTTCTTCTGGAATTTGATCTTCTAAAATTTCATAGTAGAAATTTTCTTTTCCATATTTATTTATCGCATTATATAGTTTATACGTTCCTCTTAATTTAGCCGTAGACGGTTTCATATGCGCGGCATATCTATCCTTAACCGCCATAGTTGTCTACCCAATGTAAACTTTATCATTTACTGTATTTTTAATAATATAAATACTTCCTAATTTCACTAATATCACCACTTAAAGCACGGTATTGCCCACGAAGGGTTTCACCGTTAGCAGTATATAATACCACACCCCTGAGTAATAGGGTTCACATCGTTATTATACATACAATTACTTATATGCACGGCTGTATTATTCCAACCTGTTCTATGAATTCCTGTGGTAGAAAGTTTACCTTTCTTATCTTCTACTATGTCACCATACAGAGGGCAATATGGAACATTATACTCTCTTATATATTGAAGAATATCTTGTTCTGTCCAAAAGGAAAGTGGTTTACTAATTGGTTCTTTTCCATCAAAAGCATTACAACCACTACGTAACCATTCATTTCGACGCATTATAGACTCTTCAGCTAATGTGCCAATCATAGGATGACGTCCGGTTTCTTTTTGATAGTGATGACCAGGCTGCTTTTTCATTACGTCACAACAATAATCACTAATCTTAAATGGCGCATCTACTAGGTACCACCACTTACCATCACCAAATCCAAAAATTTTACTGTCATATTCACCACTAAGGAATTTAGCGCGAGCTGAGTTAGGATTACGTTTCGCAGTTGCAACATAACCTGCAATCTTTTTACTGACTAATGGATAACCAAATAATTCAATAACTTGTCTAAATGTTTTTGATGGTCTACGAATTTCTACATTGTCCCATGTCTTTACAAATTCTTTTACTTCCGGATACTCAAGTCCTGTATCCACAAAAATTGCTGGCACATCTGGATAGATTGTGCGTACTAGATGTAGCAATACGGTACTGTCCTTCCCGCCAGAAAATGCTACATAGATTTGCCCATCGAAATGATGATAGTATTCCATGATCTTTGCCAAAGAAGTCTAGATTTTCCAAGACAAGTCCATGCCCTACATATTCTTCAGATCGGTGGCAGTAAACTTTCTTTCTGCCATATTTTTATACCTCACAATAGAGTAATATCACTTTCAATGCCGTCTTATATCCCGCGTCATGAAAGTGTGAAACAATGGTAGCGGTTTTAAATCCGTTGTTTATACTGCCGGAGATGGGAGCAGTTATGAACTAGATATTTTTGCCATTTAAACTAACCGCCCCAGAGGGACAGTAGGGAAGTCGAATCCCTATCTTCTAATTAGTACCCTGTCCGAGAATCGAACTCGGCACTTCGGCTTGAGAGGCCGATGGCTTGACCGCCTGCCCCACAGGGCAAAACGGCTGCTGAAGTATGTAGCTGACGCGCGCCGGAACACGAATAGCTTACCTATTAGCATCTAACATAAAATGTATGAACCCGTTAGATAGGTTGGTACCCCGTCCGAGAGTTGAACTCGGTACTTTGGCTTGAAGGGCCAACGGCTTAAACCGGCTGCCACACGGGGCATAAATAGTGACCTACTCCGGACTTCATACCGGTACGCCGTGTATGGAATCGAACCATCTACTCCAGTTTACGACCGGCGAGGAACTCCATTCCTCCCTGCGGGATTCGGTCACGAGCGGCTCCTGTAGGACTCGAACCTACGACACCCTGGTTAACAGCCAAGTGCTCTACCAACTGAGCTAAGGAGCCTCAAGGAGTGGGAACGTTTTAGAGTGCGGTTCCCAAGCACTATATGCGATCAAAACAATGGCAGCAACTGGCATCTGTGTAGTTACCCCATTGAAGTAGCAGTTACCGGAGTCGAACCGATTCCTCAGGCGTTATGAGCGCCGCGTCTTAACCATTTGACCTAACTGCGTCATAAAATGCACTTTGCTTCGCGTCTTTATATACCGTTTTCCGCTAATGCCACATATCGCTACTGACCTGCCCACTTGTTAATTCAAGCGTTCTTAATTGCTTGCGCGGCAGGTTTCACGCCGGTGGTAGTTGAAGTGCTAAATCCGTGATAACGGTCGTCAGTTAACTATTTATGAATCGCGCTTAACTGAACCAAAGGAGCGATGAGCGATCCTGACGGGACTCGAACCCGTGATCTCCAGCGTGACTTGCGTCGGAATACTTATAATGTCATTAAAATCTTATCAGCTAAATAATCTTCTGCAGATTTACTATTTGGATAAGATTTTTTCTCTAACCAAAATTTTGTTTCTGTGGTACCAAATATAGGAAAAATATAAAATTCATTATTATATTCTGTCATAAAGTAGTCACAATCATCTTTCGTGTAGACTTGCTTTAATGAACTTCCTCTAATTGCGTACCATGTTCTTACTTTAAACGAATGTTCTTCTGGATTAGCGTGTTTACATTGTATTCTATAAAATCGTCCTTCTTTTTCTATTACTAAATCATATTTTGTATAATTACCTTGAGGAAGTAGGACATTAAATCCTTGCTCTAATAAATAAGTTATACATTTTAGTTCAGTAACTAAACCAACTTTAGAAGGATTTAATTCTGATACATTCTCTTGCATAGTTATCACCCTCTATAATAAGTAACTCTGCAAGACAGGCTGGCGCTTCAACCAACTAAGCTACAAGACCATGAAGGGAAGTGGTTGGTAACCCAGACCACCCTGGGTATTTATAAGGAGCCTAGCGTATGACTAGTGTCGGAGTAGTGCGACTCGAACGCACGACCTGATGCTCCCAAGGCACCCGCGCTACCAACTGCGCTATACCCCGATAATTGGCAGACTCTTGTACTGCTACGGTCTGCCAGCGTAGCCACCATAATAAACCCATTTAATAACTTGTCAATAACTTATTATAGCCTACTCCGAACTTCATATCGGTATGCCGCATATGGACTCGAACCATCTATTGCAGTGTGGTCACCCATCGCCGAGGAGATCCTCTCCTCCCTACGGGTTTCGGCTATATTCATACTAACCTTCACCCCAGTTTTCACTGGTCCAGCTAGCTGCGCTTTTCTTATTTCGGGACGAGACTTAGCACTAACTCGTCTGTTCATTACGTAACTACCGGTTTGTTTTTTGCCGTTACGCTGCAGGGTCATTGCCGACCTGACCCACTAGCGGAGAAGTTGTACCATCTTTTTGACTTGCGATGAGAAAACTTCCAAAGCATCTTCGCAAAGAAGGTCTCTTCAATTATACTGCTACAACCTACAAAATGCAGTCCACATCCTGTAATAGTTTATGCTTCAGACGCGCCATCCACATCACTTGCTACAGATAATGCTTTCCGTTTCACTCGTCAGACGTAATAAAACGTGGGTAAATCCTACGTCTCAAGTTAGATTTCGATTTCAGCCACGGGCATAGGGGAAACCAACTAAAACCTCAAGTAGCGCAAGAAGGATTCGAACCTTCGTCAAGGGATTATGAGACCCTTATGCTAACCTCTACACCATCGCGCCGTAGGGTATCTGGGACTCGAACCCAGTGTCTTCGGTTTATAAGACCGACGCTTGCACCAGTTAAGCTGATACCCATCATTCAGCATTGAAATAATCATAAATGTTATCTATACTAAAACCAGCAGATTCCATGAAGTCTACAAAAGCTTCGCATACATCAGAGGTATTTAAGCCGGCTTCATCGCCATCGCAAACAACTTTGACATTTTTAGTTGGGAATTCTTTTTCCTCAAATTTATAAGTAAACTTAATCTTTTCCATGATTTTATCTCCTTTCAACATAATTATTATAACAGAAATTTTATCTAATGTCAAATAATAAATTTCTGTATAGAGGATAAAATTTATCCTCATCTTTTATATAATAATTATACCATAAACTCAGTAAAAATCAAATAAAAAACATCGGTAATTTTTACTAAGTCTCAAGCGTAGACGTTCAAAATTACCGATGTCCGCGCCCGCAAGTTCGCAACTCTTACTGCGCCAGCGATATAACGTGTCGCCTTACGTTCTCTACTATCGTAAGATGAAGTGACGGCTCAGTATCGTTGTGGCATCCGCTATCGTATTCATTCTGCCCTCAAGTCGGCATACATTTCTGTCCCTCTAGAAAGAACTTACAGGGTGATGACTCCTGGCAAGTACTTTGGATAAGGCTACTGCTCACCTCTCTTCCTCTTTTCGCGTCCAGCGGGAAGGTGCTGGTGGAGCATCATAACAGACTCGAACTGTCAACCTGTGCTTGGAGGGCACACATGTTACCATTACACCAATGATGCTTAGCCGCGATACCATTGCGGCAGATACTTATATGTATTAATATCACGGATAAAACGTGAAAGATTAATAGGAAATTTAAGTTGATTTCGATATTTAAGGCAACTTACCATTCGTGGATTTCCAATAATAAGTTCATTCGTATTTATTTCTTGAGAATATTTGTCGTAAAAAATTTTTGCACCGGTCCAAGCGTTCGGAAGAAATTTAGGCCTTTCAGCCGCGGTACGAATAAACCAGAAATATAATGCTAAAGCTACATCATTAATTTCTTTTTTGATAAGAATATCCTATATTTTATTCTTGTGGCAAATATCCACGGTATGAATAGTTGTTAAGGATAAGGCACGTGTCTAATCTTTATACAATGACGCTTGATTATCTTTTTGAGTGAGTGATTCTTCATTTTTTATCTACTCTATTACAGGTAAAGAAATAAACTTCATTTTAGTACATAATCTACAGGCACGATTAAAGCCTATATCTTCGTCTAAATATAATGGCGCGAAAGTAATATTATATTCTTCTAAGAATGAACGCTTATATACTTTACCATGTAATCTATTATCACTTTCTCCTGTTAATTCTCCATAATGATAATAAGAGAAATTGAAAAAGTTATATTGAGGATTTTCTGTAATTGTTTTTAATATCTCCTATTGTACTTCAATAGATGTAAATATATCTCCAGTATCAATGAACATTATATATGATTTTTGAGTATGATTTAATCCATATTGGCGGGCATATCCAGGGCCTTTATTTTCTTTATATCTTAATAATCGATGTATACGCGGGCTTTTTGGCGCACGCATAACTGACCCATCATCTACTACGGTAACCTAAAAAATATTCGTATCTATTGAATCTAAGGTTTTTAGTAAGCCTTTTGGATTATTATAATAAGGGATAATTAAGTCAATCATGCTTTATTTTCCTCAAAAAACGATTTATATTAAGACTAGGCTCTCTTGGGTTAATCCATTTTTTTAAATATTTTACTGAATTGTAATATTCCCTTTCTAATGTTTGGGAATTTACTTTTTCAAATTGTTTATATACATTATGATAGAAATAATATAAATTATCTAAATTCTTATCTAATGTATCTGGGCGTTCTGATGCGCACCTTAAATAACATTCATAGAGATATACTAAGCTCCATGTAATATATTTCATAATGTATTCCCAATGTAACCCATTTTCTTTACATATATTTACAATATGTTCTGAATTGTACACAAATCCGCGTATATGCTTATAATAATAGAACTCGCCTTTATTAGCATGAGTAATGGAATTATCATCTAAAGTCTTAATTAAGAATGTAACATCTATAGGATAGAAACGCCATACCTTTTCATAAGATGCTATATATTCAAGCGCCATTTTACATGGAGCCATAAACCCGCGGTCTTCATTAGAATAGGAACATTCGGGAGTACAATTAAATTTTAAATGATAGAGGTCAATAAATTCGCGGCTAAATACTTTTCCTTGTAATAGCGTAGCATCATTAACAAAGAATGAACCGTCTTCTTCATTAAACCAAGTGTAACAAAGGACATATGCTTGTGTGCTTTGTGGCAATTCATTATATACTTTTAAGAAAATATCTTTAGATGGTACATAATCACCCGCATCTATGAAAGTTACATGACTATTATGAGTATTTTCAATCCCGTATTGTCTTGCCGCGCCGGGGCCAGAATTATGAGCAAGTTGTAAGAAATTTACTTGAGAAAATTCTTTTTTTAATGCTTCATATTCTTGTATTTGAGTCGAGCAGTCATCAATAACAGTAATAGTTGCTAATCCATAATCTATAGATTGTAATGTTGTCCGCAATCCTTCTATATTATTATAATGTGGTATAATAATATCTAATCCGAAAGAATCTTGTACATTCCGTGTGATTTGTATATCTCTATATTTCTATATGAGAGGCAATTTTCGCCAATCTTTTACCGCGGCATAATGTACAATTTTTTCTTTTCCAACTACTTGATATTTATCTTTCTCTATACAAGTATAATTATTTCTATTATACATAGGGTCGAGCACTAAAATGTGTCCTTGACAAGCAAGACTGATAGCTGTCTATTCTGCTTCCTCGAAGTAATATGTTCTTAAATCATTTAATAAGCGCTCATCCATTTTATCTTCGCGCCATTTCTTTAGATTTAACATAGCTACGCCCATATTGATATATGTAAGTTCGGATGTAGACTTTTTTGGCTCTTTACATCCAGCAATATAATAATTAGTTAAATCTAAATCCCATAATTCTGATATATTTTCGCGTACAATAGTATCATTATCTATTGTTAAAATGCGGTCTAATTGCGGGAAAATCTAACTAAATACGACTCGTAGTAGAACCATATAGCTACATCTATTATTCATTTGTGGGCAATTGTCTACTGTAAACCATTTCTAATTACTGACATTGATACATTCTACCTCTGGAGGTAAGGGATAGGGAAATATATCATCTTCTATTAAAAAATAAATCTTATCAACATCGGAATGTATTAATAAAGATTTCATAGATGGAATCATATCCTAGTATACATTCCGTGTACCGGCATAAACTGCTGCTTTCATATTATATCCTCCTAAATAAGAGCGCCATATGGGAATTGAACCCATTCCTTCTGCTTGGAAGGCAGAAATACTAAGCCATCATACGCATGGCGCATATCTCGGCACATTAACATAGTCTTTTTAGCAGAAAGATTGTTTGAATAATAGTTGCTGTTTGTGCCGATATAATTTATTTAATTATTCTATTAGTTTCCATTTAAATCCATAAGCAGATTTTCTATAGCCATGTAATCTAGCTGATTCGGCAATATTATTTCGAACCTACTTAACATTATTAGTTTTAGTATAATGATTATCAATAATCCACTATGCAGCCGCGCATCCAGAATGAAATGTAGCTAAATATTCTCCTTGCATTGTATATTGTTCTACTGGAATAGAATTATAATGCTATATTTTACCTAAATTAGTCATAGTATTTATACTTGCTTTATGCAATGCTTTACTGACTGTTGTAGGGTCACAAGAATATTTTTCTGCAATTTGTTTTATAAACATTCCATTTTTATAATCTTTTATAAATAGATTATAATCATAAATTTGACTACCTTCACCACCAAGAGTAGCGTTATAACCATTTTTATAAGTGTCTAATTGTTCTATCCAATACTATTCTCTTTGTGGTAAAATATTTAACTCACATTCTTCTAACTATGAAATATGAAAATGTTCCTTTCCATATTTATTCATTGCATAATATAATGGTCTACCTTTACAATGTTCTAAAACTGAATCTTTACAA
>Ga0310696_10006173_pt1 | contig 14283 bp, 11 predicted proteins | sample AusTroGonzalo_MG_4_FD_203885 | JGI IMG/M metagenome (GOLD analysis project Ga0310696, IMG submission 203885) | Bovine rumen microbial communities from tropical cattle in Woodstock, Queensland, Australia - Gonzalo_02 (v2) (version 2) | ecosystem: Host-associated > Mammals > Digestive system >...
GGTCTATGGTATGCGAGGAGATTTGAATGCAGTTCGATAGATGAGTATGTGGAAAAGTATTTTAGCAAGGATACTTTAGCTCGAATAAAAGAGGCTGAAGCAAAAGGCTACGATATTTATATAGGAAGTTTGTATAGTGATAATGATGCAATAGAAACATTATTCTGTTGCGATTCCTTTGTAATAGATAGTGGAAAACTTGTTATTGATGCAACAGAAGACGCTTGGTGATATGGTTGTGTGTGAGCATGCAAATCAGCACTACAAAACTGTGTTTAGCAGTAAGACCGGATTCTTTGTTAGGTTAGAGGAGGATGGATATGATGAGCCTTTCTGGTCGGAAGACGGACCGGAATTGCTGGACTTGTCAATAACCAATTATTGTGAAAGATGCTGTGATTTCTGTTATAGACAAGCGAACCCTTCTGGAAAGCATATTTCTTTGAAGGATGTTGAGGCTATTGTAAAACAGGCAAAGGAATGCGGTGTGTTGCAGATAGCTTTGGGAGGAGGGAATCCGAACCAGCATCCCAATTTCATAGAGATATTAAGAATTATCAGAGAGAACAATATCGTGCCTTCATATACATCCAACGGTGAAGGACTGACAAATGAGATATTAGAGGCTACAAAGCAATACTGTGGTGCAATGGCTTTGAGTTTGTACCCGCCATACGAGCGATATGACGAGAAGGTTAAAAGGATAGCGGACTATAGAATAAAACTCAATCTGCATGTTATTCTAAAGAATGATACAATTGACTTGCTGGCATCTTGGTTTAAGGAACCTCCTACATGGTTCGCTGATATTAATGCTGTTATAGTTCTTAACTATAAGCCAATTGGTGGTTCACAGGATATGATGGTCAGAGATAGAGAACGACTGAAAGCGTTCTATGAAAACGCTTCTTCATGCCAATCCGTAAAAATAGGATTTGATAGCTGTTGTGTTCCTGGTATTGTGACTTGGATGAATGCAAATCCGGCTTTGATTGATTCTTGTGAGGCTGCCAGATTCTCCGCCTTTATTTCTGAGGATATGAAGATGTATCCGTGTTCGTTTATGGCAAATACGGAGAAATATGGAGATTTGAGAAATGAGCGACTATTGGATATATGGCAGACACACCCTGTTTTTGTAAAGCATAGGGATGCAATTCGTAACAATTCTTGTGCTGGGTGTAAACATCAAGCGATATGCAATGGTGGTTGCGTGTTTATGCCAGAAATAAATCAGTGCAATACAATTTTGAAAGGCTTATGACCTGGGATGATATCATTGTGGCTATAGTGACATCGCTGATAGCATCTGTGGTGTTTTGGCTGGTCTTTAATGTTCTGCCGAATGCGGTAGAACGGAAGAAGATAAAGCCGTTACTGGATTTTGACTTGTACCATATCTATACAAGACTGGCACACTTCCTTGAAATTCCGTTTCATCACTCTATGCACAGTCCTTCGTATTTGCAGATGCGATTGTTTACTGGCGACATAAAGAAAGATGACTATCGACTGTATCTTGCCACGAAATGTTTGACAGAGGATCACAAGAAAGTTGATGATACTGCAAAGAATTTGATGCCTATAGGGAGTAGCCTGAAATCTGAAGCGAATGAGATTCAAGATTATATTCAGAAACTTTATGTGTTTAACAAGTATCTAACGGCTGAACAAATTTTGCTTTGTAGAAAGATTGCGGATAAGGTAACTACATATGATTTTGAAATGAGGGCTTTTGAAAGAATCGATAATTACGTGTTTGGGCCTGTAGATCCAACTATGCGAGGGATGGAGAGCGTGTTTTATGAGACATATACGCTCTTCTTGCAACTGCAGGACTATTTGATTAGCCAGAAGCCTACGGGGGATAAGCTTGGAGATTTCTATAAGGATTTGCGTTTTAGAAGACTGGGATTGCTGTATAGAAGAGGGGAGTATAAGAAGGTGGCGAGGATAGCGAATGACTTTGATGATGTCAATACGAGGGCCTTTTATTTTAGAAGTTTGTATCGTCAAGGTAAGACGGAGAAGGGGCTGACGTCTTTAAGGGATTTCTTGCAGAAGGAAACGATGCAGCTGATTTACATGCGAGGGTATTTTGAAGAGTTTATAGATGATGAACGGATAAAGGATGTGCTGATAGCTGAACGCTCTGAGAAGGAATATCAGGAAATGAGAGACTGCATCAACCAAGAACGGGAACAGCAGGAGACGTTTGAGAAGTTTGCTGCTGAGATGGGAGCGTATTATGATGAGAAGTTGAAGTAATAAGAATTGTGGAAGAGGGATGTGCGAGGAGCGCATGGCTCTTTGTGGTTTAAGCCCTGCCGAGAATGGCTAGGAAATGGAAGGAGGACCCAGCGGAAATACTGAATAATGCGGATTAAATGAATGAAAAATTTAAACTAAACTGCTGCTAGTGACGGAAGTCGGGTAGGCTTCCCACCAAATACCCGTTATACACAATATATCACTCCCTCCAAGACATTATGGCTTGGAGGGTTTATCAAAGAAACAGTAGAAATTCAATATGTTTAGAATTATAGCCTTAAGACCTCTTGAAGGATGTGCGGAACACATCTTGAAATGTTTGAAGATAAATCAGATGTACTACCTATGTAATGATTTCAGTATAGGTGGACAGGGTGAGATTGCCTTCAAAGAAAATGGAGGCTGGGGGCTTTCGGATGATTTCTACTGGGTGAAAGAAAAAAACATCAGTAAGAAGCCAATCATAAGCGTATCTGCGGTTGTTGGCAAAAACGGTGAGGGCAAAAGTACTCTTATTGAGTTAATGATACGTCTAATCAACAACTGTGCTCTCCGATATGAAATGGATCCTCAAAAGAATTTAATTCGGATAGAGGGCGTAAAAGTTGAATTGTACCTACAGTCTGGAAACAGAATTCTCCGAATGATTGAAAATAAGGAGATGATAGAGCCTGACTTGCAGGAGATAGCGGTTGTTGCTAATGATAATTCTTTAAAGAACAACGTTAGGACGTTGAATAAAGAAGAAGTGAAAGAGGACTTCTTCTATACGTTGGTGAATAACTATTCTCACTATGCATATAACCTGACAGACTTTGTCGACGAAAAGAACTATGGGGCAGGTGGTAATAGCGAAGAAGAGAAATACTGGCTATATAGGGTTTTCCATAAAAACGATGGTTATCAGTCGCCCATTAGTTTACACCCTTATAGGAAATGGGGAAATATAGATATTAACAGGGAAAAGGAATTATCAGACCAACGGTTGCTATCACTGATTATGTCATCTTCATCATCATTAGGCGATGGGCTTTTGATGGATTTTAATGGCAAGCAACCTTTTATGATTGAACTGACCTTGTTGGAGAGTACCAAACTTAAGGAGAAAACCATTAAGGAGAGATTTGAGTGGTATAAGAGCACGAATTGGCTTGGTGACACTGCGGATGAGATAAGAAGAATCAGTACTAAATCAAATGAAAAGGAGATCTTCAAAATACTTAAGCTGGAAATTATCAATCAATTTCTTTCGCTGGTAGATATTATTGATAAGAATGAGGACGGTAATGGAACTAAACGTGAGTATTTGCGAGCCATTCTTAAATTGGCTAAAGAGGACAAAAAACGGTACCTCCCATTAAAGAGTGACATGATGGAATTTCTCACGGCACTGAAAAGAATAAGAAAATATGATGGTCGCGTAGATGAGATTATTACCTCTTTGCAAGAGTTCTCTGTGATGAATTTGGCTCAGTTACAATGGGCTTTGCTCATTGTACAGGTGATTGAGTTTTGGCGTAATGGTATTGAGTTCCATGGAGAAAAGGTGAAATTCCAGATTGTACCTGAATCCCTGACGTGCAAGGAAAAGAACTTGACGACAAGATATAAAAGTCAACACTATATTATCTACAAGACAATATCAATTTTTGATACCTATCCTGCTTATAAGAAGACGATGACCTTCGTTAAAGATGCACCTTTTTTTCAAAGAATTACAAAAGAAGAGGCCATCTCAGACGAATTGAAGGAAGGTTTTAAGATATTACAGAAAGACTGTGATGAGAAGTCGCATATTACCCTGAAACTTAGACAAACGCTACGTTTCTATGTTGACCTGTGCAATCAGAAGGCTATCTGGGCTGACACTGATGTGATGGAGCCAAAACTTGGTGAGGAGGTTGTATCCCTGGTTTGGAACGTTTATATAGAAAAGTTACGTGCAAAATATGACAAAAATACTTTTGAAGACCAGGAGATGATGCCACCGAGGATATTCACTTGGGACATAGTCTTTAGGTTGAAAAATAGCGAAGATAAACATCCAATACCTTATAGAATGTTCAGCTCTGGTGAGAAACAGTTCCTGCAGGTGGTGGGTGCCGTGATGTATCATCTTAACAATATAGACAGTATAGCCAGTACGGAAACAAGATACAGGAATATAAACTTGATACTTGAAGAGATTGAACTGTATTTCCATCCTGAGTGGCAACGACAATGGGTTTGGAATCTGATAAAAATGTTGCGTGGCATTATTTACAAATATATTGAGAATGTCAATGTTGTATTGGTAACTCATTCACCTTTTGTGTTGTCAGACATCCCTAAATCAAACGTTTTGTTCCTAAAATCAGGAATTCCCAACTATGAAATGCAGATGAATACGTTTGGGGCGAATATACATAGCCTTCTCAAAAACGGATTCTTCCTTCCGGGATTACCGATGGGAGAATTTGCTCATAAGAAGATTGACAGCCTGTTTGGGGATGTTAACTCTGCTAACAAAAAGGTCGTGGAGAAGTATGATGAATTATTTGCTGACATTATGCAGATAGGCGAGCCTGTACTGCGAAGCGAGCTTTTGAATCTGTTAAGTGGATATCGTCCATTGAGAGAAACGAAAAAATGATAGGCATCTTTCATCAACATGCACAAGCAATGACGGAAGCCTGCACAGATTGGTGTGAGGCTGCAGAACGCGTAATCTTTGAAGGAAAGAGTGGGCGAAATAGATATAAGTATACGCTCAACCACCAGTTGCCCGGAGGTAGAGTGTTTAAAAAGACCTACCACTATAGTACCTTATATCAGAAGATTAAGCGGGTAAGTATGTTGTATTTGCAGGAAGCGACAATAGATCTGAGAAAATGCGACAGGCGACAGGCTCAGAAGCTGCTTCGGGCTGTTTTAAAAGATGTATTCGGGAATTTGCAAATATACCTTTCTGCTGATGGCGGTACGCTACGGTCAAGGTATGAGACGTGTAATAGCAACATGCGTCTCAATCCTCTTTATACATACGTTTATAAGGCTATAAAGGTTCCAATGGAGGAATTGTATGGTGTGATGCGCGACTTGAAACAAGATGATGTATTTGAAAAACTGAACATCAGGACATGTCCGTATTGTAACCGTCAATACACTTTTACACTGAAACCTGTACAGAAAGGAGATCCGAATACAAGTCCTGAGTTTGACCATTTTTATCCAAAGAGTGAGTATCCAACGCTGGCTATATGTTTCTACAATCTTGTACCATCTTGTCATTGTTGTAATCATGGGAAGAGTACGAACCAGCTGAATATCAATCCGTATTTTGATGATTTTAAAGGGTGCTTCTATCTTTGTAAGACGGCTGAAGACAACACGCCGCTGAACATGAAAGAGGCAATGGATATCAAAGGAGAGCAGGATGTTCACATTGCCTATAATGGTCGTCTTGAGGAACTAGAGGACGTGGAGAGGCTTGGGCTGGATAAACTCTACGGAATGCATCAGGATTATGTGTTGGAAATAGTTGATAAGGTAAATGCATACAACAGTGCCGTGAATCAAGGCTTGGTCGATTCGTTTCAAGGTGTTTACCATAATCAAGGAGAGGTATATGACTTTGTTTGGGGAAAGCACTTGGAGCTTGCGGAACAGGAAAAAAGACCATTGTCGAAATTCACCAGAGACTTGTTGGAGCAAATGAAGGTGAGGCGAGGATAACTGGTGTTTAGAGCTATGATATAAACTATAATAACAATAATGAGAATTGAGACTATCAAATACTACATTCAGTCAGCCAACATCAATTTCTTGTATGGCTCAGGTCTGTCACGTCCATTTCTTGCTATTTTGGGAAATATTGAAAAATGGTTGACGGAACTGAATGAAGAAAGACTGAGAAACCCTGATGACGTGAAGTATGCCATCGTTGAGGCTTCTATCCTTAAGCTTTATTTTGAAAGTGTGATGCTGCCTAATGTTAGTCCAGCAGGTGCAGACTATGAGACGACTAAGGCTGAGTATCAACGTTTCTTGTTAACTTGGAATGAGCTTATCAACAAGCGGAGTAATCGTTTGGTGGGTAAACAGGTAAATCTGTTCACTACAAACGTTGACATCCTAATGGAACGTGCTGCGCTGGGATTTGGTGTTGAACTTAACGATGGATTTCAAGGAAGCATAGAACAGGTATTTGATGCGGGCAATTTCCAGAAGACTGTGAGTAAGACAAGCCTTCATTTTCAAAATGTATCTGACATCCCAGTTCTGAACCTAATGAAGATTCACGGCTCTATCAATTGGAGAGAAGAGAATGATACAATCAAGAATGATATTGGACTGCCAACCGTCTCTGCAGTTAAATCTGCGCTTGATGCTATTGATGCCGCCAGCTTCATTACGACTAAGAAAGTAAATCCAGCAACGGGTGATGTAGAGGATAAGACATTGGCTGAGATGATAACTGAAGCTGAAGGCAAACACATGGCAAATGCTGATGTTTTTAAGCCGTTCTTTGATGAGTATCATAAGCTAGTGATGATTAACCCGACAAAGCGTAAGTTCAAAGAGTCGGTCATAGACCATCATTTCTATGAACTGATGCGGCAGTATTCTAATAATCTTGAAAAGGAGAATACACTATTGTTTGTCTCTGGTTTCTCTTTCGCAGACGAGCATATTGCCGACATTACCCGACGAGCTGCTAATACAAACCCGACTCTTCATATTGTAATCTTCGCTTTCAATGATGCGGATGGCGCAACCATTAAGGCAAATTTGAAGCTACATGATGTTTGCTTGAATAATAACATTGTGATTCTTACCCCTTCTTCAATAAAAGACATCAATACTTTAAGTCAGGAGAAGGCTTATAAAGATTTTGCAGACAGCGTTATACAGTTTGACTTTAAGACAGTAAACGACTTGTTTGAGATGATTTCAAAAGGAATCGTTACCTATGGTAAGTAATACTGACATAGCTATATACAATTCCGTTTTCAGAATAGGTGATGTTTATTCTGTTGATGGTCGCACGGTTAGAATACGTGTGGATAAAAACAAGAATTCCTCACATCTGATATACAAAGGGGCATTGATAAAGAATGTCTCTGTGGGCAGCTATGTGAAAATACTGAAAGGGTTTATGCCCATCATTGGGAAAGTTGAATCTGAGTATATTGTAGAAGACAAAGAGTCTGGAGAAAAAGATTATCAAGATGCTGCCAAAAGCATAGGGCGCTCTTTGATAGTGAAACTCATTGGCTTTCTGGAAAATGGTCAGTATTGCCGAGGCGTTAACGAGCTTCCACTGATTGATAACGAGTGTTACCTGCTTACTAAGGATGAGTTTGACTTGATTCATTCGTTTGGTGGCAAGCAGGACGAGTATATACGGATAGGCACATTATCCAATGATCCTTTGGTTCCCATTCAATTGGGCATTGGTAGATTGTTCTCCAGCCACATAGGTGTCTTTGGAAATACAGGCAGTGGTAAATCTTATACGCTGTCAAAACTCTACAGGCAGTTGTTTGTTCATTATTCAGGAAACCAGCAGTTCAAAAGCAACTCGCATTTTCTTTTCTTTGACTTCAATGGTGAGTATTCCAAGCCCAAAGCAATAGTTGAAGATAAGAAGGTTTACAAACTTTCTACACGAAAGCCAGAAGGCGATGGAAAGATACCTATGGAGGCCAATGACCTCCTTGATTTAAATCTGCTATGTATCTTTGCAAACGCAACGGAGAAGACACAGCGGCCATTTATAAGCAGGAGTATTGACCTATATAAGAAGATAAATAAGGATGAAGACCCTGCACAGAATGAAACGCATTTTAAAAATGCTTTAAGAGCTGTTATCAAGCGAATCCTTATCATGTCTGATAATGTTAAAGGGGATCTGCTTATCAATTATGTGGAGGCCATCTTGCCTAAGAACTGGGATGAACATACAGGCGCAGATAGAGGATTGAAAGTTGATTTTGGATTCCATGCGTTGAGTAAGTGTTATTATACAACCAGTGGGGGAGCCAATATATATATCAATGCAAGTCCGAATCAAATAGAAAGACTCAAAATCTATAATCAGGTCGCAGAATATAGTTTTGATGAGAATATTCTTAAGAACTTCATTCATATTATGTATCTGCGTCTGATATACGATGTGCTGGATAATAGGGCTGTTAATGAACACATTGCTCCTGCAATTCAGAAACTGAAGAGTGCAGAAAAGGATATTGATAAGGTGCTTGATTTCATAGACCATGCAGATATGTGGAATAACCATAATGTGGTGGTTATTGATTTGAGTGATGTAAACATAGATACTAAGAAGCGAATTCCGCTACTTATTTCTAATAAACTCTATAACGAGCACAAGAAGCAAGGAAGGAATAATGGTCATCTGAATATTATTGTTGATGAAGCTCATAATATACTCTCGTATCAATCAACCCGTGAAAGTGAGGAATGGAAAGATTACCGCTTGGAGGTTTTTGAGGAAATCATTAAAGAAGGTCGTAAATTTGGCGTGTTTATGACTATTGCCAGTCAACGTCCTTCAGATATTTCCTCAACAATCATATCCCAGTTGCATAACTATTTTATTCATAGGCTCGTGAATCAGCATGACATAGAGCAAGTGAATAATACAATATCTTACCTTGATAAGGTTTCTGTAGAATCGCTTCCCATCTTGGCTACAGGTGTCTGTGTGGTTGCAGGTCAACTGGCAGATATGCCAGTGGTTGTAAAGATTGATCGTATCGAGGATGAGAACAAGCCTGATAACGAAACACTGGATGTTGTAAAACTCTGGAAGAAACAAGAAAATGAAAATATCGCAGACGCTTAGGAAACCAGCTAATTGGCAGGATTTTGAATCACTCTGCCTTTTACTCTGGCGTGCAGAGTGGAAGAGTGAAGATATAAAAAAGAATGGTCGCAATGGTCAGGCACAGAAAGGTGTGGATATTTGTGGCCATCGTGAGGGCGAAAATGAATATAGTGGGATACAGTGTAAATGTAAGCCCGGTAATAAGCCACTGACTACTGATGAGATTGATGAAGAGATTGATAATGCAAAGTCTTTCAAACCAGCTCTTCGTCGTTTGATATTTGCCACAACTGCTGATAAGGATGCGACCATTGAAGAATATGTACGTATTAAAGATGATGAGAATCGCAAAAATGGTTTATTTAGTATAGACATTAAATCGTGGCAGGACATCATTGATTTGTTGGAATTGAACAAACCTGTATTGCATACATATTTGGATATTGTAGCAGAAGATTATGCGGTGGATATTACATTTGAGGATGGAAGTGGGGAAACGATTATTCATCCTCAGTACTCACGTATTTTTTATATGGAACCGGCCCCTAAAGTGGAGCCTAAAAAGACAGTAAAGCAAGAAAATACTGCTATGGGGGCTGCGATAGGTGGGTGGACAGAACAATTAAAAAGTATTGCGGCAATGGCAGAACAGTTCACCCCGCCTGTTGTTGCACAAGCAAAAATTATAAGAGGAACCATAAAAACGAACCATTCCTATTGCCCATTGAAATTCCAAGTTGTCAATCAGGGTAAAGCCCCTATTGATGACTATAAGATAGTTTTCCATTTTGAGAATGAGAATGTAAGGTTCATAAAGGATAATGTAGAGAAGAAAACATCTTTCCTGGATTTGACTTCTTTTACTGGAATACGTAATGTGTCTTTAGAAAATGGTGTTGGGGTTACTATGTATGGCAATAGCATCATCCCTGGTGACGATGCCTGTTCTGATGATTTCTTCGTCCGTCTGCCGTATGATGTATCAGATGTAAATATCAAATGGAAGTTACTTTCCCGTCAATACTCTTGTGAAGGCACATTAAAATTGTCGTCAGATAGAGAATTTGTTGACGTGGTGAAGTATGATAAAGAGAAAGCTGGTAAAACCTATATCAGTGACTATATTGAAGAGGAGGATATTACTGATTAAGGTGCTCTATGACGCAAGATGAACGTTGGATAGCCAAATATAACGAAGTGGTTGAGTTTATCGAAACCAACCATAGGAATCCATCGCGGCATCGTATCGAGGAGCACGATATTCTCAACTGGCTGAAGGCGAATAGGAAGGTGATGAATAAGGGGGAAGATGAGGGCAGAACGAGTAGAGGCGTTTAAAGAACTGCTTGCGCTGAGCGAGCAATATAGACGTAAGAACCAATACGAATAACTGCGAAGGCTCTGTTGGCGAAAACCAATTAAGACTGAAGTGGAGCAAAAATATGAAAATAGGGCTGATTTCTGATGGAAATCGGCCTTTTTTAGTAAGAAAAACGTTAAAAAGGTTGTAGCGTTACAACCATTTAGGGATTTTTTTGTATCTTAGCAGCCGAAATTACAATGATTCGCACCGTATGAAGCATCTGAATATTAAAAAGGCACTGGCGGCATGGCAGGAGTTACAACCTCTATCGGAGAAAGATAGGGAGAGGCTAAGTCGTAGATTCACCGTAGACTTTAACTACAACAGCAACCATATTGAGGGTAATACGCTGACGTATGGGCAGACGGAGATCCTGTTGCTGTTTGGAAAGGTGATAGGTGAGGCTGATGTGCATGCAGTACAGGAGATGACGGCGAGCAATGTGGGGCTGAAGATGATGACTGAGGAGGCTCGCGTGAAGGAGATGCCGCTGACGCAGAACTTTATCCGAACATTGCATAAAACATTGTTGAGGGAGGATTATACGGTGTATCGCAACCTGCCCGGAGGACAGCAAACTAGCTATACGGTGCATGCTGGGCAGTATAAAACTCGACCGAACAGCGTGATTACCCGCTATGGTGACCGTTTTGAGTATGCTTCGCCAGAGGAGACACCAGGGCTGATGACGGATTTGGTGGATTGGTACAATGAGGCTGAAAAGGAAGGGAAGTTGTCGCCTATAGAACTGGCGGCGTTGTTTCACTACCGCTACATCCGCATTCACCCGTTTGAGGATGGTAATGGACGTATTGCCCGCCTGATGGTGAACTTTATATTGATGCGTCATGATTATCCGATGATAGTGGTGAGAAGCCGCAAGAAGAGCGAATATCTGGAGGCCCTGCATCAGGCTGATATGGAAGTAGGGCCTGTGCCTGCAGACGGTGCTCATGCTGAGATAAAGGACATCAGGCCTTTCATGAAGTACTTCAACGAGTTGGTGGCTACGGAGGTGTACAACGATGTGCTGTTTGTGAGCGAGAAGGATGAGAACGTTTGGTGGTATGACGGGGAGAGGATAGCTTTCCGTACGCCGAACTACACGAAGATTCTGAACGCCATGCGCACGCTGCCTACGCTGACGCTGGCAGACATGATGGAAGAAACGGGCATCAGCATGGCTGCCATACAGAAACTGCTGGACAGGCTGATTGAGAAGAAGTATGTGGAGCGGGGTGAGAAGGATGGCAGCTGGCGGGTGTTTGTGACACAGTGAGGGATGACAGGGGACGGGTACCTGTCAGAATCGACGAAAGGCCAAGCTTTGTTTATAGTTTGATGTACTGAATGATGCCTCTGCTGATGCCTGTAAGGCGCTCCAACTGTCGCACTGAGGCACCCTGGAGACGTAGCTCTCGCAAGGCCTCGTGTCGCAGGTCTTTTTCGAGCCTTTGGAAATCTGTGGCGTTAGTGGTGTTGGTAAGTTGAATGATGTGTTGCCAGACCTGGTCGTCGGAAAGCCTTAGCTTTGGTTTTTCATTATCGTAATCAAGGCAGCATACCTCATCGGGTAAGGGCTCGTTTACGATGGCTTCGAGGTCTGTAAAGGGGATACGATTCAGAACTGTCTGCGTATTGCAAATCTGAAAGACTGAATCTACGCTTCCGTCATATTCAGACCAGGAACTATACTCATAGTCTTTGACATGTTCAACAATGCCTGCCTTGACTGGGTTCTGATGGATGTAGCGCAGTAGGGTTGTGAAGTAAGCCATATCGTTCTTGCGTCCCTGCGGTAGCAAGCGACAAAGCCGAGCGGACAGGCTCAGACTTGAAACGCTCTTTGAATAGGTGACCATCACGACCATATTTCCGATTATAGTAATAAACGTAAGAACTGGCAATACGCTTGATGGTGTCTCCAACGGGTTCTTCTCGTTCACGTATTAGCAGATGGAAGTGGTTTGACATCAAGCAATAGGCATAATAGGTGCAGTTGGTGCCACAGGGATTGCCATCATCATCGTATTGGATGCGCATGCGGTCGAGGGTATTGATGAACTGGTAATAGTCCTCTGCATCACAGAAGATCTCCTGATGGTTTATACCTCGCATCATGACATGAAACTTTCGGAGCAGTGAGCACAATGCAAAGCTCGCTTTAGCATTGTCGAGTCGCGATGAAAGTCAACAAAGTTAAGATACCGGTGCTTGATGGTTTACGTGGCTGTCTGGGCATGAGTTTTTTCTTTTGACGCGCAAAGTTACGAAATAATTCACATAGAGAGAACGGAAAACGGGGATTTTTTCTGAACTACATTTGTAATTACAGGTAACTGCAAAAGCAGCTATAACTTCGATGTTGAAGTTGTAGCTGCTTTTTTTCGTTATAGCGCTTGTATCGGAATGAAATGTACATACTTCTTGTCAGAAGTCTATACGAATTACGTGGAATTTCATATATAACAGGACACAACAAAAACGTATTGAGTTTATTACAAGAAATCTATCTGAATTATGTAAAACAGGGTATGTCTCCGCAGTAAAAACGGCCCTGTGATCCGCTTTGGGGACAATCCCAAGCCCCCAATTCATGGGAACTGCTAACTAAGTAGAAGTACTTTGTTGGTGGTTTTATATTTAAATATCTGGATATGAGAGCTTTTAATTGGATTTTTTTCTTGTTTTTGTTTTGGGGTAAGAAGAAATTTCGTATATTTGCAAGCGACAAAGATCAAAGAGATTATTATGATTTTCTTATCTCATAATTCAAAGGACAAAGTCATAGTTGAACCTATCGCAATCAAGCTACGAGAGATATTTGGACAGGAGAATGTCTTTTATGACTCTTGGTCTATTCAACCTGGTGACGGTATTATTGATAGAATGAATGAAGGGTTAGCTAAATGTACAATCTTCTATTTCTTCGTATCCAATAATAGCTTAAGTAGTTATATGGTAAAACTAGAATGGCAAAACGCTGTCATGAAGGCCTCTAATGGGAGAGCTAAGCTGATTCCTGTTAGAATTGACAACTGTCTGATTCCGCCTATATTATCTCAATCGTTATATATAGACCTTTATACTAATGGTTTTGATGTGGCATTGAGGCAAATAGTAGATATTGCAACAGGTTCAAATACGTATAGGCCACAATTTGCCCGCATTTCTAATCTAGAAGCAAGGACTCCATCTTTTGTGGGCAGAGAGATAGAAGTAGAGGTGTTGGCAAAATATTACATGGAACCTATACCTCATTTTCTGTTCTCCACACCAAATGCAGAAAATGAAATATCATTTCAATGTAAAGAGTGTAATATGTATACTAGTAGTTTTAACAAGGGTGTTCTTTCCATTGATAATGGCAAGGATCATGAAAATGCAATTTTCTTGGCTCCTCCAGGCCTTATAACGCCAGGATTCCCATTTATAGCTCAATTTAAGGCAATAACAGAGGCAGATATTAGGATTTCGTCTGTATGGCATGAAGAAACAAAGAATAACTGGAAACCCATTCCTTTCTTGATTAAACGGTGACAACCTTGGGAAGTCTGGAGGAACGGGTACATGTTCCGCAACAATAGGAGTTGGCTAAAATATTGGTAAAGTAATGCCAAGACAGGCGAGAGAAACTTATGGTTCATGGTTCATGGTTCTTCGACGAGCGAAGCGACAGAGTCGAGCGCATGGTTAATGGTTCACGGTTATGACCCAAGATGAAAAGTGGATGCTAAAGTATAACGAGGTAGTTGTTTTTATAGAGACTAACCATAGAAATCCGTCACGTCACCGTTTAGAGGAACATGATAAGGAATCA
>Ga0310696_10006175_pt1 | contig 14280 bp, 10 predicted proteins | sample AusTroGonzalo_MG_4_FD_203885 | JGI IMG/M metagenome (GOLD analysis project Ga0310696, IMG submission 203885) | Bovine rumen microbial communities from tropical cattle in Woodstock, Queensland, Australia - Gonzalo_02 (v2) (version 2) | ecosystem: Host-associated > Mammals > Digestive system >...
CGCATCGAGATGAAGCAGATCGGCGCGCGGCAGGAGGCCGGCCTCATCGGAGGCCTGGGCATCTGCGGCCGCGAGCTGTGCTGCGCCAACTATATTTCCTCGTTCCAGAGCATCTCCACGGCGGCTGCGCGCTGCCAGGACCTGTCACTCAATCCGCAGAAGCTGGCGGGCCAGTGCGGTAAGCTGAAGTGCTGCCTGAACTACGAGGTGGCCACCTACCTGGACGCCCAGTCCCGCATTCCCAAGGTCAACGGGCCGCTGGAGTTCGAGGACGGCCTGGCCTGGCTGCGCAAGACGGATATCCTGCGCGAGGTGATGTATTTCTCTTACGACAAGTCTTCCGACGCGGACCTGTATGCGCTGGATGCCGCCGAGGTGTGGGATATCATCGAGATGAACCGCAACGGCGAGCGTCCGGAGTCGCTGCGCTCCGAACCGGAGCCGTATGTGCCGGAGTTCGTGACGGCGGTCGGCGACGACAGCATCAGTCGTTTCGACGCGCCGAAGCGCAAGCGTTCCCGCGGCGGCAAGAACCGCGGCCGGGGCGGCCGGAACAAGGGACGTCAGGAGGGCGGCCAGAAGTCGCCGAAATCTTCCGAGTAATCATGGCGCGCCGTCGCCTGGGTGCCGTGCTGGCGGTGCTGGTCTGCGGGCTGGCGCTGTCGGCCTGCGCGGTTCCCGACTCGCTGGAGCAGTTCGTCCGGAAGGACGAGGCGCGGGGTGGCGTCTATATTTTCAGTCTGCCGCTGACGGATACGACGGCAGCGTATGATTTCTGGTTTTACAGCCGCACCGAGTACCGGAAGCTGGAGAGCCTCCGGCTCAATGTCCAGTGGCTGGCGCCGTCGGGCGACGGTTTCGCGGAGACGGTCTACATGCGTTCCGTGGAGCCGAAGGGCTCGAAGGAGCTGTACCGCAGCGGGATGGTGCCCGCGGAGGCGGGCGACTGGCAGCTGAGTGTGCGGCCGGTCGGGGTGGATGAGGATTTCCTCGGGCTCGGGGTCATTTGCAGAAAGCACGATGGGACACGATAAATTGCGCAAATTCGCGGAGAACGAGACCTTCTCCTGTCTCCTGCAGCCCTCGGCGGAAGAACTTCTCGCCGACGGCTACTTCCATCTCCGTGACCATACCGTCAAAGGCAACTGGAACGATAGATTTCAGAATAATAATCCTATTGTTCTGGAACTGGGTTGCGGAAAGGGGGAGTATACGGTGGCGCTGGCGGAGCGGGATCCGGAGCGGAACTATATCGGCGTGGACATCAAGGGCGCGCGGCTGTGGAAGGGGGCGAAGTATGCGACGGAGCACGCGATGCCGAATGTGGCGTTCCTGCGGACGCGCGTCGAGTTCATTACGGCGTTCTTTGCGCCCGGCGAGGTGTCCGAAATCTGGCTGACCTTCTCCGATCCGCAGTACCGCAGCGAAAACTCGCGTCTCAGCTCGCCGCTCTTCCTGGAGCGCTATCGCAGTTTCATGAAACCCGGCGGCATCGTCCACCTCAAGACCGACTCCCGCTTCCTGCACGAATACACCCGCGCCGTCTGCGAGGCCAACGGCCTCCGCATCCTCGCCTGCACGACGGATTTATACGGCACGACCGGTTTGGATAAAGCCGGAGCGGCAGTCGCCCCAGAAAACCGTGCCACCCTCGGCATCGTAAGAGGGGGGACCGCAAGCGAAGCGCAGCGGTGGGGTCCGAAGGACGTTTTCGGGGGCGAGCTGCCGGCCGGCATCCAGCCGGTCGTCCGGGAGGTGAAGACGTTTTACGAACAGCTGTTCCTGGAGCAGGGATATCCGATTACGTATCTATCGTTCGTGATCGATCATGAGGGGCCGTTTGTGAGCCCCCGGGATCCGGAACAGTTCGACAGCAAGGCCTGGCGGGCCGCCGAAGGCCCGCGCCTCCTCTTCGGCCACGACTCCGCCGAAACCCGCCGCCAGAAACTCCACTCCACAGAAGCCTGACCTTCTGCCACTACTGTGGGTAAATTCCTCCACAGTAGCCGAGGGTTTTTGGAAAAAACGGCTATCTTTGCAGGACACACCGTTTTTATCCACAGTATGTTAAGAAAAATCCGCATCGCCCTGGCAGCGATCTTCTTCGTCGGGATCACGCTGCTCTTCGTGGGCATCGGCCACAACTGGTGGGGCTGGATGGCCAAGCTCCAGTTCCTGCCTTCGGCGCTCGCGCTGAACCTGGTCGTGGTCGTCATCATCCTGCTGGCCTGCTTCCTCTTCGGGCGCGTCTACTGCTCGACCATCTGCCCGATGGGCGTTTTCCAGGACGTCGTGATCTGGCTGCGCCGCACCATCGGCAAATGGCAGCGCAACCGGGGCGTCCGCAAACTGCAGAAGATGAAAGAACAGGGCATCAAACCCGGCCCGGAGGCGAAGAACCTCATCAAGCATTTTGAATACGTATATGTTCCGGAGCACAAGTGGGCGCGCTACGGCTTCCTGGTCCTGTCGCTGGTCTCCCTCTTCGTCAGCGGCCAGATGCTGATCGCCCTCATCGCGCCGTACAGCGCCTACGGGCGCATGGTGCGCAGCATCGTCGGCATCGTCTCGGGCTCCGTCGTCCTGCCGCTGCTGATCACGGGGCTGGTGACGCTGGTGTTCATCGGCTGCTGCGCCTGGTTCTGGGGTCGCGAATACTGCAACACCATCTGTCCGGTCGGTACGACCCTGAGTCTGGTGAGCCGCTTCGCGCTCTTCCGCCCGACCATCGACCGGTCCAAGTGCGTCGACTGCGGCCGTTGCGGCCGGGGCTGCAAGGCCTCCTGCATCGACACCGTCAACCACAAGATCGACTACTCCCGCTGCGTGGGTTGCTTCGACTGCATGGAGCGGTGCAAGGAGGGGGCGCTGAAGTACCGGTTCGTGGGGTTCAAGAAAGGAGATTCGCCGGTCAAGCCGGCGAATGACGGAGCGGACACCGGCCGGCGGGCGTTCTTGGCCACGACCGCGTTCGTGGGTACCGCGCTGGCGGCCAAGGCCCAGCACGGACAGGGCGGCCTCGCCGAGGTCGTCCCCAAGCAGGTGCCCGAACGCGGGACGCGCCTCGTGCCGCCCGGTGCCGGGAGCGTCAAGTCCTTCTACGACCACTGCACCGCCTGCCAGCTCTGCGTGAGCGCCTGCCCCAACCAGGTGCTCCGTCCTTCCTCGGACTTCGCACATTTCCTCCAGCCGGAGATGGGCTATGAGAACGGCTACTGCCGTCCGGAATGCCACGCCTGCAGCGACGTCTGCCCGGCGGGCGCCATCAAGCCCCTGCAGCCCGGCCAGAAGCAGACCATCCAGATCGGTCTGGCCCACGTGAACCTCGAGCTCTGCTTCGCCGCCAACGGCACGGCGAGCTGCGGAAACTGCGCCTACCATTGCCCGTCCGGCGCCATCCGGATGGTCGATTTCGAAGGCTCGCCCTACAAGATTCCGACGGTCGCCGAAGCCCAGTGCATCGGCTGCGGCGCCTGCGAGAACCTGTGCCCGTCGCGGCCGATCAGCGCCATCACCGTGCGCGGCAATTCCGTTCACCACACCAACGCATAAGCCCTATGGACAGAAGAGAATTCGTAAAATCCGCAGGTCTGGGCGCCGCTGCGATCGGCGTGGCTGCCTGCGCACCCGGCGCCGTCAAGCAAGCGGCCGCCGGCACCGGCAATAAAGACCTTCACGGCACGATGCTCCAGAACTATCCGGGCATCGGCACCCTCGGCTATGGCTGCATGCGCTGGCCGATGGTGAAAGGCGAGGATGGTCAGAACCATATCGACCAGGAGGAGGTCAACCGCCTGGTGGACTTCGCGCTCGAGCACGGCGTCAACTATTTCGACACCTCCCCGGTTTACCTGGGCGGTGACAGCGAGCGCGCCACGGCCGAGGCGCTGAACCGCCATCCCCGCGAGGAGTGGCTGATCGCCACCAAGCTGTCCATCTTCGGACCCACCTCCTACGAGGACTGTGTCAAGATGTACCGCCGCTCGTTCGAGATCTTCAAGACCGACCACATCGACTACTACCTGCTGCACGCCATCAGCGACCTGGACGATTATAAGAACCGTTTCGAGAACTGCGGCATCGTGGATTTCCTCCTGAAGGAGCGGGAGGCTGGCCGCATCCGCCACTTCGGTTTCTCCTTCCATGGCCACCAGAAGGGCTTCGACGACATGATGGCCCTGCATGAGAAATACCACTGGGACTTCGTCCAGATCCAGATGAACTACCTGGACTGGGAGCATCCCAGCGGCCGCAACACCCGGGCGGACTACCTCTACCAGGAACTCGACAAACGGGGGATTCCCATCGTGATCATGGAGCCGCTGCGCGGCGGCGCGCTCGCGGAAATCCCGTCGCAGCTCACCGACCGGCTCAAGGGCATCGAACCCGAGCGCTCCATCGCCTCCTGGGCCTTCCGCTACGTGGGCAGCTTCCCGCGCGTGATGTGCGCCCTGTCCGGCATGACCTACATGGAGCACCTGCAGGACAACCTGGAGACCTTCCTGGACTTCCAGCCGCTGGACGACGAGGGCAAGAAGCTGCTCTGGCGCGTCGCCGACGAGATGACGGACTACCCGCTGGTCAGCTGCACGGCCTGCCAGTACTGCATGCCCTGCCCCTACGGCATCAACATTCCGGGCATCTTCAAGTTCTACAACGACAACATTACCGCCGGCACCTACGTTGCCAGCAAGGAGCAGGAAGGCTATGCCAGGATGCGCCGCAAGTACCTGCTTGCCTACAACGAGGCCATCCCGACGGTCCGCCAGGCCGACCACTGCATCGCCTGCGGCCGCTGCGAGTCGCTCTGTCCGCAGAACATCCGCATCCCGCGCGAGCTGCGCCGCATCGACAAGTACATCGAATCCCTCAAGCAGGAAACGCTCTAGCGCCGCCCGCTGAAACGGAAGCTGTCCCCCGAAAGCAGAAAAAGCCCCCTTGCGGGAAATGCTTTCGGGGGACAGCTTCCGTCTTCAGCTACGCTGGTTTGCAAGAGACGACGAAAAGTGTTACTTTTGTAGTTCGATTTGAATTGAACAAAATTAAAAGACAAAGTATATGACTTCCAAGGAAATCCGTCAGAAATTCCTCGACTTCTTCGCATCGAAGGGCCATACCGTCGTCCCGTCCGCGCCGATGGTGGTCAAGAACGACCCGACCCTGATGTTCACCAACGCGGGCATGAACCAGTTCAAGGACATCTTCCTGGGCAACGCCAAGGCCCCGTACAACCGGGCCGCGGACTCCCAGAAGTGCCTCCGCGTGAGCGGTAAGCACAACGACCTGGAGGAGGTCGGCCACGACACCTACCACCACACCATGTTCGAGATGCTTGGCAACTGGAGCTTCGGCGACTACTTCAAGTCCGAGGCCATCGACTGGGCCTGGGAGCTCCTGACCGAAGTGTACAAGATCGACAAGAATCTCCTCTACGCCACCGTGTTCGAAGGCGCCGCCGAAGACGGCACCACGCTCGACACCGAGGCACAGCAGGCCTGGCGCAAATACCTCCCGGAGGACCACATCCTCCTGGGCAACAAGCACGACAACTTCTGGGAGATGGGTGAGACCGGCCCCTGCGGTCCCTGCTCCGAGATCCACATCGACATCCGCACGGCGGAGGAGAAGGCCGCTTCCGGCATCGCCGGCCGCGACCTGGTCAATAAATCCGATCCGCACGTGATCGAGATCTGGAACCTCGTGTTCATGCAGTACCAGCGCATGGCCGACGGCCACCTGGAGCCGCTGCCCGCCCGCAACATCGACACCGGCATGGGCTTCGAGCGCCTCTGTGCCGTGCTCCAGGGCAAGAACAGCAACTACGATTCCGACGTCTTCACCGGCATGCTGAACCGCATCGGCCAGCTTTCCGGCCACAAATACGGCGAGAGCGGCAAGACCGACGTCGCGATGCGCGTGATCGCGGACCACATCCGCGCCATCAGCTTCAGCATCGCCGACGGCCAGCTGCCGTCCAACGTCAAGGCGGGCTACGTCATCCGCCGTATCCTGCGCCGCGCCGTCCGCTACGGCTACACCTTCCTCGGGCTCAACGAGCCCTTCCTCTGCCAGCTCGTGCAGCAGCTCGTGGACGACATGGGAGAGGCCTATCCCGAGATCGCGAAGCAGCAGAAATTCATCGAGAGCGTCATCCGCGAGGAGGAACTCGCCTTCCTGCGCACCCTCGACCGCGGCATCCGCCTGATGGACGAGTGCATGGAGCGCAGCAAGGACAGCAAGGTCATTGCCGGCGCCGACGCCTTCAAGCTCTACGACACCTACGGCTTCCCGATCGACCTGACGGAGCTGATCGCCGCCGAGAACGGCTACACCGTGGACCAGGCGGGCTTCCAGGTCGAGCTGCAGCAGCAGAAGGACCGCGCCCGCAACGCCACCGCCAACACCTTCGGCGACTGGACCGTCTACCACGAGGGCGAGGACGTGGAATTCGTCGGCTTCGACACCACCGAGCTGGGCGGCGCCCTGCTGCTCAAGCAGCGCACCGTCGTCCAGAAGAACAAGGAGATGCTCCAGCTTGTCTTCGACCGCACCCCGTTCTACGGGGAGATGGGCGGCGAGATCGGCGACACGGGTGTCATCACCTCCGCCGACGGCGAACAGATCAGGATCCTTAACACGGTCAAGGAGAACAACCTGACCATCCATATCGCCGAGCGCCTGCCGAAGGACTGCACCGGGGCCTTCACCCTGTGCGTGGACGCGGCGCGCCGCCAGCGTATCGCGAACAACCACAGTTGCACGCACCTGCTGCACCGGGCTCTCCGCGAGATCCTCGGCACCCATGTCGAGCAGAAAGGCTCCTTCGTGGGCGACCAGGGCTTTCGCTTCGACTTCTCCCACTTCGAGAAGCTCTCCGACGAGCAGCTGGCCGCAGTGGAGAAGCGTGTCAATGAACTGATCCGCAGCAACTTCCAGCTCAACGAGAAGCGCGACGCCACGATGGACGAGGCCCGCGAAATGGGTGCCATGGCCCTCTTCGGCGAGAAGTACGGCGATCGCGTGCGCGTGGTCCGTTTCGGCCCGAGCGTCGAGCTCTGCGGCGGCTGCCACACCTCCGCCACCGGCAACATCGGCTTCTTCAAGATCACCGGCGAGTCCGCCATCGCGGCCGGCATCCGCCGCATCGAGGCCGTGACCGGCGAGCAGGCGGAAGAACTGGTGCTGGGCCTGCAGGGCCAGCTGAAGACCGCCCGCAGCTTCTTCAACAACGTGCCCGACCTGGCCGGCGCCATCCAGAAGCTCATCGAGGACAACGCCAGCTTCAAGAAGCAGGCGGAGGAGTTCGCCAAGCAGAAGGCCGCCGAATTCGCCCGCGAGCTCGCCGGGAAGGCGCATCCGGTGAACGGCGTCCAGCTCATCGTGCTCGGCGCTGCCGGGCAGGAGTTCGATCCCGCCCTGGTGCGCAACGCCGCACTGACGCTCCAGAAAGAACTGAAGAACACCGCCCTCGTGGGTGCTTTCGCCTTCGAAGGCAAGCCGCAGCTGGTCCTCATGTACTCCGACGACCTCGTTGCCGCGGGCCGCAACGCCGGCAAGGACATCCGCGACGCTGCCAAGTTCATCCAGGGCGGCGGTGGCGGACAGCCCGGCCTCGCGACCGCCGGTGGCAAGAACGCCGAGGGCCTGGCCCAGGCGCTCGACGCCCTCAAGGACATCGCCGCCCGCGCATAATCCCGCTCCGCCAGGATGAAGAAGCTCGACCGCTTCATATTGAAGTCGTTTATCGGACCGTTCGTCGCGATCCTCTTCATCGTGGTCTTCATCCTGGCGATGCAGACGCTCTGGCTCTACATCGACGAGCTGGTGGGCAAGGGCCTCGGCATCCGCACCATCCTGGAATTCTTGTTCTGGGGCGTGTGCAGCATCGCCCTGCCGCTCGCCATCCCGCTCGCGACCCTGCTCGCGGCCACCATGACCATCGGCCAGCTCTCCGAGCGCACGGAGCTGATGGCCATCCGGGCCTCCGGCATCTCCTTCGGCCGGGTCATCCTGCCGCTTGCGGTCGCCGCCGCCTTCATCGGCCTCGGCGCTTTCGCGGTCTGCTCGCGCCTCGTGCCCCACGCCTTCAACGAGATCTACACCCTGCGCGACGACATCGCCCGCACCAAGGACGAGATCAAGATCCCGCCGGGGACCTTCTACAACGGCATCGACGGCTACATCCTCCGCGTGGGCGACCAGAACAAGCGGACCAAGATGCTGTACGACGTGCAGGTCTACGACCACACGGCGCACAAGGGCAACATCTCCGTGACCATGGCTGATTCGGCCCTGCTCCGGATGTCCAAGAGCAAGGATTACCTGACGTTCACGCTCTTCCACGGGTCGACCTACCGCGAGGACAACACACTCCGCTACGACGACACGAGCATGGTCTTGCAGCACATCAACTTCGCGCAGCAGGAAATGATCATCCCGCTGAAGAACTACAGCTTCGAGAAATCGGACTCCGTCCGTTTCGACGACGCGATCAAGACCAAGAAGATGGCGGAGCTGCGCGCGCTGAGCGACTCGCTGCGCCACGAACTGGATTCCCTCCACGAACGGCAGTACCTGGCCATCCGCTACAATACCGTCTTCCTGCTGAACAAGCAGCTGGACACGGCGCTCCATAATCCGAACCGTTCGGATTACGACGCGCCCGGCTACATGGAATGGAAGAGTCCGGACGAGGCGGCGCAGGCCCGCAACCGCGCCGCGGACAACGTGACCCGCTTCAGCTCGGAAGTCAGCAACTACCGTTTCAACGTCTACGACAAGAGCTACAGCCTGCGTCAGTCCGACCTCTCCTTCCTGGAGAAATACGGGCAGGCGCTGGCCTGTTTCCTGCTCTTCTTCATCGGAGCCCCGCTGGGGGCGCTCGTGAAGAGCAAGCGCGGCGGACTCGGCGTGAGCCTCATCATCTCCGTGCTCTTCTTCGTCATCTACTACGTATTCAACATTTCCGGCAGCAAGCTGGCGCGGGACGGTGCAGTCGAGACGCCCGTCGGCGTCTTCATAGCCGCAGCCGTCATAGCGCCCATCGGCGTCTTCTTCACCTGGAAGGCGATGCGGGACGCCGAACTGCTTAACATGGACCAATTCACTACCTGGTGGCGCAAGATCAAGAGCAAGGTCGCGCGCCTGTTCCGCCCCGTGCGCATCGTTTACATGGGTACGCCCGAATTCGCCGTGAAACCGCTCGACACCCTCGTGCGGAACGGATACAAGGTCGTCGGCGCGGTCACGGTGGCCGACAAGCCGGCCGGCCGCGGCCTCAAGATGAACGAGAGCGCCGTGAAGCAGTATGCCGTCGCGCACGGCATCCCGGTCCTGCAGCCCGTCAAGCTCAAGGATCCCGAGTTCCTCGAGGCGCTGCGTGCCTGGAAGGCCGACATGTTCGTCGTCGTGGCCTTCCGCATGCTCCCGGAGGAAGTCTGGTCCATGCCCCGGCTGGGCACCTTCAACCTCCACGCGGCCCTGTTGCCGCAGTACCGCGGCGCCGCCCCGATCAACTGGGCCGTCATCAACGGCGAGAAGATGTCCGGCGTGACGACGTTCATGATCGACAAGGACATCGATACCGGCGGCATCATTCTCCGCCAGGAATGCCGCATCCGGCCGGACGAGACGGCCGGCGAGCTGCATGACGAACTCATGGAAATCGGCGCAGACCTGGTACTGCAGACCGTTGAGGCGCTGATCCAGCACAATGTCGAGCTGCGCGTCCAGCGTTCCTTCATCCAGGGTTCCGAGGAGCTCCGGCCCGCGCCGAAGCTTACCAAGGAGCTCTGCCGCATCGACTGGACCCAGCCCACGGACAAGATCTACAACCTCATCCGCGGCCTTAGTCCATACCCCGCCGCCTTTACCGAATTGGTTCCTTCGTCATCCGCCGGCCCGACCTCCTCGTCATTCGCCGGCCCGACCGGCGAATCTCCCCGCGAATCTCTACCCCTGAAGATCTACCGCGCTGAAAAGCGGCCGGACCTTCACGCCGCGCCGGGAACCGTCCTCTCCGACGGCAAGAGCTGGCTCGCCATCGCCACCGGCGACGGCGCCCTGTCCCTCACCGACATCCAGCTGGCCGGCAAGAAGCGCCTGCCCGTGGCCGAGTTCCTCAAGGGCTTCCGCGAGCCGGAAAGCTGGCGGACGGAACTTTAGGTGAGACGGCGCAATTTCCAAAAAATTAGTATCTTTGCACTCCTATGCCAAAGTACGTCCTCAATCCCGAGACGCTGCTGTATGAGGAAAAGGAAGACCCCAAGTACCTCAAACCCCTGCGTCTGTCGGCGGCTGTTTTAGCCGCCGCGGGTTTCGTGTTCCTGTACTTCTGGCTCTATACCGCCGTGTTCCACTGGGACCTTCCGCGCACCGCGGTGCTCAAGCGCCGGGTGGCCGAATGGGAGGCGCGGATGGAGGTGCTCTCCAACCGGCTGGACCTCTACGACCGCACGCTGACGGGCATCGAGCAGCGTGACGACGAGGTGTACCGCTCGATCTACGGCCTGGGCGAGATTCCGGATGAAGTGAAGAATTCGGGCCTGGGCGGCGTGAACCGTTACGCCGAGCTGGACCAGTTGGGCTCGAACTCGTCCCTGGGCTGGCTGGTCCGGCGCCTGGACAACCTGACCAAGCGCGCCTACATCCAGGGCAAGTCGATGGACGAAGTGGGCATGCTGGCCCGCACGGCGGGCGACATGCTCGCCTGCGTGCCGAGCGTTCCGCCGGTGGTGCCCGACCATAACGAGGTCTATCTCTCGAGCGGTTTCGGCTACCGGACGGATCCTGTCTTCGGCGGAGGCGAGGCCCACGGCGGGCAGGATTTCGCCGCGGCCTACGGCACGCCGGTGTATGCGACCGGCGACGGCGTGGTGTCGATGTCGGAATACAACGCGAACGGCTACGGCAAGCAGGTCATCATCGACCACGGCTATGGCTACCAGACGCGTTACGCGCATCTCAGCGTCATCTCCGTCGAGGTAGGATCGATAATCAAACGGGGCGAGCAGATCGGCAACGTCGGCTCGACCGGCAAGTCCACGGGTCCCCACCTCCACTACGAGGTGATCTATCGCGGCACCCGGGTGAACCCGAAGAACTATATGGACTTCGACATGCCGCTGGACGAGTACCGCGCGATGCTCGGCTTCGTCAAGGAGGAATCTTCCACGGCCGGCAAGCGGACCAGTACGACGGAGCTGCTCCGGCGCAGCAAACAGGGCAATGGATAAACGCAGACGCTTCATATTCAACACCGAGAATTTCCACTTCGGGCAGGTGCCGCGCCGGATCGGGCGGACCCTGCTGATGCTGTCGGTGTACATGCTGCTGACCTTCACCCTGGCGGTCCTGGTCTACCTGGCGTTCACGCTGGTGTTCCGCACGGACACCGAGCGCCGCCTGCGCCGCGAGATCCGCATGTACGAACGGCTCTATCCCGGCCTGGAAGAGCGCGAGCAGCTGCTCGGCGACGCCATCGCCAACCTGCAGCACGAAGACAATGAGATCTACAGCCAGGTCTTCCATTCCGCCGGTGCGCCCATGCTGGACCCGATGGACGATCAAGGACGTATCAGCGCGGCCGACACCATCCCGGAGGGGCAGCTGGTCGGCTATGCGCAGCACAAGGCGGACAGCCTGCTGCAGCGCAGCAAATCGGTGGACGCGGCCTTCGAACGCATTTTCCGGGCCCTGTCCGATTCTTCGCTGGTCCTTCCCCCGATGACGCTCCCGATCGCCGACATCACCTACCCGCAGGTTGGCGCCTCGACCGGTCGCAAGATCAACCCCTTCTACAAGGCCTATGTTTACCATGAGGGCCTGGACCTGATTGTCGCGCGCGGCACGCCGGTGCTGGCCGCCGCGGACGGCACGGTGACGGATGCTTCGTACAGCCGGTCCAGGGGCAATACGGTGCGGATCGAGCATGCGGGCGGCTACGAGACCGTCTATGCCCACATGGAGAGCATGAACGTCTATATCGGCCAGCGCGTGCGTGCCGGCGACCGGATCGGCGCCGTGGGCATGTCCGGCCAGGCCTTCGCCCCGCATCTCCACTACGAAGTCCGCAAGGACGGTCTCGTGAAGGATCCGGTGGGCTTCTTCTTCGCCTCCGTCAGTTCGGAGGAATACGTGAATATGCTGTACATGTCCGTCAACACTTTGCAATCAATGGATTAACGATATGGAGAAACTGTATTATTCGATCGGCGAGGTGGCCGGGATCCTGGGCGAGTCGGTGTCCCTGGTACGTTTCTGGTCCAACTCTTTCCCGAAATTCATCAAGCCCAAGCGCAACGCCAAGGGCAACCGGCAGTTCACTGCCGACGACGTGGAGACCTTCAAGCAGATCCACCATCTGGTCAAGGACCGGGGCCTGACTTTGGAGGGCGCCGCCCTCCAGCTGGCGGGTGACCGGCGCCCCGTTGACAGGAGCGTCAAGGCGATCGAATCGCTCAAGGAAATCCGCGCCCAACTTGTGGAGATTAAGAAAAATATTTCATAACTTTGCGGTTTGTAATATTACGTAGTAATAAATATCAAAAAAGCATATATGGCTACCACCAAGAAAACAACGAAAGTGCCGACTCCGATCGATGAGCGGGAGACTTTTGTCTCCCTGCGCAAGAGCTTCGCGGAGACCGAGCAGAGCACGCAGGAGAAACTCAAAGTACTTTACGAACTGCAGGAGGCCGACGTCGCCATCGACGAACTGGTCCACCTGCGCGGCGAACTGCCCGCCGAGGTCGCCATCCTCGAAGAGGAACTGGCCGGCCTGCGCGCCAAGTCCGACAAGGTCGGACAGCTGATCGAGGGCTACAACGCCACCATCGACAACGCCAACAAGCAGATCGTCGAACTGGACGCCGAGATCGAGAAGTACCGCAGCCAGCTGGAGAACATCTCCAACAGTCGTGAGTTCGACTCCATCAACAAGGAACTGGAGAACCAGGGCCTGCTCCGCGCCATCGCCGAGAAGAACATCACCGACGCCCGCGCCGCCATCGAGGAGCGCAAGCTCGACCGTGAGCACATCGCCGACCGCATCCTGATCCGCGAGGAGGACCTCAAGGCCAAGCAGGAAGAGCTGGCCACGATCGTGGAGTCCACCGCCAAGGAGGAGAAGGCCCTCCAGGCCAAGCGCAGCGCCTGCGCCGCCAAGATCGACGAGCGTACGCTGAGCGCCTACGAGCGCATCCGCGGCAACGCCCACAACCACCTCGCCGTGGTGACCCTGTTCCCGAAGCACGAGGACGGCACCTATGGCGACGCCTGCGGCGGCTGCTTCCACACCATCACCCCGCAACGCATCCTGGACATCGCTTCCGGCAAGAAGCTCGTCATCTGCGAGCACTGCGGACGCATCATCGTCAATCCTGACATCTAGTAGCGAAAATGGCTACGCAACGGCCTGGCACCGCACGCAAGAAAGACCAGTCGGTCAATCTCGAGACGCTCGGCATGGAGATCGGCAACAAGCCGCCCCAGGCCCCCGACGTCGAGGAGGCCGTCCTGGGTGCGATGTTGCTGGAGCCGTCCTGCGTGGACATCGCCATGGAGGAGCTCACGCCCTCCTGCTTCTATGACCCCAAGCACCGGATGATCTTCGAGGCGATGTCGCGCCTCGTGACGGACCATACCTCGGTCGACATCATCACGGTGAGCACCGAACTCAAGTCACAGGGCAACCTGGAGGCGGTGGGCGGCACCGTCGTGCTCGCGAACCTTTCCGAAAAGGTGGGTTCCGCCGCGCACATCGAGTACTACGTCAAGATCCTCAAGCAGAAGACCATCCAGCGCGACCTGATCTCCGCCTCGTACGACATCCTGAAGGATTCGTTCGACGACTCGATCAAGGTGGACGACCTGATCGACAAGGCGCAGAGCAAGGTCTACGACGCCATCCAGAGCAACGTGCGCCGCGAGGTGCAGGACATCGGCAGCCTGATCAACGTCGCGATGTCGGATATCCAGGAGATGCAGGGCAGCACCGGCCTGAACGGCGTGCCGTCCGGCTTCTACAGCATCGACCGCATCACGATGGGCTGGCAGAAATCCGACCTGATCATCCTGGCGGCCCGCCCTTCCGTGGGTAAGACGGCCTTCTCGCTGAACCTGGCGCGCAACGCCGCGGTGGACCACCACATGGCGGTGGCGTTCTTCTCCCTGGAGATGTCCGCCATCCAGCTGGTCAAGCGTCTGATCACCTCCGAGTCCGGCCTGCCGGCCGACAAGATCAAGGGCGGCGTGAAGCTGGAGGACTACGAGTGGGAGCAG
>Ga0310696_10006176_pt1 | contig 14279 bp, 13 predicted proteins | sample AusTroGonzalo_MG_4_FD_203885 | JGI IMG/M metagenome (GOLD analysis project Ga0310696, IMG submission 203885) | Bovine rumen microbial communities from tropical cattle in Woodstock, Queensland, Australia - Gonzalo_02 (v2) (version 2) | ecosystem: Host-associated > Mammals > Digestive system >...
TCAAGACAATCAAGGTCGGACAGAAGATTCTTCATGACAAGTATGCCGGAACATCCGTCAAGATGGACAATGATGAGTATCTCATCCTCAACATCAAGGACGTCCTTGCAATAGTCGGTTGATAATTTGATTTAGGACCCAAGGCCGGAGGCAGAAGCTTCCGGCTTTTTTTTCAGATAAATGTTGAAAGGGATTTGATGAAATCCTTGTTGTAGGACAGAAGGAAGTTCAGCTCGTTGCTCAGTCCCCTGTCCTTTGTGGCGTTTCTGAATCTGTAGGGATTGGGCTTGATCAGGCTGAGAATATGAGGCAGCTCTGAAATCGGAAGCGGATATTCCATACGGGTGGCAGCATAGTACATATCAACAAAAGCCTTTTCAGGGAAGGCAAAGCCGTCACTCTGAAGGGCGAAGTTCGAAGAAGAAAGAATTACGAACTGAATCCTGCTCTTAAGCTTCCCCATTCCCAGGATGTTGTTCTCATCCTCGGTGATGGCAAGGTCGAACTCCCTCATCAGAAGAAGCTGGACATCCTTTAGGCTGCTCTTTCTTGTACAGAGAATCACAGGATAGTTTCCGTCTACCTTAAAGCCTATTCCGTTCATGCAGTCCAGACCGGAAAGATAGAAATCATAGCCGGAATTCCTAAGACATAAGAAAGCATCCTTGCTCAGATCGGGAATACATTTAAAACGCTCCTCGTCCAAAGGCGTTTGAGAAGAAAGGCGGTATTCACCGTGTGCGGACTTTTCCACAAACCCTTTTCCAAGCTCCTCATGAAGGTGCCAGGATGCGGTTTTCTGGTTCATTTCGGGAAAAAGATCATATATCTGACGGGTTGTCAGGACCTTGCCGTCTGCAAGCTCTTTCAAGAGCCTTTCTCTGAATTCATTGGCCATACAGATATTCTAAACAAGATATTTTGGTTTTTCAACACAAAACTTTAAAACAGAAAACTCTCTATCTTCTGACCCAGAGTCTTGGTTTCAGTCTCAGGATGATAGCTTTCGGGAAGAGAACGCAGCATCATTGCGCCGTAGCTCTTTGACAGTATCCGTGAATCAAGAATCAGAACTATTCCCTTGTCAGTGGTGTGACGCATAAGGCGACCGTAGCCCTGCTTCAGGCGCATCGTGGCATCCGGAAGAGACAGGCAGTAGAATCCGCTTTTTCCGTCCTCCTCGAGCTTCGAATAACGGGCCTTGTAAATAGGATCATCCGGCATTCTGAAAGGAAGCTTTGTGATGATGACCATCCTCAAGGTGTTTCCCGGAGCATCGACTCCTTCCCAGAAGCTGTCTGTAGCAAACAGGACGCTGTCAGTATCCTGCTTGAACAGCTCCAACAGCGCATAGCGGTCCATCTCCCCCTGCTTCATGCTGTTCAATGACATGGCAGAAAAACGAGGCTTCAGGCGCTCATAGACATACTCCATAAGCTTGAAACTTGTGAAAAGAACCAGGGCACCGCCTCCGGAGCTTGAGACTGCCTGATAGACGGTTTCACAGGTGAAATCAGCATACTCAGCCTCATTCTCACGGCTGAATGTCGGAGTATCAAACGGAGTCAGAAGCATCAGACGGCTTTTGTAGTCAAACGGAGAGGCATAGACCTTCTTCAGAAAGCCCTTTGAAGGAACAGGAAGACCCACAGCCGTGCTCCAGTAGACAAAGTCATCATGAAGATCCATCGTCGCACTTGTGCAGACGACGGAATCAAGCTTCTTGAACAGCGCTTCGGAGAGAACCTCTGAAACCTCAAGAGGTGCGTTGTTGAACGTAACATAGCGGTTCTGGCCATGGTTCTCAATATCCAGATAATGGATTGAGTCATCCCAGGTCTTTATGTCCATGAAAGATTTCAGGCGGTCAATCACATCGGTAATCCTGTTGATATGAACGTTAAGCTCATCAAGGCGTGGCTGTCTCACCTCATCCACATCGACTTTTGAAGAGAACGAATTGAGCCTTGCAACAAGACGGAGTCCGTTGTCCACAACTTCCCTGGCCACGTTTCCTATTTCCGCATCAAGACGTTCCATGTTCTTCTTTGTGACCAACAGATGTGCCAGATTGTTGACCTGAAGAAGATTCAGCGTGGCCATGTTGAGAGTCTCGGCCTTTGCCCTGACCAGAGTGTAGAAATCAAGAATCTCCTGATAGATGTTCTTATCGCTGCAGAACGGAAGAAGATCGTCCAGAATCCTTCCGGTTCCGTTTCCCCTCAGTCCCCTTCCGTCATAGATGTACTCCATCTGACGGCGAAGAGAATAGCTTGAGTATGTCGTGGTGAAAAGATCGGTGGCATGACGCTCTATGTTGTGAGCCTCATCGATTACAAGGTGATGAAACGGCGGAAGAACCGCATCGTCGCTGTAGTCAATGGAGTTCTCATACCTTGTGTTACTGTCGACGAACAGAAGATGGTGGTTGCAGATGATGATTGAAGCCTCTGAGAGCTTTCTCTTGGCCTTGAAGTAATAGCATTCGGTGAAATACGGGCACTTTCCGCCCATACAGAAGTCGGAATCGGAGCAAACCGATGTCCAGAGCTGGAAATCCAGCTTTCCCTTATACTCCGTCCGAAGTCCTGTTTCCGATTCAGCTGCGAAGCTGTTGAGCTTTGAGATATCGGAAACTCCGTCATAGGCATAAAGCTCGTTGTCCCTTACAAGTTCGGCAAGACGTCTCAGGCAAAGGTAGTTGTTCCGTCCTACGGCAAGAGCCACGGAGCATTCCTGTCCCAGAGCGTCAAACAGAGCCGGAATATCCTTTTCCATCAGCTGCTTCTGAAGGTTTATCGTCGATGTCGCTATTACAGTCCTGTCCGTGGGATCGTCGAAGGCATAGTACATGGCAGGGACAAGGTATGCATAGCTCTTACCTATTCCGGTACCGGCTTCTATTGCTCCTATTGAGTTGTTCTGATAGCAGGAAAGGACATCCTTGGCCATAAGAAGCTGTCCCTCGCGGAACTCAAATGATCCGACTTTCCTGCTCAGGATTCCGTCATGGTCAAAGATCTCGTAGATCTGTTCCCGATTCATTCGGCGTATTCCTGCATCTTTCTGATTATGGTCTTTCTTCCCAAACCAAGAACATCGGCGGCCTTGGACTTATTGCCCTTGCAGTATGCGACCGTGCTGAGGATTATCTTCTTCTCTGCCTCATCCATCGTGGAGCCAAGCTCGATTTCTATGGTATTTCCACCGTGGCTTCTGCTTACTGCAGGAGGAAGGTCTGAAAGCTCGATCTGGTTCGTTCTGCACATGACAACGGCACTTTCAACGCAGTTTCTGAGCTCTCTGATGTTTCCCGGCCAGTCATAGGAACCGATGGCGGACCTTGCCTCGTTGGAAAAGCCTTCGATGTTCTTCTTGTTTTCCTTGCAGAACTCCTCTAGGAATGAGGTGCAAAGAAGGAAAAGGTCTTCCTTTCTTTCCCTAAGAGGCGGAACCTCAAGGCTTACGACATTGAGTCTGTAATAAAGGTCTTCTCTGAAGTTGCCCTTGGCTATCTCCTCTTTCAGGTCACGGTTCGTGGCGGCAATGACTCTGACATCGGTCTTGATGGTCTTCTCTCCACCTACTTTCTCAAATTCACGTTCCTGAAGAACCCTCAGCAGCTTTATCTGTGTGCTCTGATCAATCTCTCCGATTTCATCCAGGAAGATTGTTCCGCCGTCTGCAAGTTCAAAACGGCCCTTCTTGTCAGCAACAGCACCTGTGAAGGCACCTTTGACATGACCGAAAAGCTCACTCTCAAGAAGATTGGCGTTCAATGCAGCGCAGTGCACCTTGATGAAGGGTTTGTCCTTTCTGTCTGAATAATTGACTATGGCATCGGCGACAAGCTCTTTTCCTACTCCGCTCTCACCTGTAATCAGTACGGTAGCACGCGATGGAGCTATCTGCTGGATGGTTTCGATGAGCTTCTGAATCTTCTGGCTCTTTCCGATTATCTTCGAGTATCCGTTCTTCTTTTTCAGATTCTCAAGCTCGGCTGCAAGCTCACGGTTTCTGTCAGCCATGTCCTTGCCGGCCAAAGTACGCTTGATCAGAACAGCAAGGTGATCAAGATTGACAGGCTTGGTGAGAAAGTCCACAGCACCGTTCTGCATGGCTGTGACGGCATCCTCGATTGTGCCGTGGCCAGTCAGGACAACTACAGGAATCGTAGGATAGGTCGTATAAATGCGCTTTAAAAGCTCACTTCCACCCATGCCGGGCATGCGCAGGTCGGTTATGACCATGTCGACCGACTGGTTCGTTATGATCTTCCAGGCAGTCTCTGCATCCTCTGCCTGAAGGCCTTCGTATCCGTCGATCTCAAGGGCTGCTACAAGACCCTCGCGGATGTACTTTTCATCGTCTACAACCAGTATGGTCCTTTTCATCCCTTATTCCTCCCGTCGTCGGCAAGTCTGAATCTCTCGGTGCTAGGAACCGGTATCTGGAGCGTGAACTCACTTCCCTTTCCCGGTGTCGAGTGCACTGTGACATCTCCCTCGTGCTGCTTCATTATCTTGAACAGAACTGTAAGACCCAGACCCGTTCCGGAGCTCTTTGTCGTGTAGTAAGGCTCGAATATCTTGCTCATCTGTTCTTCGGTCATTCCGCATCCGTTGTCAGCCACACAGATTTTGACCATGTCATCCTCCATGAAGGTGCTGACAGTGATAGTCGGGTCTTTTCTGTCCTCAGGCATGGCCTGCATCGCATTGTTTATCAGATTCAGAATCGACTGCTGAATCAGAGTACAGTCGGCAAGAACCTTCGGAAGGGAGACTGCAAGATGAAGATTAAGGGCAATCCCCTTCTGTTCAAGCTCGGCTGCAACCACGGAAACAGTCTTCTTCACGATGTCGTTGACATTGCAGATTGCAAGATTCACCTTCATCGGCTTTACTGCAAACAGGAAGTCAACGGCGATCTTGTTGATTCTGTCGACCTCCTCGCTTACCACATCAAGGTACTTCTTGGCCTCTTCACGTGTCATGGACCCGTTTTTCTCCATCATCTTGTCCATCAGCTGGAGATAGATGGAAATGGAAGCCAGAGGATTCTTTATCTCATGGGCAACACCTGCTGCCATTGTGGTCATCTGTGCAAGGCTTTCGTTCTTTCTGAACTCTTCCTTGAAGCGGTTGAAGAATGTTATGTCACGGAAGACGAACATCATAGCCTTAAGGTCGTTTGCCCTTGACGCCGAGCAGCTTACCGATCTGTGTCCGTGTGCAGGGTCATCTACCTCAAAGAACTCTTCCATTGTGGGTTGGGATGACTTTCTGAACTTCTTTATGAAGGATAATATGTCGCCGTCTACGATGACCTTTGAGACGTTGATGTCCTGATATTTATTTCTTGGATAAAGTGTTATGAGGTTTGAAAGAGTCGTGTTCAGATAGATGACGTTTTCCGACATGTCAAGCATCAGACAACCTTCCATCGCATTGTCCAGGATGTAGTTTCTGATCTTCAGATCACTTGTCTGAGTCTCGATGATTCTCAGAATCTCTTCATTGGAAAGCTTCTCGATCTTGCTTGAGGCCTTTTTAACGAACTGACTCATCTGTTGACCTCCTTGACCCTGTAAAACACATAGTCGAATGTCAGACGCCTTGTCTGGTTGAAAGTCTTACCCTTTGATACTGCCTCGCTTACTGCATCCAGAAGATAAGAGGCCCTTCTCTCGTCAAGTTTTCCCTCGGCAAAGGACTTTGATATCTGATTCAGAACATGTTCGAAGAAGCGGTCCCAGCCCTGGTTCTTCTCAAGCTCCGCAATAAGTGCCGGAAGATCGACTTCCTTCTTGTCCAGAAGGTTCTGAGCACTCTCAAGCAGAAGAGAATCATTGATTCCGCTTCCTTCAAGGAAGAATTCATCAAGACTTGAATACTTTTTCGGATCTACGAACAGAGAATTGAGGATGAATGCCCTCTTGTTATCATCAAGGTCGCTGAAGCGGATCTTCTGGACACGGCTGAGGATTGTGGCGGGGATCCGGCCAGCGTTGGCTGAGATGAGGATGAAACGGCATCCCTCAGGCGGCTCCTCAAGGGTTTTAAGAAGACCGTTGACAGCAGAATCTCCTGCATTCTCAAGACCTTCGATTATGACCATCTTACCCTGCCCGTCCATCGATGATGTGGAGCACCAGTCCCTGATGGCCCTGACCTGTCCTATTGATATGGCTGAGGTGCGGTTGGAATCAAGAAGCGGAGACAGGGCCTTTGAAAGCTTCTCGCAGATAGCCTCTGCGTTCTTTTCATCGGCATCATCCAGATCCCTGAGTATGTCGCTGACCTCTGCGGCATCGGAGAACTTCTTCTTTCCCGCTGTGGTGCTCTGGCTGTCTATCAGAGCTCCGTGGTACTGCTGAAGCAGAATGGACACATTCTCCTTCAGAAAACGCTTGGAGCTGCTGTTTTTCTGCTTTTCGTAGAGAGAAATTGCGGTTTTTATTCTGTATGCATGGTTTCTGTCCGAGACGATCAGAACATTGTCATCGGGAATTCCCAGCTCCTTGCAGACAAGCCTGGATGCGTACATGCGTCCTGTGCATGGGGAACCTGAGAATAAAAGCGCGTTAGGAAACTCACCTGATGAGACCAGGCTTTCGAGCAAAGAGGATACTTCTTTCTGGGTATTCTCCAACGTGCCGAACAAAACCACCTCCGGACCGTCAGATGACGCTCTTGATCAACGAGACACAGGCGTTGGCGAAAGGCAGAATCAGCTTGCTTGAAAACAGGCTCTCCTCGAAGACAGGCTGGAGATTGAACAGATTCTGATAGCCCAGGATGTATTCAAAGGCTGCGATCATAATGAAAGCCTCAACCAGACCAAGGAAGAATCCGAGTATATTGTCCAAAACGGAGATGTTGGCCGTATCAACGATGTTGAATAGGACCGAGCCTATGATTCTTACAAAGAGATAACCTACGATGAAGATGATGAAGTACGACGAAAACGCTGCGAACCACAACGGAAAGCCCAGTTTGTTCTGGAAAACAGGAGCCAGGGCATGTGTGAACATCAGAGCCAGCATGAAGCCAAGAACAAGACCGAACTTGGATGAAAGCTCATCCAGAAAGCCCTTGATGGCACCCCAGATGCCTCCCACCATGAGAATTACGAACAATATGTAGTCGAGAGTTTTAAGATACTGCATCAAAAGCTCCACAGGTGTGTCATATTTACACAGATATTATACACAAGAGGGGCAGAATTAGACAACTAATCTCCAAGTAATCTGTTCGGTTTTGCGAATTTTCATTATTATTGAAACATGAGCATTTTAACAGCCATTTTCGGAAGTAAGAAAGACAAGGACCTCAAGCATCTCAACCCCATAGTTGAGAAGGTCAATTCATATGAAAGCTGGGCAAAGAGCCTGAAGGATGAGGACTTCCCTCTTCAGACAAAGCGTTTCAAGGAGCGCCTTGCCAACGGTGAGACTCTGGGCCAACTCCTGCCGGAAGCCTATGCCCTTGTTCGCGAGGCATCATTCCGTGTCTTGGGCGAAAGACATTACGATGTCCAGATAATGGGTTCCATCGTCCTTCACGAAGGAAAGATCCTTGAGCTGAAGACCGGTGAAGGAAAAACACTTACCAGTGTCCCTGCCGGCTATCTCAACGCTCTTGAGGGCAAGGGAGTCCACATCATCACGGTCAACGACTACCTGGCACAGCGTGACGCATCCTGGATGGGCCCGATCTACAACTTCCTGGGTCTGACAGTCGGCGTAATCGTATCCAATATGGACAACGAGAGACGAAAGGCCGCCTACCAGTGCGATGTCACATACGGAACCAACAACGAATTCGGATTCGATTACCTGCGTGACAACATGAAGCTCCGTGCACAGGACAAGATCCAGCCCAAGCACCACTTCTGCATCATCGACGAAATCGACTCAATTCTCATAGACGAAGCCCGTACTCCCCTCATCATCTCCGGTCCTGCGGACGATGACACCGAGTTCGCCCGCAACGCCGAGAAAATCACATCCTACTTCAAGGAATGTGAGAAGGACCCCGAAACCGGCGAGTACCCTGTTACCTCTGCATTCGCCAGATTCGAACAGGGCGCCAAGCTCGAGCCTGACGGCGACTACATGCTTGATGAGAAGTCACGTCACATCAGCTTCACCAAAGAAGGAATGCTTCACATGGAGGAGCTATTACAGAAGTTCAACATTATCAAGGGCTCTCTTTATGACGACGAGAACTTCGAATACATCCACTATGTGACACAGGCCATGGTTGCCAAGCACCTCTATCACAAGGATACGGATTACGTCATCCAGGACAACCAGATCCAGATCGTCGACGAGTTCACCGGAAGAATCCTCTACGGAAGAAGATATTCGGACGGTCTTCATCAGGCCATTGAGGCAAAAGAGCACATCAAGATCCTCGGAAAGAACAAGACACTTGCCACCATCACATTCCAGAACTTCTTCAGAATGTATGACAAGCTTTCCGGTATGACCGGAACCGCCGATACAGAGGCAACGGAGTTCAACCAGATCTATAACCTGGATGTAGTTGTCATTCCGACCCACCTACCAGTAATCAGAAAGGACCTTGATGACCTTGTATTCCTGAATGAGCAGTTCAAGTACACCGCCATCTGTGAGGAAATAAAGCGCGTACATGATACAGGACAGCCGATTCTTGTCGGTACAGTATCAATTGAGAAATCAGAGCTTGTCTCCGCCCTTCTCAAGCGCATGGGAATCCCACATGAGGTTCTGAATGCCAAGAACCATGCCCGTGAGGCTGCGATCATCGAGAATGCAGGAGCAAAGGGCGCAGTCACAGTTGCCACCAACATGGCAGGACGTGGAACCGATATCAAACTCGGCGGCTCTCCGGATGCACTTGCAAGAAAGATCTGCGGCTCCGAGGCAACTGAGGAAGAGCTCAGGGCTGCAAAGGAAAAGACCTACTCCCAGTGGCTTGCGAACTATGAAGAGGTCAAAGCCTTAGGCGGTCTTTACATCCTGGGAACAGAGCGCCACGAATCAAGACGTATCGACAACCAGCTTCGCGGAAGATCCGGTCGTCAGGGAGACCCGGGAGTCTCAAGATTCTATGTCAGCTTCGATGACACACTCTTACGACTCTTTGCAAAGGACAACCTCAAGGCCATGGTCGGACGCCTGGGAATGAACTCAGGAGAACCTTTGGAGCATTCTATGGTAAGCCGTGTGATCGAGACAGCCCAGAAGCGTGTCGAGGAACGCAACTTCGATATCAGAAAGCATCTTCTTGAATACGATGATGTTCTGAATGAGCAGAGAAACTTCATCTATGAGCAGCGCGATCAGATTCTGGTTGATGAGAACATCATAAACAGAGCCATTGACGCCTGTGATGAATACATCGATTTCAACGCTGAACAGGCTAAGGCCAAAAACGGTGAAAACGACCTCTCAGCCCTCCACCAGATGCTTCTGGACAGCATAGGCTATGATTATGAGCCTCAGGAGGAAGACAAGAAACTTGCTTCCGAGAAACTTGCTGAAAAGATCAAAGGCCAGGTCAAGGAACTGATTGACGGCAAGGTCGCCCTTACAGGACCGGAGATCTTCTCCATGTTCGTAAGACAGATTTATCTGAAGCAGATAGACACCAGATGGCAGAACCATCTTGAGGAACTTGAGGACCTGCGTGATTCGGTTTCACTCAGATCCTATGCCCAAAAGAATCCTCTTACAGAGTATAAACTTGAAGGCTCACAGATCTTCGACAACATGATCGACCAGATAAAGACTTCTGTCGCAAAGACCGTTGTCAGAGTCCAGATCAGAAACGACGGACCTTCAAGACCGGCTCCTCAGGCCAGAAAGACAACTGAGACACATCGTGAAAGCGCATCGTTCTCAGGCATGGCCGCAAACCAGCAGAGAGTCGCCCGTGCAAGTGCAAACGACCACATGCAGGCACCGACTCAGGTCATTCGTACAGCCCCGAAGGTAGGACGCAACGACCCGTGCCCGTGCGGTTCAGGCAAGAAGTATAAAAACTGTCATGGAAGAAACGCAGGCTCTGATTTCTAAGAGCCTGCTTTAAATCACTCCCCTCTGGCCTCGTGCAAAATGGCGCGCACTTCAGGATCTGAGAAATGCTCGTCGATTTCATCCGAAGTAAGTCCTACGAACTCATGGCACAGATAGTGGATCCAGTTCTCATCTGCAGGGCTCTTCAGGACGTGCTTTCTGCACCAGTAGTCCGGCTGGACCGGAAGCGGACTTCCCTCTTTGTAAAGAGGAACCTTGTAGTCATAGACGGCAATTTTGAGATCCTCACGGGGAATTCCCTTGTCCATGATGACCTCTGCGAGCTTGTTCACGGTATTTCCGGTATCGAAGATGTCATCGACAAGAAGAACCTTATCTCCGGATCTGAGATACTTCGGAGAATAAGTCCAACCGTCTACCTGGACTCTGGTCTGATCTCTCAGAACATTGTATGAACGGGCAACGACTGCCGCATAGAGAACAGGTCTTCTGTGCTCCTTGATGCAGACCATCTTGAAGTACTCCGAAAACACGTTAGCCATGTAGACTCCGCCTCTCAGTGACACATAGATCACATCAGGGATGAAATGGTCCTCTACATGCATCTTGTGGGCAAGTTTCAATGCGCTGTCTCTGATTACATCATGCGGGATGAACTCTTTCATATCTCCTCCGTAAAAATTAACCCGAAGGTCACACTCAAATCTGAGTGAGTATCTCCGGGCCGTTTGCCGTAATGGCTACTGTGTGTTCCCAATGCGCAGCAGGTTTTCCGTCAGCTGTAATGACTGTCCACCCGTCGGGCATGTCGATTATTCCGTCTTTGCCGAGGTTGATCATCGGCTCTATCGCAATCACCATTCCCTCTCTGATGCGGGGATTCGGTGAGAACGGACTTACATAGTTCGGAATCTCAGGCTCCTCATGAACATGAAGCCCTACTCCGTGTCCGCAGTACTCACGGACAACGCCGAATCCGTTTCTGTGGGCGTGCTCATAGACAGCACTTCCGATGTCCTGGATTCTGCATCTCGGCTTATCCAAAGCTGCGATTCCCTTGTAAAGGCACTCTCTTGTGACCTCAACAAGCTTCTTCACCTCAGGCTTAACATCACCTACAAGGAAGGTTCTTGCGCTGTCGGAGAAATATCCGTTGAGGTTGATTCCAAGGTCAACTGAGACAATGTCTCCGTCATGGATTATCTTCTTGCGCTTCGGAATACCGTGGATTACTTCCTCATTTACGCTTACGCATGCGCTTGCAGGAAAGCCTTCATAGTGAAGGAAAGCCGGCTTTCCGCCGTGTTTGATTATGAAATCATGACAGATCTGGTCAATGTCCCAGGTCGACATTCCGCTCACAATCTTGCCGTCAAGCGAATCGAGAAGCTGTGCAAGCAGCTTGCAGGATTTGCGGATTCCGTCTATCTGTTGTTCAGTTTTCAGAAGAATCATGCAAATGCCTCACTGCTGTGTCCAGAAGACCGTTGATGAATCTGTAGTTCACCTCGGTGCTGTACTCCTGTGAAAGCTTCACAGCCTCGTCGATAACGATACTCGGATGTACTTCCTTTCCGTAAAGCAAGGTATAGAAGCTGACTCTCAGGATGTTTCTGTCCACTATGTTGATGTTCTCTATGCTTCTTTTTGAAGAGAATCGATTGATCATCTCATCAATCTCATTCAGATGGCCCAAAACACCATCGATGAGAATTGTGGCATAAAGGACAACTTCCGTCTCAAGGCCCTTCTGCTCTTCCTCGGTATAACCTGCGAACGGCTCCGAATAAGGAACAGCAACCTCATGGATTCTTCCGTTGAAATCCAGTGAGTAAAGAGTCTGAACGGCTATTGCCCTTGCCAGATGCCTTGATTTCATCAGATCAGCCTCACTTGGTGAGATATCTGATGGATGCAGTGTTCTTCAGGTCTGTGATCAGTGACATATAGGCCTGCTGGAACATTGCGTTCATTTTGGACTCATAAAGACCGTTTGTGATGTAGTCACGGACTGTTCCGTCTGCTGTCGGAGAAGTCTTGTCATCGATTCCGAGGAACTTGGCCTCATTGTGGACGGAAACCTTGACGATGTGGTATCCGGCATTACTCTCGATGACTCCGCTCACCTCTCCTGCATCAAGGGCAAACACTTTGTCGAAGAAGTTCTGTCCCATGACCTGGATGTTCTCGGTGTCGTTGATTGCCAGCCAGCCGATATCTCCGGCCTTGTTGATGGAATTCTTGTCTTCGGAATACTGTGTGACAGCCTTCTCGAATGTAAGACGGCCGCTCTTGATCTGGTTGGAAACATCCAATGCCTTTCTATAAGCAGCGTTCTTGTCATCACCGAACTCGAAGTAGATGTGTGAAAGCTTTACGTTCTCAGGGCTGATGAATGTGGACTTGTTTCTCTTGTAGTAGTCCTCAACCTCTGCGTTTGTCGGCATGAGGTTTTCCTCTTTGAACATGTCACTCTTCTTGTTCAGAACGTAATTCTGGACTGTATACTGGTCAGCGATGTAATCCTTGTACTCTTCAACTGAAGCACCGTAGTTAGCCTGGATCAATGAAGCGAAATCAGCATCGGAAAGCTGAACTCCGACCTGCTGCTCGATTGCAGACTTCTGTGCGGCAAGAAGCTCATTCTTTGCATCCTCTGTAAGAACATATCCGTCGCGCTCAAGTGCTTGCTCAAGAAGCTCATCAGAGATCATAGCCTCAAGAACTGTGTTGGAATCGATTGAATCACCGTAAGCCTGCTTGTACTGGGCAAGCTTCTCATCGAGCTGCTGCTGTGTGATGACGGTGGTCCTGATAAGGTTCACACGGACAATCGGTGTCGAGATGGCACTGAATGCCGGGAAGGCAAATACAAGTGCGATGACTAATGCAAGGAACAAAGCTGTTGTTCTTTTCATGGATTTCACTCCTTGATTCCGGATTCCACATGCAGTCTCTTTCCTACTGCATATGCATAGTTGCCGTTGGGAAGAACATCAGAGACCTTGAGATACATACCTTCTGATTCCAGAACCTGCATGAGGGTCTGAAGGACTCTGCCCTTTCTGAGGCAACCTTTACTGATATAACAACTGCAGCGCTTTCCGGATACAGTGCCTGCAGATTTCAGAAAAGTCTCTACATTCAAAGGGACGTTTTTGGAGAAAAATGAAACTGCGTTTGATATCACGACGATGTAATCATAGAACGAGATAATCTTTCCCATCTCAAGATTGATGTCAAAGACATCCACATCATGACCATTGGAAGAGATTCCCTCTGCCATCTTAGAGGCAAGAGCCTTGAGTTTCGGGTCATTTGCCTTGTTGCCGCAATACAGAACGCAGATTTTCATCTTATCCCTTATTTATACAAATTGGCCGCACTGAGGACAGGCGGCCTTCACTAATCGATGATCCTCAATCAGTTCTTCTCTGTGGATGTTGCTGCTGCGCTTTCCTTGAGGGAGCTGAGAACTGAGGAGTCTGATGACTTGTTCACGAATGCAACTGCAACCGCAAGAATAACGAATGCGGCCACTGTGTATGCTGTGATCTTGTTCATGACTCTGTTCGATCTTCCTCCGAAAGCTGAGTCGCTGCTTCCACCGAAGATTCCGCCGAGACCTGAGTTGTCTTCACTCTGGATGGAGACAATGAAGATCAGGAAAAGGCTGACCAGAACGAAAAGAACCAAAAGAATGATGCTCAATACTGCCATATGTTTACCTGCCGTTAATTAGCAATTGATGATCGGGAGGAACTGATCCAGTGTAAGGGAAGCTCCGCCAACCAGTGCGCCGTCAATATGCTCGCAAGCCATAAGCTCTTTGACATTTGAAGGCTTTACTGACCCACCATACTGTATAATTTGATTTTCTGCAACAGTCTTGCCGAATTTCTTCTCAATCAGACCTCTGATATAGGCATGTGCACTGTTTGCATCCTCAGGTGTGGCGGTCTTACCGGTTCCGATAGCCCAGACCGGCTCGTATGCGATTGTGACATGAGCCATCTGCTCAGGTGTTACACCGTCAAGGCCGATGTTGATCTGGTCTGAAAGGACCTTCTCAAGCTTTCCACCCTCTCTCTCCTCGAGTGTCTCACCGACACAAAGATCGATGTCCATACCGTTGGCAAGAGCGAAAAGAACCTTCTTGTTGATGAACTCGTTGGTCTCTCCGTAGTACTGTCTTCTCTCGCTGTGTCCGAGGATGACGTTTGTTACGCCGATGTCCTTGAGCATTGCG
>Ga0310696_10006178_pt1 | contig 14274 bp, 11 predicted proteins | sample AusTroGonzalo_MG_4_FD_203885 | JGI IMG/M metagenome (GOLD analysis project Ga0310696, IMG submission 203885) | Bovine rumen microbial communities from tropical cattle in Woodstock, Queensland, Australia - Gonzalo_02 (v2) (version 2) | ecosystem: Host-associated > Mammals > Digestive system >...
TTTCCCCCCAATTTCCCAAAACATTGCCCTTGCTTGCCAGAGCTTCAGTCAATTTTTGAGAATCTTTGCTCAATTCTTGAGATTGCTTCACAAGAATTTTGATTGTCGTATCAAGCTCTGTTTTGCTGGTTTTCCGGTCAGAATCCGATTCTCCGATTATTTTGCGCAAATCATTGAGTTCCTTCATAAAAGGAGAAGTAATGCTTTCAAATTCTTTTTTGTTGTAAATGTCGAACTTTTTTTGCTGTTCTTCCAGCACTTTTCCTGCTATGTTTTCAAATCTCTCTTTGACTGTCTCAATAGTTGCATCAAAATTCTTCTGCTGTGTTTCCAACGTCTCCTTTTTATTTTCCAGCGCGGCCTTAGCTTCAGCTCTGCTTGTTGCCAGATCTCCTGCAAAACGGAGTTTTACGAAAAGCATTCCAATGAAAAATCCGAAAACTGCTCCAATAACCAATGCAACAATAAATGTCGTCAAATCCATAACTTACCTCCTAAATAAAAGTTGGAATTGTTATTTTTGTCTGTCATTAGTGTTTATGCTTTGCTCCTTAAAACAGCAGTTTATTGTAGAAAATACAACAGAATCTTTTGCTGCTTTTTTCCGAATAATATCAGTTTTGCCATGTCTGCTTCCATGTCTCAAAAATTGCGGCAATATTATACAAAAACCGACAAAAAATGCAAGAAAAACGGCGGTTTTTACATGTGAAATTGCAATTTTTACACCTTTGCAGTTATTTAGAGTGCAAGTTTTGCATTGCAAGGTTGATTAAGGTGCAACTTTTGCACCTTTAACGAAAATAGTAATTGTTTTAGTGAGTTATTGTTTCTGAGATCGTTCAGCCACTCGCCTTTGTGTTTGAAATAGCGCGGCCCTGCGATTCCGACATTTCTGCCAAGCAGGTTTGGTTCGAGTGCTGTCAAAGACCATACTTTGTCTTTGTATTTTACATGTTTGTCATCTGCGACAGTGCAGATTATTCCGGATGATTTTGCGGCATTCGGTCAGAACTCGATTTCTTCACCGACAGCGATATTGCACATTGAAAACGCAAACGGCGCCAGTTTCTCACGATGAGCCTCGATGTGAACTTTAAGTTCTACGCGATATTTTCTTTCTCACAAGTTGAAGATATACGGAATTCAATTCACCCAAAATTTTTTTCATCTTCTCCGAATCTGAGTGATACAAATGAGCAGTTTTTGATAATTCAACAATCCGAAGATGAAGTTTATTAGTAGAATCATATTTAGGGATAAAAATGCGTGGGCGAATAGGAAATGATCTAGAATCAGAGGAGGTTAGAATATATTCAGAAGTTACTGGAGCATTCATTATTCCGCATATAAAGTGGGCTTCGTCCTCCGTTATATAATTCCCTTCCAAATCCTCGCAAATTGAAACACAGTGGTTTTGAAAAAGAGGGTGTCGTAATCCTCCCCATGGAGTTTCAATATCTGATATAACAGCAGCACCCCACTTAGTATTATCTCTAAACACAACATGATTTTTTGCAAAACTATAAGCTCCAACTCTTGCAAGCGAATAAAATTCTCCAGTTTTTCCAATTATTCTTTCATTGTAACTTGTTTGAGCAAGAATTAAATCTTTAAAACGCTGGTAAAAAGCTGCTAATCGTGGAGCTCTCTTTGCCAATTCATTGAATGCTATAGGAAGTCTCGTATTTCGTTTGTCATAAGGAAACGGAACTATTAATTCTGGTTCTTCTATATGGAATGGAGTTACATCTACTCCCTTTATTAATGGGTGGAGAAATTCTGTTTCTAATAGTTCAATAGACTGTGGAACTTTGTACTTAGATTTCTTAACCTGAATATTACGCAAACTTGTGCACAACTGAGTGTTGGGAAGACCAGAAATCCTGAAAATAGTCATCTCTTGTGGATAAAATTCAATACCTTCTCTTCCAATATAGTATGAATCTCCTGCAATCGACATGAAATCATATAATTGTTCCCTAGAACTAATGTATGAGAAATAGTTTTTAGTTTCATGACAAGTTGCAGCGATACCTTTTTGGAAATCAAAGTATTCGCTTATATTGAGTTTTTCTTTGTTATCATAAGTCTTGCGATTTTTAAGAATTAACCAATCGACATCAATTCCATTTTTATAATCGGAAAAGGATTTTGATATATAAAAAGTTAGAAACTTCTGCGTGACAGGCTTAAATGGGTTGCCAGCTTCTGTCCAATTTGTGATTTTTTTAAAATACAATTTTGTGCCATTTGATAGAAAAAGATTACGAAAGCCTTCATAAGATTGCTGAAACAAAAGTGGTTCAGGCATCAAAAATCCGAGAATTCCAGCGTTTGAAAGCCAATTTTCTGCAACCACATTAGTTATGAGTGCACAAATATTTAGATTGATCCCACCTGTTACTCTGTCTCCGGAAAACAATTGACGAGAAATGCATAGTCCTTTTATTCTATCTCTATACCCAGAAGGAAGATTTTTCCAATCAACCCATGGGGGATTTCCGACGATTACATCATATTTGCCAAGATTTGCTGTTGTAAGATAATTTGTAATAATTCTCGCCCAAATACCATCCCAATCACGGCGTTCGAGATCAACTAGAGTACTTGATAACAAATGGATCTGTTCTTTTATTTTTTCTGTCAAATCGCTACAATTAACAAGAGCTTCTAATTTGCTATATACAGAGGATTCATCTAGAGCGCGTATATTCAATTCAATGCTAGTCATTACTTTTGAAAATTCAGAAGTATTTTTTACCATGCTACACGGGATTATAATATCAATTGGTTTTACAAGGGTATTTATAGTATATTCAAGGCAATTGACATTATCATATACGCATTTTTTGGGAACATATGAGGAATCCCCTAAATATACAGGTATTTCCAGTTCCTCCTGAGATGTCATTAAGTGGGCAATATTAATGAAGTAGTTTACTCGTGCTGTCAATACTGCGACAGGATTTAAATCAATTCCCGCGACTCGAGATAACACTTCTTTTAAGCGATCATGGTTATCTTTATTGGATGTTTCTTCAAGAATCTTATCAATCATAACTGTGATAAAAGTCCCAGAACCACAACATGGATCTAGACCTCGCCAATCTGTTTTTTTAATCATTGAAAAAGCATTATCAAAAACCTGCTTGGCTATCCATTGTTTTGTATAGTATTCCCCCAATGAATGCCGAACTGCCGGAGGCATCATGTGTTGATATAATTCTTTAAAAAAATCAGCAGATTTCCGATCTGAGTTTAAAACAGATTTGTTTGCGTATCTACATAAAATAATGAAAATCTCAGAAATACTGCTGGCAATATTGGAATTCCATTGCTCTGCAGAAGAGTACCAGGAAAAGAAATCGCCCTCTAATAAATTTGTGATTCCATATCCTCTAAAAATTGCCCCATCTTCTAACGTAACAAGTTGTTGACGTAAAGCTGTTTCCTCCGTTGAAGCTAGAACTTCAAAATCAATGAAAGAAGCATTATATCTAACAATACTTATAATTCTATATGCGATAATCTTTATGATGATAACATAAGCTGTTTGTAATGCAAATAAGGCAGTATATTCCTCATCATTTCCTGAAAATCTCTCACAAAGCAAGGATTCCAATGAGCGTTTTCTATCTATAATAGCTTGCTGTTGAGAAACATCATCATGAGAAAGATTAAACAATTCTTTCCATTCATCAAATAACATCTTAGTCTTTGGTGTTATATTATATTTAAGGGTATTATAAAGCTCCTTTACAAGCTTAAATGCAATACCACTATTTTCAGGTGGGTGACAAAAATCATTAACTAAATTAGCAGAAGTAAGTGCTGTTAGTTTTAATTGAATGATGAGTTGAATTAATCTATCCAATTGTTCGGCATTTAGTTTAGAAAAAGATTCGTGAGAACAACCCGATTCCGAACGGATCACAAAACAACCTTTTTTTCCGTCTGTTACAAATCCTACTAACTCTGATTCTAATTCTAGACCCTCTAAATAGTTAATAACTTGATTTATGGCTTTTGTTTGTAGTTCCAAGTTAGCTAATGTTGATGGCTGTTTAAATTCTACAACCAAGGCACCAACTAAAGTGTCTGCCCGCCCTTTTGTAACATGACGTTTAGTTGCTATTGATGCTTCTTTTATAGGGTTATACTCAAATCCTAGAGGGCTAAAAACTTCACGGAAAAAAGCAAAGAATTCACAATCAAAATAACTTTCCACAGTGGCTTCGTTAGGAGCAACAGAAGATTTAGTAATAATACGTCTACTCATTTCATTCAATAAGACTTTATACTCTTTAGAATGAATAATAGCATTGTACTGTTTTTGCTTAAGGTTATCTATAGCAGAAGCCATTATTTTCTCCATTTGTTCTAACAACCAAAATTCGTTACACTATAAAAAATCCCCATTCTTATTTCAATAGCGTAAATATCTAATTTTATTGAATGATTTTAAAATTTAGATGTTGGACAATGTTGACTCGGAGAATGAGTAAATGCGAGTGGTGATTGCATCGCTCCGCTGAGCGAAGACGACAATTTTTAATTTAAAATCAAAATATATTTGATAATTTCTAAAATTTAATCACAATAAGAATGTAGAAAACTTATTTTTGATCTTTGGACATGGAAAACGAGATAGTAATTCATAACGAGAACGATTTGCGGTCAAAAATCTACACGATCCGCGGAATGCGAGTAATGCTCGACTTTGATCTGGCCGAAATATATGGGTATGAAACCAAAAATTTCAACAGGCAAGTAAAGAATAATATTGAGAAATTTGATGTAGATTTTATGTTCCAGTTAAACTATGATGAGGTACTTGAATTATCGAGGTGCAATTTTTGCACCTCGATACAAGTTAAGGGAATAAAAGGAGGCCGTGCTTATTTTCCTTACGCTTTCACAGAGCAGGGAATCTATATGCTGATGACTGTTTTGCGCGGAGATCTGGCTGTTAAACAGAGCAAAATCTTGATCCGACTTTTTAAAACGATGAAGGATTTTATCATTGAACAGGAAAATCTCATCGGATCAGACGAAGTCGCAAGGCTCGCGATTCAGACTTCGCAGAATACAAAGGATATTGCTGAAATTAAAGAAAACACTGTTACAAGAGCTGAATTTTCCAAGTTTATTCAAAATATAAGCACTACTGAAATAAAAAAGGATTTTCTGTTTCTGAACGGAAAATCAGTTGAAGCAGATCTTGCTTATCAGCAGATTTATGCCGAAGCGAAAGAAACAATTTTTGTGATTGACAATTATATCGGCTTGAAAACACTCGTTCTGCTGAAAACAGCGAAGAAAGATGTAAAAATCACTATATTTTCAGACAATATCCGTCACGGTCTGCATAAAAAGGAACTTGATGATTTTATTAAAGAATATCCGCAGATTTCGGTTTCTTTCAAAAAGACAAACGGTATTTTGCATGACAGATACATCATTCTTGATTTCGGCACTGAAAATGAAAAAATATATCACTGTGGCGCATCGTCAAAGGATGCAGGAAACAAAGTCTCTTCTATTTCCACAACAGCAGACAATGCAATTTATAAACCGCTGATTGAAGATCTGTTGACTAATCCGGAACTTGTTTTGTAAGGATGACCAAACATTGTGTTGCGACATAACTACTTGATTTTATTTGATAATTTTAAAATTTAGATGTTGGGCAATCTTGAGTCTGAGAATGAGGAAATGCGAGCGGCGATTGCGGAAAAACTTATTTTGTTGTGGGGTGGGTTATTTCTCGTAGTGTCCGAGACAACTATCGATGATGACCGTTTCACCTTCCACACGGTAAACAAGTCTGTTTGTCTCGTCAATGCGGCGGCTGTACTGACCGCTTTTGGAATATTTGAGAAGTTCAGGCTTTCCTATTCCTTCCAAGGCTCCGTTCCGGGAAATGCTTTCCAAAAGATTGTTGATTTTCTTGAGAGTCTTTTTGTCCTGCTGCTGCCAGTAGAGATAATCCGTCCACGCAGTATCAGAAAACAAATACTTCAAAACTACTCCATGGCGCGAAGTTCTTCAAGAGTTTTTGTGACTGTGCGCCCCTGCTTTGTCTCTTCCACCGATCGTTCAAGTTTAGCAAGATAGGCGGATTTGCTGAGTTCGTTGTATTCAGCTTCAGAAAGCAGAACTACATTCTGATTTTTCGGGCGGGAAATTAAAATAACTTCACCGCCAAAAGCCTTTGCACAGACATCTTTAAAGTTCGTTTTTACATCAACTGCTCTTAACGCGATCATTTTAGCCTCCAAAAAGATACGTTTTTCAGTATCTATTTTAGTATCCAAAAAAGTATTTGTCAATGCAGCCTCCGATAAAAAACAATTCTTCGACAAGAGATATTCTAATTGTAACCGTAGTATAGTCAAATTATTTTTAGTGGTTTATTTTAATATAATTTCAGAATTTTTTTCTGAGAGTTTGTGAAAGTAGTGGTTGTTGCAAAATTTGCAACAACTGCTCAGCCATCAACTCTATACATCAGCCAACGCAGCAGCTTTTTGAGTGTTCTGCGGAAAAAGCCGAGTGATTCCGAACGCTTTTTCTCGACGATTTTGATGTATTTCTGGCGAAAATAGTCAGTTTCTTCAAGCGAGCCTTCGCCTTTCTGGAGTTTTACCGCGCTTTCGAGCAGTTTTGCCTCGCATGATTCCGGGTCGAGTTCAGGGTATTCTATCTGGAGAGGATTCGGATGATCGTGGTCAAAAAAGCCGTTTTCACACAAAAAATCGACTGTTATGGAGACATCGGAAAAATCGACTGAATCCTTGAGTTTGGTTCTGGCGCGTTCCTCAAATTCCCAGAATTCCTCGTCATTTTTAGGACCCCACACGATCCCGAGAGAAAAACTCTTTTCCTTCTTGTTTCTCCTGAAAAGCGGCTCGTCATAGACAAGGACGATATCGTTTCTTCTGAAGGGATGCGGCAGAGTGATGTAAGAATCTGAGCGGTCGACGGTCCAGAATTCCATCTTGTTTTTCGGGGCAAGATAGCGCCGCAGGATCCCGCGGTCGCGCTCGCTGAATTGCCAGTTTATTTTTGTCAGGTATTCCCGCATCGTTTTTGACGGGATCATCGCAATAATTTCGTCGTTCGACGGTATTTTTTCAGTCATTTCGGGGCTCCTAAATTACGCACCTCAGAAAAGTTTCTCTCCACTTGCCGCGGTGTCTGACCAGACCTTTCGCGAAAGATATACTCCACGCATGACTGCGGCTGAATCCGTCATGGGATGATGAACTCCACCAGAAATCATAGAAAGAACTTCTGTATTCTTTGATTCCGCAGATATCTTTTATGGCGTAAATCGCCTTTAATTCCAAGATGTTAGGGATTCTCCAAAGGTGAAAGCCGCCGATTGTGAGTTCTTTTGCATACTGGCAGGCATCGTCCCAGTCAAATTTCCCCGGGGCTGCATATTTTTCGATTATATGGAGCGTTCCGATCGGTTTGATCAGTTCGATCCAGTCTCCGTGATCAATGTAGTTGTCAGGATCCTCGCAGATGATCATTTTGTTTTTTGCGAGCTCTTCCAAAAGTGCTTTTCTGTTGAAAACAGGGTAGTCGAACCCGTCGTTTTTTGCCTCGCGCAGCTTGTTTATGAAAGGGTCTTTTTTCATATATCTTCTTTTTATAATGCTTTTTATCTCTTCGTCGGACTGCGGTACCACAGATGTTGAAATCTGATTGCCGTTTTCATTCTCGGCAACGACATTTATTGCAAAATCATCGTAAACGCATGTCGCCAGATAATCCATATCGACATCTTCAGGGTTTATCCCGATTTTGCTAAGCTTTTTGCTCCAGAGATCCTTTTGCAGCTCAATATCGTCAATTGAGCAGGTTATTCCTTTCAAATTTTCAGTCATTCTCTTTCTCCTCTTTTCTTATGCAGATTACATAACAGCCGTTTGCCCCGGTCGCTTTTTTGCCTTTGGGGATAAAACCTAATATTTTCCCCAGTTTACCTATAAAATAATGATCGCTTGAAGACCAGTAATAATCGCCTTTGAACTTTACTCCGCAGATATTCTGGATCTCGGCCAGAGCCGTAAGGTCTTTGTCGGTAGGAATTTCCCAGTCATCAAAACCGCCCAGTTTTTCGATATTCAGATTTTCAAGATAATCTTCCGCGTCATCGTAAACCGTTTTTTTCGCAGAACCGTATCTTTCAATCATTTTGATACCTTTAAAAGGTTCTTTCAGTTCGATCCAATCGCCCCGATCAACGAAATTTGTTCCGATTTCAATAACCGGCTCCGGAATATCTTCTGTTGAACTTTCCACGGACGGCAGAAACGATTTTTGCAGAACACTGCTCAACGATTCTGCCACAATGGTCTCTTTTTTTGTTTTCACTCCCATCTGATCTAAAAGATTTTTGAGATCACGGTTCATTTTTCGTTTTGCATACTTTCCTCTGGTCATTTTTGGTCCTCCTTTTCTACAATTCCTTTTCAACTTCGATCCTGTGTTCCGGATTGTGGGCGTTCCAACGCCTTTGAATCAGGACAAAATTTGTGATTTCGGGAAATTCACTGCTTTTCATCGGAAGCCACTTCTTAAATGCAGCCTCAATGTCGTGAAATTTGTCATCTTCTTTTCTTGTACCATAAGCTTCGCTGGATCCGAAACCGTGAAATTCGCCTCTGATCCCCATTTTGATATCCCATCTTCCACTTGTGCAGAAAATATGGACTTGTGCACCTTCGCAGTAGCACCACTGCTCATCGGACATGACATAAACTTCGTATTCAGGATAGGCGAAATCGGGGCAGGAGTTGTCTCCGTAATTTACAAGCGACATTTTCGGCATATAATAATTTTTATGGTTCGTGAAGATAAAATCGTCAGTTATTTTCTGTAGTTGCGCGATTCTTTTATCTGATGCCATCTTTCCGCCTTTTATCATTCGCGGCGGGTTCACATCCAAAAACGCCTTGCCTAAAGCGATCATTTTGAGGACATATCTGTTGTTGTGAATAAAATTCCTTATTTGCAGGTTTTGTTCCTGCGGAAGATCCTTGCCGACAGCAGTTTGGACATAAATTTTGCCGTCATCCATCTCAAAATCAATCGGCAAACCGGTTAATTTTTTTATCACTTTGTGATGGGTTGCCCAATAAGGTTCTTTTTTCTCTGAATCATCAAGAATTTTCTCAATAAATTTCAGCTCTTTTTTTAAATTCATAATTGTTCTCCTTAAATTTACAGCTCATTTTTCACTTCAATTCTGTGTTTCGGATTGTGTGCATTCCAAACCCTCTGAATCATTACAAAATTAGTGATTTCCGGGAATTCTTTGCTTTTCATCGTTAGCCACTTTTTAAACGCTATCTCGATATCGTGAAATTTGTCTTTTTTGTCTCTGAAACCGTTGGATATATTAGTAACTGTTCTGGAAAACCCTAAAAATTCCCCTTCAAGGCTCATGCGGATTTTCCATCTCTCTTTCACACAGAAGATCCTGACAAGCGGTTTCTGACCGAACTTTTCCCTTGATTTTACGGCGACTTCGTAATCTGGATAAGCGAAATCGGGACACGAATCGTCACCGAAATTCACCAGCGACATTTTGTGTAAGTCATAATTTTTGTGCTCCACAAAACTAAGATGATCAGTCAGTTCATTAAGCTTTGCGATCTCTTCGTCTGTCGCTCTGACACCGCCTTTTATCACATGCGGCATGATGGCGTGGGAGGTGATTTTAAAATCGGCAATTTGTTTAAGGACATATTCATTGTTGTGGACAAAATTTGCAACAGCCTGAAGATCCTCTTCTCTTATGTTGTAACGGTTTTCGTTTATTTTTGAGCAGGAATATACATTTCCGTCGCCGTCAACTTCTACGATATCGTTCCTGTCACGGATAGCTTCAAAATAACCGGCGCTCATTTTAACTCTCAAACTGTGTTTGTGGTGGTATATCTCTGCTTCGTCAATCCATATCGTTGCACGGAGCCCTGTGTATTTTTCCGGAAAGTGTTCGTAATATATCAGATCTTCCGGATATTCCCATTCATTGCCGACTTTTTCTCTAACAAAATCAGGCTTTTTTTCGTTTTCATCCCGCCTCATTGCTTGATCTTTGTATCGTGCCAGCTCATTGACTTTATGCACAAGCCACCTTTTTTGGAAATCATCAGGAACTTGCTTGCCTTTGATGAAGTATGGTGTGAACGTTTCTGCATCGATTTCCTTCTCCAGGATTTTTTGTAAGGCGTACCTGTTGTACCCGATAAAATCCTTGATTTTTTTGATTTCTTCCGGTGTCAGAACCTTCTCAGGATTTTTCTCGATATAGATTTTGCCGTCATCCATCACCAGATTGGCAGGGAGAAGTGTCGCTTTTTTTCTCAACCTCACCGTTTTCAGAAAATCTCTCTCGTTTTTCTCGTCATCATTCAGAATTTCTTCAATAAATTCAAGCTGTTTTTCGTTTTTATTCATTTTATCCTCCATTTAACTGCAAATTTCGTCTTCAATTTCTTTATCTATCATTTTCAGGCATTCTTCGGGAATGTCGTCGTCTTCAGGATAGTCGGGATAGAAGAGGTTGTAGTCGGATTCTCTGAAAATCACGAAGAATTTCAGATATATATCAAGATATTCCGGTGCGATTTCGTTTCCACACAAATCGAAGTATCTGAAATGGCCTTTTCCGAAAGTTTCTTCAAAAAAATCAAATACTTCGGTGTCTGACATAGCCTCAAGTTCCTCGGGAGTTTTTTCTTTGTAGAATTCAATTTTTTCGCGCATGATCCTCACAACTTCATCGAAAGAGCTCTCTTTTTCGCAATCAAAAATGAACATTTCCGCAATTTTCTCATCTCCGAAAAGTTTCGTCAGAAGAGTCTTCAGCTCAGGATCGTCATAAACCGATTTTCCTTCGCTGAATGTAAGGTAAGGAGTGGAAGATACGAGAATCTCTGCGTTTTTTCTCCAGATGAAGCATTTTCCGTCTGATGTTTTGAATGGCGCGATCCCCTTGGCAAGAGCCTTTTTCCAAAGAGGGCTGTCAGGGTAGGGGATAAATGGAACCAAGTCGCATTTTTGCCAGAAATCCGTAATGATTTCACGGAAACTCTTTTTGAAGCGTTCCACAAAAAGTTTTGAAGATCTATCCAACCCTTTGCATGTAGCATCGCAGTAACGGGGAAGCAGAAGAAGCAGGGAATCACTCAGATATTCTCTGCATTCGGCAAGAGTTATGTCCAAAAGTTCACGAACTACCGCTTTGTCCTTGATTTTACTGAAGATATATTCGCGGATGGTTTCAATGCATTTACTCTTTATCTTCATCTTCGTCATCCTCGTCGTCAATGTGATAAAAAAAGCGGCCGTCAGCCGGCTTGTAGATCGTCCAGAACTCCTTGTGTTTATTCAGAGAATCCGAAGAGATTTCGTTTCCTTCCAGATCAAAGTATCTGAAATAGTTCTTTCCGAAAGTTTCTTCAAAGAAATCAATGACTTCTGCGCCAGACATCGCACTAAGTTCTTCACGAGTTTTTTCTTTGTAGAATTCAATTTTCCCGCGCATGATCCTTATAAGTTTATCATACCCGACAGTGTCGAGACGTCCGCTCAAAAACATTTCTGCAGTCTCTTTGTCCCCGAATAACTGTGTGAAAAAACTGGCGATTTTTTCATCCCAACACATGTCGCCGCATTCGTGATCCTGTTTCATAATGCAGCATTTTCCGTCCGATGTTTTGAATGAAACGACACCGTCAGGGGAATCGTTGTTGTTTTTCCAGAGAGCGTTTTCCGGGTAGGGAAAAAAGGTAATACTGCCGTATCTAAACTGATTTCTCTCAATGATTTTGCGGATAAACTCCTTAAAACGGCTGAGAAAAAGTTCAGTCTCGACTTCGGGAAAAGTGCCGCCGAACTCTTCAAGCAGGAATTTATATCCGCGCTCAAGCAGCCATGATATGAATTCCGTATCATATTTGTCGTTATTCCAGCATTCCGTTATCGCCAGATCAATAAGTTCGTGACGCGCAGATTTGTTTTTTATTTTTTCGAGAACAAAATCGCGCACGAGTGTAACACACTGTTTTTCTTCAATTTTCATAGTTTTTCCCCGTCTTAGGTTCTATCACAGAATAATGGCGGCACAAATATAAGGTCAATTATTTCGACTGAGCGAATAACGCATGTCAAACTATTTATGTCGCAACTTTTAAAAATTACGCAGGGATTATACAAAATTCCGATAAAAAAATCAAGAAAATCCGGCCCGGTTTTGAAAAAAAAGTGAAATTTTACTTTTTAAGAATCCTCATCGCGTTGAGAACCGCTATCACGGTGACTCCGACATCGCCGAATACTGCTTCCCACATTCCGACAATACCTAAAGCTCCGAGAACAAGAAAGACTCCTTTTATTCCAAGAGCTAACGCGATATTCTGGATGACGATGCTTTTTGTCGCTTTTGCAACATCTATGGCTTCAAGAAGTTTCGAAGGTTCGTCAGTCATGAGTACTACATCAGCTGCTTCTATTGCAGCATCGGAGCCGAGACCTCCCATAGCGATACCGACATCGGCTCTTGCTAAAACCGGTGCGTCGTTTATTCCGTCGCCGACAAAGGCGAGTTTGCCCGTTCCGTCGCTATTTTTCTCTAAAATCTCGATTTTTCCGACTTTTTCTCCGGGAAGAAGCTGCGCATAGTATTCATCTATTTTCAGTTTTTGGGCTACATCCTGTGCGATTTTTTCGTCATCTCCTGTGAGCATTGCGATCTTTTTCACGCCGAGTTCTTTCAGGCCAGATACCGCTTTTTGGCTGTCTTCCTTGATTTCATCGCTTATCAGAATGCAGCCTGCATAGCGTCCGTCAGTTGCGACATAGACTTTTGTTCCTGTTTCGTCACACGGCTGGAAAGCGATTTTTTCATCTTTCATAAGTTCTGAGTTGCCGGCGAGGACTTTTTCGCCGCCAAATACCGCGCTGATGCCGCGTCCGGGAATTTCCTGATGAGCGGAAACAAGCCCGTTTCCGATTTCTTTTCCGTAAGCCGCAGAAATTGATTTAGCGATAGGATGGTTGGAAAAATATTCTGCCGCGGAGGCGTATTCAAGCACTTTTTCTTTGGTAAAACCATCTGCCGGAATGATTTCCGTGACATTGAAAACTCCTTTGGTGAGAGTTCCCGTTTTATCGAAAACGACGGTTTTGAGATTGTCGAGCGCTTCGAGATAGTTGCTTCCTTTCACAAGTACGCCGTGTTTTGAAGCGGCTCCGATGCCTCCGAAAAATGTGAGCGGGATCGAAATCACAAGGGCGCATGGGCATGATACAACAAGAAAAACAAATCCTCGGTGGATCCAGTCGGTCCATTCTCCTCCGAGAAGAAGGGGAGGAAGGATTGCCAAGAGCGCGGCGAGAACAACGACAACTGGAGTGTAGTATCCAGCAAATTTTGTTATGAAATTTTCTGTTTTCGCTTTTCTTTCAGAAGCGTTTTCAACGAGGTTGATTATTTTGGAAACTGTCGATTCCCCGAAATTTTTAGTCGTTCTGATCGTCAGAGTGCCGCTCTGGTTTACGCATCCCGAGAGGACTTCGTCGCCTTCGCGGACACTTTTCGGAACTGATTCGCCGGTCAGAGCCTTCGTGTCGATCATCGAGTTTCCTTCTAGCACAATGCCGTCGAGAGGGATCTTTTCGCCCGGTTTCACGATAATCGTCTCTCCTAAAGCGACATTTTCCGGGAAAACAGTTTCAGAAACGCCGTTTCGCAGCACTGTAGCGTGGTCTGGGCGTATATCCATGAGATCGGAAATCGATTCTTTCGAGTGTTTCACTGCGAGCGACTGGAAAAATTCTCCTATCTGGTAAAAAAGCATTACCGCGACAGCTTCGGGATATTCGCCGATGACAAAAGCTCCGACAGTGGAGATCGTCATCAGAAAATTCTCGTCGAAAACCTGCCCGTGAGCGATATTTTCAACTGCTTCAATGACGACATCGTAACCGAGAATGATGTATGCCGCAATCAGGAAACCCAGTTCGATGTGCAGCGGGACATCAGCCGCAAAAGTTAGCACAAGCCCTGCAAGATAGACTAGAGCTCCGATAGAGAGGCGTAAGATCAGTTTTCTGCCGCCGGAATGTTCATGCTCGTGATGATGGTCGCAGGCGTGACAACAGCGGCATCCGTGTTCGTGTTCACAAGATTCATGTTCGTGATGTTCGTGTGCCATAACTGCCTCCTGATCAATGCGTTTCCCGGTA
>Ga0310696_10006179_pt1 | contig 14273 bp, 12 predicted proteins | sample AusTroGonzalo_MG_4_FD_203885 | JGI IMG/M metagenome (GOLD analysis project Ga0310696, IMG submission 203885) | Bovine rumen microbial communities from tropical cattle in Woodstock, Queensland, Australia - Gonzalo_02 (v2) (version 2) | ecosystem: Host-associated > Mammals > Digestive system >...
ATTTCCTTATAAAAAATGCGGGGACCCCCGTTAGGAGGTTCCCGCACGGAATTGCTGGTAATTACTTATTCCAGATCTTGTTGAACTTAGCCTGGTAGTTCTTCATGTTCTCACCAAGCTTGATGAAATCAACAGGCATGTTGACTGCTGCAATAGCTGATGTATCAACCTTCATTGCAACGTCGTCTCTAACTGAAACAAGGTTCTGCTCTACGAGAACTTCCTGTCCTGCCTTTGAAAGGAGGAAGTCAATAAGGAGCTTACCGTTGTCGGGGTTGGCACAGCCCTTGATAAGAGCAACGGGGCTTGTCATTGTTACAACGTCAGCTGTTGTGAAGTGGAAGTTCATGGGTGAACCTTCAGCAATGAGGTTAGCTGATACGTAGTCAAGACAGATACCTACCTTGTATGAACCGTCTGCAACTCTGTTGTGTGTTGCTGTTGTACCTGACTCAAGCTTTGTGCCGTTGTCGTAAAGAGCCTGGAAGAACTTCTCGCCGTACTTCTCGCTCTGCATCATAGCTGTCATCCAGTACTTTGTTGTTGAAGCCTGGTCGGGGTCTGTCATGATGATCTGGTTTTTCCACTTTGCATCAAGAAGTTCGTTCCATGTCTTGGGAGCTTCGGAATCTTTGACAAGTGTTGTGTTCCATGCAATACCCATTGTGACAAGTCTTCCTGCTGTGTAGTATCCATCCGGGTCGATGTATGCCTTAGCAATGTGGTTTTCTTCGGGTGATGAGTATTTCTCGAGCCAACCGTTTGCCTTGAATCCTTCGTAGTCACACGGGTCACCGAGCCATACAACGTCAGCTGCAATCTGACCGCCCTGGGCCTCTGTTGTCATCTTTGTAAGAACCTTTCCACCGGATGCGAAGTAGTAATCCATTGTGATTCCGGGGTAGGCCTTCTCAAAGGCATCCTTAACTGCCTGAAGCTGTGCTTCCTGCATTGATGAATACAGCATAACCTTACCTGAATATGTCTTTGCAGGTGTTGATGCTGCTGCTGATGATGAAGATGTTGTTTCAGCTGACTTCTTGCTGCATGCTACGAAGCAGAGTGCCAGAGAAACAATGAGAATAGCAATAAGAGCTTTTTTCATAACGAATCTCCTTAGTTTGTTTTTTTAAATTCTACCCTATTATCTATAGAATTCAACAAAAAACAGCAGAGGAGTCCGCTTCTTAGTATTCCCCTTCTCCACCCATCTCAAAATACTTTTTGAGTTCCGTGGGAGGAAGTATTCCTTTCTCGGTTACTATGCCGGTTATCAGTGAAGGAGGTGTCATGTCGAATGCGGGATAGTAACCCTTTATACCTAAACCGGTTGCTGCTGTTCTTACATGCATTGCTTCCAATGTTTCGTCGGGATTGCGTATCTCGATTTTAACAGTATCCCATGTGGGGTGACCCGGGTCGGGATCGCCTGACACGTAAACAGGTATTCCGAAGTGCTTTGCACAGATGGCTATCTGGCTTGTTCCCACCTTGTTGAAAACATAGCCGTCACAGGTAATGGCGTCGGCAGCACAGGTGAATACATCCACATTCTCTTTTGCCATTACATAGGCCGGCATGTTGTCTGTGATAAGGGTTGTTTCAAATCCCATCTCGGCACACACGGTGGCTGTGAGCCTTGCGCCCTGTAAATAAGGTCTGGTTTCAGGACAGAACAGTCTGATCTTCTTCCCCATCTCCTTACATGCACGGAGCATCATCCCCAACACTGTGTCGGCATAGCACTGGGTCATAACGGTGCCGTTGTCGGGAAATACCTCTGCCAGAAGGTGTCCCATTGTGTTGAGTTTTGAGTACCTGATGTTGAACATCTCGACAGCATAGTCGCGGATAGCAATATCGACACGTTTTCCCGCTTTGAGTGCATCGGCCGCAGGCCTGAGGCATGCCTGAGTGACTATCTCCATCCTCTTGCGTGTTGTGGGGCGGGCTGAGCAGATGCATTCCTGTGCGCCTCTAAGGAATTCCATCTGCTTTTCGGGGGCCAGATCACGGCACTCCCAGGCAGCAAGGGCCATTCCCATGGGAGCTGCAACATAAGGGCCTGCACTTTGAGTCACCATATCTCTAATTGCCTGCATGACTTCTACGTGAGTTTTGCAAATGACAAACTCCTTTTTTGCAGGGTAGATTCTTCTGTCAAGAATCCTCACTTCCCCGTCCTCGTACCAGGCTATGTTCTCGTATCTCTGAATAAATGCCAAACCTTTGTCCTGACGCTCCACTGCAAGCCTCCTGTTGCTGCAATTGTACACGATTATTTCTGTATTGTGTTATAATCGGGGAAACGGAGGCCTTAATGGACTACAGGAGCATAAGGGAAGACATTGTCAGGTATTCTAGGCTGATGTACAACGAACATCTGGTTTCCGCAACAAGCGGTAATATCAGCATCAGGCTTCCCGACAGGTCTGATGCCTTTGCAATTACTCCAAGTTCTGAAAGCTATCTTTCCATGGAAGCTGACAGAATTGTAATCATGACTGTTGACGGCACTGTTCTCCAATGCCCGGAGGACGGAAAACCCTCTTCCGAGTGGAGGCTTCACGCAGAACTTTACAAGGCCAAACCGGCTGTGAATGCAATTGTCCATACCCACTCACCTTACGCTACATCTTTTTCAGTTCTGAGGGAGACCATCCCTCTTATCCTGATTGAGATGGAGCCTTGGCTCGGAGGCCCGATCCCCCTTGCAGAATATGCCCCGACAGGCTCCCTGCAGCTTGGATTGAACGTAGCCAGGGACATTGGGGATGCCGGAGGATGTCTTATGGCAAACCACGGAGCTGTTGCCGTTGGCGATAGTCTCAATCTGGCCTATGTAAGGGCCAGCTATGTTGAAGATGCGGCCAAGATCTACCACATGGCCCGCTGTGTGGGAAAACCTGTAGTAATTGAGAAAAACAACTGAGGAGTTTTTATGTCCATACTTTTCAAGAACGCAAAGATAATTGCAACTGAAGGCAACAATTTCAAGGTTCTAAAAAACGCATACCTTGGAGTTGACGGCAAGTACATTGACTACATCGGAACCGAAGAGCCCAAAAAGAAATACACCGAAACCTTCGATATGTACAACAAGCTCCTCATGCCGGGTCTTGTAAACTCACATGCCCACAGTGCAATGAACCTTCTTAAGGGCATTGGAAGTGACCTTCCCCTCCAGGATTGGCTTAACCAGATCTGGCCTATTGAAGGCAAGATGAGAGCTGATGAATTTAAATCAGGCATGGACATGATTATCCTCGAAATGCTTGCAGGAGGAACGGTCAGTTTCTCAGACATGTACATGATGCCCCTTATTACTCATGAGAGCATCGGAAAGAGCGGAATCAAGGCCGACCTTACCCGTGTTTTCATGGGCGGAGACAAGGACACAGACTACGCTTCATACCCCAAGCGTACGGAATCCCTGCAGTTTCACAAGGACTTTGACGGTGCTTACGATGACCGCCTTCACGTAGACTTCTCAATCCACGCCGAATACACGATATACGAAGGTCTTGCCCTTAAATGGGCTGAAGAAATCCAGAAGATCGGCGGCCGCTTCCACACCCACCTTTCTGAAACAAAGAAGGAACATATGGAGTGTATTGAGAAAAAGGGTATGACACCTGCGGCATGGTTCAAAAAGGCCGGTTTCTTCAACCTTCCAACCTACTGTGCACACTGTGTCTGGGTTTCCAATGAAGACATAGATATCTTTAAGGAGAAAGGAGTTACTGTCGTACACAATCCTTCAAGCAACATGAAACTCGGCAGCGGTTTTGCTCCTGTTCCCAAAATGCTTGAAAAAGGAATCAACATTGCACTCGGAACTGACGGAAGTGCCAGCAACAACAACGTCAACATGTTCGAAGAGATACATCTGGCCTCGATTATCCACAACGGATACCGCTGCGACCCGACCATAATGAAGCCTTCCCAGATTATCAGGATGGCCACAGTCAACGGTGCCCGTGCTCAGGGCAGATTCGATACAGGAAGCCTTGAAGTGGGCAAGAAGGCCGATATCATTGCCCTGAATCTTGACGCCCCGCATCTTGTTCCCGACAACGATACGCTTGCCCTTGTTACCTACTCCGCACAGGCAAGCGATGTCTGCATGACTATGGTTGACGGCAAGGTCCTGTACAGGGACGGCGAGTTCCTCACCATGGACAGGGATAAGATTTTCCATGAGTTCGAAAAGTCAAATAAGTACCTTAAAAACCTCTGATTTCTCAATGAACTACATCCGCTTTGGAAGCGGAAAGAAGAATCTTGTCATCCTTCCAGGTCTGAGCGTACAGAGTGTGCTCATGTCCGAGGAAGCTGTACAGGCAGCATTCAGGGATTTTGAAAACGATTTCACCATCTATCTCTTTGACCGCAGGAACGAGCTTCCTCCCGTCTGCACAGTTCCACAGCTTGCAGACGATATGGTCAAAGTGTTACAGGCTCTCAAACTGGACCACCTGTACATCTTCGGAGCATCACAGGGCGGTATGATGGCTCTGTACATTGCTGCGTCCCATCCCGAACTTGTTGAGAGAATCTGCCTTGGCTCTGCCTCTGCCCAGATTACTGATTTCCGCATCTTCGAAACATGGATAGACCTTGCCAAGAAAGGTGATGCCCAAAACCTCTACCTGTCCTTCGGAGAAGCTGTCTATCCCAGGGATGTGTATGAACAGTCGAAAAACCTTCTCATCGATGCTGCAAAAACTGTCACAGAGGAAGAGCTGAAACGCTTTGAGATCCTTGCGGAATCAATGAGAAACTTTGACATCAGAAGCATGCTTCCCAACATAAAGTGCCCTGCCCTGATTATCGGCTCTTCAGACGACAGGGTTCTTGGAGGCGACTCCTCACTCCTCATTGCCCAATGCATGAAGGACAACAGCGAAACCAAACTGATCATGTACAACGGCTACGGCCATGCAGTATATGACACAGCCCCTGATTTCAGAGAGCATCTTATGAAGTTCTTTGATTCAGAAACCTTTTGAGGCTTCCTTCAAGGTATTGTAAGTTTCCTCAATTTTCTCAGAAGACAAGGCAGACCCGATCAAACCGTCATTCTTAAGGATTGTTTCGAGCAGAATTCCCTCTTTGATAGTGAGTGCATCCGTATCGTTGGTAATGTCTCTCAAACTGCACTCATTGGGAAAAACCACAATGTTGTAAGTCGGTATGGGATACCCTTTCAGAACAGAAGAAATGTATTTGATATGACGTTGGTTCTGCCTGATTGAATCCGTCAGAATCTCATCTGAATAACTGTTGTTACGCTTAACAACGTATATTCCGCTGCGTAAAATCAGAATTTCATCAAGCCCTGTAGTTATGAGCCTTCCGCCTGTTTTCTCAAAGTTTTCAAGACGAGAATCCGCATGGCTTTTATATTTGTCGCTCATATTGTCACGGGCATAGGTAGTTCCGCCGTTCCACTCAGTTTTCTGAGTATTACCAAAGCGGAATATTATGAATCCGAGAACAAACAGGGCAAGAAAAACAATGATTATTATGTTCATATCAGTCTTTCTGGTCCGGTCTGGAATTGAGTTTTGCAAAGACTCCGTTTTTGGCTAAAAGGGCCTTGTAGGTGCCCTGCTCTGCAATCTTTCCGTTCTGAAGAACAACTATGTTGTCAAAGTTCTCAACCATTGTGAGTCTGTGGGCAATCATGATGATTGTGCACCTGCCCTGGATGGTCTTTAAAACTTCCTTTATGCGCTGTTCGTTTTCAGCATCAAGGGCACTTGTGGGCTCATCAAGAATCATGATGGCAGGATCACGCAGAAGTGCACGGGCAATGGATATTCTCTGTCTCTGACCTCCTGAGAGATTTGCTCCGGACTCGGAGATAAAGGAATCAAGACCGTTGGGAAGAGATTCCACCAGGTCTCTCAGTCCCACCTCGTCTATCACATTCTCAACTGCTGCCCTGGTAACGTAGGGAGAACCGTATACAAGGTTCTGATACAAAGTACCTGTGAAAAGAACAGTGTTCTGAGTTACAACAGCAAGGTGTTTTCTCAGGCGAGTCAGATTCATGTCTATTGAACTGATTCCGTCAATTGTGACTGTGCCTTTAGTGGGCATTATGAAACCGATTATCAGGTTGATAAGTGTGGACTTACCTGAGCCGGATTCGCCAACAAGGGCAATGGACTGTCCCGAGGGAATGTGAAGTGAGAAGTTGTCCAGAATCCTGGGTCCCTCTTCTTCGTAGCTGAAATCAACATCCTTGAATGTTATATCGCCTGTAAAGGTTTCAGGGCTCTCTGTTCCCCTGTGTTCATCGGAATCAGCACAGAGTATTTCCGCAATACTGGCACAGGCATCAAAGCCCTTTGTGCACTGGGGAATTGCGTTGATGAAGGTTGAGATACGTGTGATGGTTGCGGAGAAGTAAGACTGGAACAGGGCAATCATACCTATTGAAATCATGCCCTTTGCTGCAATGTATGCAGAGAATGCCAGGGCAAAGATCTGGAAGGCCTGAAGGATTACCCAGCTGATTGCACCGAAGACCTGGTTGACGACATCGAGCTTTGCTCCTGCATTGCGAAGATCTTCCATGTAATGACTCATTCTGGAGATCTCATCATTCTGAAGACCGTGGGCCCTTGTGGTCTCAACCATGCCGAGCATTTCAGTAACAGCTGCATTTGCACCTTCCATGCTCTGTCTGAATTCCCTGTTCTTTTTTGTTATGGGCTTACGGAAAACAACTCCGAGGAAAACGGCCATGGGAATGAAGAAGGTGTAGAACAGAGCCATTATCGGCGCTTTTATCATCGTGATTACAATGGCCGCGGTAACGTATGTAAGAATTGTCACAACATGGGTGCCCATTGTTGCAAAGGCAACTTCAATTGCCTCCACGTTGTTGAGCATCTTGTTTGTTATTGCACCTACCCTGTTCTCGTTATGGTATGCAATTGACAGCAGCTGGAGCTTTCTGACCATGACGTTTCTCAGGTCCTGGCCTATTGAGAAGCACAGGTTCTTGAAGTAGATGCTGTCCAGCCATGCAAACAGGATGTTGAGAAGCAGCGAGAACACTCCTATTCCTATGTTTTGGAAGAACTCCCACATCCTTTCTGCAAAAAGGCCTGAGGAAACAAGGTCGATTATGTTTGCGCTGACAATGGGAATCACAACCATCGGGGTTGAACGTCCGACCTTGATGAAGAAAGAAACAAGAAACTTCCAGAAACGCTGCTTTACAAGAAAAAGTATTGTCTTGGTTCCTGAAAGCTTCTTTCCTTTCCTGTTTTCGTAGAACGTTTCAAGTTCCTGCTCATAGTCCCTTCTGGGTTTGAGAGGAACTGTTATTGTTATCCTGAGTTTTTGCTTCTTACTGTTGTATTCACTCTTTATATATTCCGCATTCTTCTCAAGAACGGTATTTCTGATCTTCTGTTCAATCTCTCTGTCTTCGTTGTCCGGGCCGGGGAAATTATCCGTAAGGACATTGGTTTCGCTCTTCACTGACAGAGAAACCGAGACAGATTTCAGGCTTCTGCGTGTGGTTATCCTGACCTCTGTGTCTGCGCCAAGGCGGGAAACAAGAATGTTGGAAATCTCGTCAAAAAGGAGGGTGCAGAGATACCGGGTCTTCGGTTCCATGCGGTATCCGGCTGTTTTCTTCTCAAGAGTTTCTGCGGCACTGCCAAGCTGAATCATACACGCTCCGTTATCCCGAAGTATTTTTCAACCTGCTTGGGGTCTTTTATGCTGAATGTTTCTCTGACAGGTGCCAGGGGATCTGCTACAGGGGGTTTGGTCTTGGAAACGGCCACCCTCTTCATCAGCTCGTCGTAGTAAACCTTTCCGTCCAGAGGCAGTTCGACTGTCTTTCCGGTAAATGCGGACATGTACATGGCATTTGAGAGCATTACGCTGTCCAGACCTTCCTTTCCGTCGTTTGCGCCCTCTCCTTTTCCGAGAATCTTGTTGATCCAGGCTTCGATAACGCCCTTGTGCTGAAGGTTCTTTCCGTCTGTTGGAATTTCCACAACGGGTTCTACAACAGGTTTTTCGTATATGCCACGCGGGCCTTTCTCCCATTCCGGTTCGGGCATGCAGAACTTCTCAACGTAGATTCTGTCCCCCTTTACGGTGATGTTGGCAGCATCCAGGTTTACTTCAAGGATGTTCTGACCGTTGGGAATTGATGTTGATGAATTGAAAGTGCCCATGCGGCCGTCGTTGTACTCAAGTATTGCTGATACTTCGTCCTCAACCTCTATGTTGTGGTGGACTCCGAAACCCATTCTGCAGGTTACCTTGTCAGGCATTCCGAACATCCACTGCCACAGGTCCACCTGGTGCGGACACTGGTCCACGATTGTTCCGCCGTAGGCGCCTTTCCAGATTCCACGCCAGTCAAAGCTTTCGTAGTAGACATGGCTTCTGTACCAGTTGTTGACCTGCCAGTTAATGCGTCTTACCTTTCCGTACTCCTCTGTCTGAACTATCCTTCTCAGCTCACGGTAGGCACAGTTTGTTCTCTGGTTGAGCATGATTGAAAAGACAAGTTCCGGGTGTTTTTCCGCCTCCCTGTTCATCTCTTCAACCTGGAGGATATGAACTCCGGCGGGTTTGTCACACATGACATGAACCCCGTGTCTGAGGCACTGGATAACGTTTTCAGGATGAACCGCGTGGGGAGTTGTGACTATACAGGCATCCACTTTGCCGCTTGAAAGCATGGCCTCTGCCGAATCAAAACACTCGATATCGGCGTGGATGTTATCCTTCACCCATTTGAGTTTCTCGGGGCAGATATCGGCAATAGCCGTGAGACGGAACTGAGGAATCAGACGCCCTTCCACATACGAACGAACGTAGTGGGAACCCTGCTTTCCGAAACCTATCAGACCAACGCGGACAAAATCTTTCATATTTTCATTATAAAGCCTTTATAATTATCGTTAAAGAGTGCGAATAATATGAAAAAGTACGTATTTCCTGCATTGATGCTTCTGGTCTTTGAATCTGTTGCCGTAACGCTCTGGCTTACAAAAGACAACATTTTCTACCTGTTCAACTTCAGCTACATAGGTATTTCCATTTCCCTGGGAATCTTTCTCTTTATCAGAAAATACAAACATGCAAGAAGGCTTGTCCAGCTTCTTGTAGGTCTGTACATGCTTGTCTATCTGGGCCTCATCTGCAATGAAAACATGCAGATTGAAGGTTTCTGGTACTATCTGTTCACCGGGGTCTTTGAGGCTGCAACAATCCACTACGCCGTTGCAAAGATTTTCGGCCCGCTTATCTTCGGAAGGGGCTGGTGTGGATACGCGTGCTGGACGGCAATGGTTCTTGATTTTCTGCCCTATAAGGTTCCTTCCCAGCCCAGAAAGAAGATTGGTTGGATAAGATACATAACCTTTGCACTGTCCCTTGCCTTTGTGGCTTCCCTCTTTCTGGCAAAGGTTGGCAACATTGAAAGGATTATGTTCTGGGCCTTTGTCATAGGAAACGTACTGTACTACGGTGTTGGAATTGCACTGGCTTTTGCATTCAAGGACAACAGGGCTTTCTGCAAATACATATGTCCAATTACAGTTTTTCTCAAACCGATGAGTTATTTCTCAATGGTCCGAGTAAAGTGTGATACCTCAAAATGCATCAACTGCGGCAAGTGCAACAGAGTCTGCCCGATGGACGTTGATGTAAGGGATAATTCAAGAAAACGCAAAAACGGAACCGAATGCATTCTCTGCATGGAATGTGTGAACAACTGTCCCAGAAATGCCCTTTGAATCAGGAGAACATACAGAGGTTTTCCACTTTTGAAGCAAGCTCTGAAACAACACCTGAGATACGGGCAACACGCCTTGTTTCAAACTCACTCTGTCTCTTCAATTTTACTACAACCTCTGTCAGAAGACGCAGGTATCCAATCAGCTGAATCTTGGGCAGAACCGTATCCGGATTGACATTTCTGCCCTTTAGGTACTCTTTCAAAGTTTCGTAAAAAATCTGCCTGCACGTCTGTACAGGCGCACCCTGGAACCTCATGGCATCATCCGGATCATCCTCATTGAAGGCAACGTATGTGGTATAAAGGCCGGCAAATTCAAAGACAGGGTCTGCCTTGCACATGTTGTCCATGTCTATAACCCTCATCTCGTCTCCGGAAATCATGATGTTCTTAAGGTGGGCATCGCCATGGATAACGTGTCTTTCTTCGGGCATTTTTTCATACAAAGCCCTAAGCTTTGCCTCTGTCTCTTTTCCCAAGACAGGGGCCAGAGAGTCCAGAAACTTAAGATTGATATCCTTTGTTGAGGGAATCTGATTGTCATCAATTTCAATTTTGTGCAGATTGCGGAGGAAGGCTGCATATTTCGGAATCAGTGTCTTCAGGACCGAAGGATCTTCAATAACCATGTCCATGCAGTTTTTTGCGTCCAGAAGCTCAAAGACCACACCGTACTGGTCCCCCACTTTCACAATATCAAAGGGAATTGCAGTGGGAATGCCATCTATGAATGCCTGCCTGGCGATTTTCTGTTCATGCTCAATCACGGGCAATGAATCCTCGCCGTTTTTGTAGACCTTCACTACCGTCTCATCATCCAGACGATATACAGTTCCAAAGGCACCCTTTCCAATAACAGGACAACCGTCTATAGAGATTTCCCTTGCCTTCTTTCTGGCATTCAAACCGGTGACAGTCAGGTTATCGTACACATCCGGCGATACGTTGCTGACAGAAAGCCTTTCCTTGTACTTCTTCCGTAGATTCAGAAACAGTCTTAAAGAAGGCCAGGAGATATATATGGTCTTTGAAGCATCGAGACAGACATTTTTATCTTTGTATAACTCAAAAACTATATCAATTTCCTGAGCTACCTTGGAGGAGTTTACAGCATCAATCTTCTCAGGCAGTTCAAGTACAACCCTATCTGCCTCTTCACAAACCTTAACCATCTCTCCTATAAGAATACCCTGTTCTGTTATTCCTGCCAAATCCCCAAATTAATTATCTTGAACAATTTCCTACCCCACTTATAAACATTAGTAATGTTGCCGATTGGAGGTAAACATTGAAGAAAACTGTCATACTTATTCTGGTTACTCTTGTTCTGGGCTTATCCACTGCTTGTAACGGTGATGTATATTCTGTTCTTTTTGATTCGAAAAGTGTTCCCCTTAGCTCTTCAAACAGCACAAAGGAAAACTTTGATCCGGAGAGCGCAATCAAATAAAACTCAAGTTATTTGAGATGTTTTGAAAAGCTAGGTTATCGAAAGGTGACCTAGCTTTTTCAGTTCCGCGATACATGAAATGATGTCCGTTACATACGCGACATCTTTTTTTTCTTCCGGATAACATCTGAAAACTGTGCTTCCATCCTGAAGATCGAAGTACTTTCCGGGAATCATTGGAATTATCGGGAAGTGGTCCGTACTCTCTCTGTAGCAACTCTCTCCGGAATCCAGGACGATTGAAATCTCGTAATATGTAATCTTTACAGAGCCTTTACCCAGTTCCGTAAAACGTCTGAGTTTTTTGTCCAGCCTAGTGATAAGGGCTTTTGAGCTGTATGTGAAATCGGAATTGCCAGCTATTTTTTCCCTGATGCTTTTGTGGATTGCCGATTCCCAGACCGGTGGATGTCTGAATGCAAAACCTTCACTGTCACTGTGAAGGAATCCGTAGTTATCTGCCTTTGCTGAGAAACCGCAGGACGAGCACTTCAGAGTGTTGTCTGTATTACTGATTGAGAAATGAGAGGAGCAGACAGGACATGAGTGGAGTACGTTTTCCAGACCTGCAATTCTGTTTCCACCCTTGAATTCAACCATCCGTGTCTCCTGCCATTCGTAGTCGTTGAAATAAAGGGCGTCCGAGGCTTTTTCGAACACCTCTTCGGGAGACAGCTTTTTGAGCTCTTCCACCGTAAAAAGTCTGAATACTTCGGTTTCCGGTTTCCCCTTTCTGATTCCATCCTGCCATTTGGGGTTCGAGAGATTCATTCCGTGTTCGCGGATGATATAGGTGTCGGCTTCAAGCATTTTCAGAAGCTTTCCTGTGGCGGAAAGGAGTTTTGTGGACTTTCCGCATGAGGGAACCACGCCTGCTGGATAGAGAAGAAGAATTCCTTTGTTGCTAATCACATCTTTCATGTTTCTTATGTCTGCCAGAGACGTGAAGAACTGTTGCTTGTTTATCAGATGGAGGCTGGAGAAAAACCACTTAGCAGGAAGTGTGTAATACATGGCCTCTGAGATTACGTAGGTAATCCGTTTCCGGCATGAACGGCATGCGATGAACTGGTCACATGAGGAGGCATGGTTTCCCAGTACCACTGCAGGACCTTCGATGTTTTTCAGTTCGTTTTTTACATAATGGTGGTTCAGGAGAAGTGTCGTATAGAAGAACGAGATAATACGCCCTATTGTGTAGGAGAATCCGTTGGGCTTCTTATACCTTTCCTGCTTCATAACGGGCCTTCTGCTCCTCGTAGTCCCTCTGAATATCGAGCTTTCTTACGAAAAAAACGGAAACAACGCAGATCAACATCGGTACAATGCCCAGGAAGTTGCATATGGTGCTTATGGTAGCCCTGCTCTGGAAGATTCCCTTTGAGGCCTCGAATCCTGCCAGTGCCAGCACAAAGGTGATTATCCACTGTACCAGGGCCTCAAGCAGTTTCAGAAGGAGGTTCTCTCCGGAGGCGACCATCGAGTCCATCCTGCGACCGCTTCTCAGCTCCAGGATATCGGCTATCGTGCTTCTGTTTGTTCCTGCTATAACGAATACCATCGATCCGCCTATTCCGCATCCGGCTGCGTTGATCAGGATCCAGACAAGTGAATGAGGCCAAATCAGGAAGGGAATCTTTGTGACAATCTGTATGGCCAGGGAGACAAGCATTGTCTTCCGCCTACCCAGATATCTGTCTATGGACGGGGTCATAACCGCTGCTACCACGTACATGACCATGAAAGCTGCCAGAATGGGCGTTGTCATTGATGTTGCGCCCAGCACATATGAGGCATAGTAGGATACCACAGTCATGGTCAGGACATTGCAGACTCCGTAAAAGAGGAAGTACAGCGTGTTGAGAACCCAGGACCTGGATTTGAAAAGCATCCTGTAGGATTGAAGCAGTGAGAAAGACTTCAGGTCATTATCTTTCTCCCGTATGCGCTCTTTGGACGTAAAATAGTGAACCATGCCACCTGCCAGGCAGATCAGGCCCATAACGACAGCTGTCTTCAGAAGGGCCGATGAATCATTGACTCCGATTATGGCATTCTCACCCGCAAGGCCTCCGAAAAGCTTGATCATGGGTACGATGGCGACTGCTCCTATGCCGCTTCCGATTCCGGCTCCGAATCCCCTGCAGGCATTGATTGCCTTCCTGTCGGCATCGCTTGCACTTGCAAGCGACGGCATTGCTGTATAGGGAATTGCGACGAACGTGTAGCAGATTTCAAACAGGAAGTACAGTCCGAGACAGATGAGGATCGTTGTAGCCTGGCCGGCTTTGAACCGGAAGAAGAGAAGTACAAGGGTTACAGCCCATGGAACACTTGCCCTAAGAAGAATCGGGCGGGCTTTCTCACCGGTCCTGAACCTGTGATTGGCAACCCACAGACCTATCAGCGGATCGTTGACTGCATCCCATACCGTTCCAAGGACAAGCAGTATTCCGGCTACCCCGACAGGGATGCAAAGTACGTTTGTGAGGAAAAGAAGGTAGTAGACATTCTTGAACGAGAAAGCGATGTTTATGGTCATAGCCATCAGGAGATATCCTGCTTTCTCCGATCTTTTCAGTCCTTCCATAATTCTTTAACCTTTCCCTTGAGTCCTACTGGATGATATTCTGGGGCAGTATAGCATGTAATGTTGCCAATATGAATGCATTTATGGAGGCTTATGAACTTATGAAGAATCGGATAAAAATTCTTTTTCTGTGCCATGGCAATATCTGCCGGAGCCCTATGGCGCAGTATGTTTTTCAGAAAATGGTTGATGAAGCCGGACTATCCGATTTCTTTGAAATTGACAGTGCTGCAACAAGCACTGAAGAAATCGGCAATCCGGTCTACCCTCCTGCTTTCCGCACCCTTCAGTCTCATGGAATCAAAAACATAACCCACAGGGCAAAGCAGATGTCCAAGCGCGACTACAAACATTTCAACCTGATTAAGGTCATGGACTCCTACAACATGAGAAACGCCTCCTTCATGACAGACGGTGATCCTGACAAGAAGATTTCGCTTCTTCTC
>Ga0310696_10006180_pt1 | contig 14271 bp, 10 predicted proteins | sample AusTroGonzalo_MG_4_FD_203885 | JGI IMG/M metagenome (GOLD analysis project Ga0310696, IMG submission 203885) | Bovine rumen microbial communities from tropical cattle in Woodstock, Queensland, Australia - Gonzalo_02 (v2) (version 2) | ecosystem: Host-associated > Mammals > Digestive system >...
GTCCCAGCAAGATTCCGACCACTATCAGTCCGGCAAGTAGTGCCCATAACCACATACCGGGTTTCTTCCTATCATCGGGCGAAGAAGGAGTCGGAGAACCGGAAGGTGGAGGAATTACCGATGGCTTCACGGGGCCATCCATTACAGTCTCCTCGCTCAGCACGCCATCCAGCAACGCCATGAAATCCCTCACGCTCTGAGGACGGTCGGCGACGACGGGGGCCATGGCTTTCTTTATGGCAGAGATGACACCTGGCGAGACGCCCTTGTCAAGTAATTCCTTCTCGGGGAAACCCTTGTTCAGAATGAGGGAAGATGTGAGAGGAGTCTTGCCCGTAAGCATCTTATATAGAGTTGCTCCAAGGGCATAGATGTCCATCGTGGGCTGGAAATCCCGGTCGGAAGTCTGGTTAGCCTGCTCGATCGGTGCGTATCCCGGGGTACCAAGGCCGATGGAAGAGCTGGATTCCGGCTCGCCGTTGGAGTCGAACTGCTTGGAAAGGCCGAAGTCGATGATGATGGGGCGACCGTCCTTGCCCATCATTATATTTTTGGGCTTCAGGTCCAGATGCATCATCTTCCGGTTATGCATGTACGAGAGGGCTTCACCGATCTTGTGGACAATCTCCAAAGCCTCGTCCTCAGGAAGTCCGCGTCCGTTGACCTTGTCGTCCAGCGTCCCTCCGCCATGATACTCCATCGAATAGTAGTATGTACCGTTGGCCTCGAACGACTCGAGTACCTTGACAATGCCATTGTGCTTCATCCTGGAGAGATTCTCCGACTCCCGCTGGAATGATTTGCCGTATTTGGCGGCTAAACTCCCAGAGGAAGGGGCGGAGACGGAACCATCTTCATGCCTGTCATTGAGCTCCTTAGCGAAGAACTCCTTGATGGCAACAGGGACTTCTATCTCGCCAAGGGGACCGGCGACGGAAGTTGATGCCAGATACGTGATGCCGAACGCGCCCTGTCCCAGCACCTTCTCAATCGTGTATGTATACACAGGTCCCCGGAGTATCGTCCCCGGCGCTAGAGCCTGATCCTTGTTATTCCCCATAAGTCAAATCTCTAAATGTCATCATAAGTTTACTCTGTTTTGGTAAACTATTTTCAGGACGACACAAAAAGCGTGTTTTGAATATTTTTAAATATCAATCAATTATGCAAAGTCCCTCCCCTAGTTTCGGGGGTAGGGCATTCGTTTAACTCCCTGGCAATGAATCGGTTTTAAAACACGGTCCGTCGGGGCGGTGAAGGTCTGCCGTAATAATGGGGAAGGTCTGCCCCCAAACCCCGCCCCCGCCTCACTTCACCAGTCTGAACTCCAGCAGGACGGAGCCGCCGAGCTCGATGAGGTCGCCGTTGCTGAGGGGGTAATCGACGCCGACCTGGTCCAGGGAGACAGGGGTCTGGTCGCGGACGATCCTGGTGGAATTGTTGCCGGACGAACTGCCGGAAGGCAGGACCTGGAGGAAGAATCTGCCGTCGCGGCACACGATGTCGGCGTGGGCGCTGCTCACGTGATTGTTGAGGTTCTGGACATCGGCGTCCGGGTCGTCTGTCCGGATGATTATGTCATTGATACGGTACGAATAGTCCGAGCGCGACGAAGTCTCTCCCCTCCCCAGGCGGAACCTGGTCTTCTGCGAAGAGTCGATGATGAAAGGATCGCACTCCAGCGAGCCCTTCCCTTTGCAGACGGAAAGCTGCGCCCTGTCGCCCGAGACCTTCTCATCCTGATACGACAGGAACACCTTTCCCGGGTTGAGCTTGCCCTTCTTCGAGAGACACCCGCATCCTTCCTGGTCCGGCACCCCTTTCTTGACCAGGATGGAAGTCCGCTGGTTCCTGGGACGGCATCCGCTATGCAGGAGGTCCTTCTTCAGCTTCTCCTGAAATTGCGGAGATGCAAGCTCGACCGCAATCGGGTCATCTATCCAAAGGGTTATACCAGGATATCCCGAGCTGCCCCGAAAGATGGCCATTTCCTTGACAAGGCACTCGCTTATGGTGTCCTGAGCATCCTTGAGGTCAAAGAAATTGCCCAGAGGGAGCGGGCCATCGTCCTTTATCGTTTCCTGAACCGGAGCGTTCTCCACCGTCCCGGAGTCTTGTTTCGAAGGTTTGACTTCACCTGTGGGATTGAACAGATTCTTAAGCCAATTCATTGATTTACCCATAGTTATGTTATTATACCATTATTATCACGGCAATACATCCAGCACCTGATATCCTGCATCCCTGAGTGCGGGAATCACGGTCGAAGAGACGAAGGTGGCCGCTTCTCCCGACTGGAACTTGTAAGTGCGCTCTATGCGAACGGCTATCGCAATCCTTCTGGGCGAAGGCGTCCCCTGCGAGAAAGGACCGTATGCCGGCGGGATGACATCGACGAAGCACATGTACCACGCATCATTGAACCTGTCCCCGTCCGTGAAGTCATCAAGGAACTTGATGGCCCTCTCCGGCGTTCCGGTCTTTCCGCCCATCGTACGGGGAAGCGGACGGGTGGAGAACCTCCTCGTATCAGTCTCTTCACGCATGATGCCCTGCAGGATTTCGCTCTGGCGGCGGGTCATCACCCGGACCGGATCGGCGACAGGAGTCTTGTCAAGATTGTTCTCCTTACCGGTGGCAAGCACATAGCGTGTGGGAGTGAAGGTGCCGCCGGAAGCTACGATGGAAGCAGCGCGTGCGATGCTGAGCGGCGAAGCGTCAAGGGTACCCTGACCCCAGGCCCATCCCCAGTCGCCGTAATTCATCCTGTCCTGCGAATTCGTCTCGATATATCTCCTGTACAACGGGATGGCCCTGCCGCGGACTTCATCGACTATCCTGTCGAAATTGTCGCTCTGGACAGGCGTGAACTCTTCTCTGTCGAAGTAATAGGACTTCTGTGACTTGCCTTCGCGGTCGTCTCCGACACGCGCTCCTACCAAGCGGTAGAGGGAGTCCAACTGGGGATATAAGTCATTGTCCTGCACAAGGTTGATGAAATAACCATTGATGGAGTGGACAAGGCCTGACCGCATATTGTACGTACCGGGGGTATCGTGGATGGCCTGCGTCCTGGAGACCGTATATGTCGCATTGACAGCATCGTCACCCAGTTTCATGAAAGCCGCGATCGATGCGATGACCTTCGCAGTGGAGCCCGGCTGGGTCAGGAAAGTCAGACCCAGATCGCGGTCGGTGAAAGGCACTGCGGACGGCTCCCTCTCGTAGTTCAGATAGTCCATCTTCTGGTTCAGGAGATATCGTATCGAGTCTTGATTCGGCAGAGGGAACACGGCCGATGTCAGGAGGTCGCCCGTGGATACGTCGAGTACGACGGCGGAAGCCCTGACTTTCTGGCCGGGTATCTCACGGCCTTCCTTGCGGGGATAATTGTTCTTAAGGGAGACGTTCACCCTCTCCTGGAGCGGAGGGACATTCACGGCCATCCTCTCCTGCATAATGGTCTGGAGACGGGCATCGACGGTCAGGTACATGTCCCGCTTGTTCTTCTGCTCGTTCCAGCGCTTGACTGCACGGCCCGAGCTGCCCTGCTTGAGCATTCGCAGGATGCGGCGGTTGGAGTAGTCCCTGACCATGAAACTGTAAGTCGTATCGACCGGCGGCAGGAAAGGAGAGACGCTCTGCCTGGCATCGAAGTCCTTGAATACCAGCTCGCCCTTCTCACGCTTCGCGGTCGAGAAACCCATCAGTTCGGCCTGATGGCGCTCTTCGGCCAGATACCCGAAGGGATTGTTGTCATTGATGCCCCAGAGAGTCATAGTATTGACATCGCCAAGCATGAAGAACATATATTCTCCGAACGGATAATACCGCTGAAGGTACTGACGCTGAAGGACTCTCGAACGTGCGGAGAGTTTCTGCGAGACGGAAGAACCGGCAAAGAGCGGTTCGGCCTCCGTCCACGCGCCCTGGAGCTCATCCCTGTCACTGGTCGCCAGCAGCAGCCCGTTGCGGTCATAGATGTTGCCCGACTCGAGCTTGCGCATCAGGCGGCGTATCCTGGGGTTGTACTCCTGGAGCTTCACTCCCTGCTCGTTGCAGACATAGGCGGGCTTGACCAGGAAATGGTCCCTCTTCAGGCACTGATAGTTGAACAGCACCGCCAGAACCACAAGCGACAGCACAAGGAAGCCCCAAACGCTCGCAGTGCGAAGGTCGTCGCTGTAGCCGACATTCTCCTCTTCGAGGGCTGCTTCGACCTTCTTCCCGGATATGGAAAGGATGATGCCCATGGCCCCGAGGTTGAGGATGAGACTCGTCATGCCGTAGCTCAGGAACGGCACGGCGACACCGGTCAGCGGGATCACGCCGAGACTGCCAAGCACGATGACGAAGAACTGCACACCCGTGACCAGGGCGATACCCGAAGCCAGGAAGAAAAGGAAGGAATCACCTGACCAGTAGCCTATTATGAGACACCTGTGCAGCAGCACGGCCATACAGATGACGAGCAGCACGAGGGCGACGAAACCCAGTTCCTCGCCGATGCTGGTAAAGATCATGTCGGTATTGAAAGCCGGCACAAGGTTGGGGTCTCCCTTGCCGAGCCCCTGTCCTGCGAGGCCGCCGGTCGCAAGGCTCCAGATGCCCTGGACCACCTGGTCTCCACCGCCGGTGACGTCATTGTTCCAAAGGGAAGATGCGACTTCCTGTCTGTCAAGAAGGCGCTGCCCTTCGTTTTCCATCCCTATCGCGGTGAGGATGCCGCCACCCGCGAGGAAGGCGAAAACGACCGCGTTGAAGAAGATCGCACTCTCATACAGGCGGCGGTTCAGGATATAGCCGCCCGCTATCCAGAGGACCAGCCATACGACGGTGGCGAGTAGCTGACCCCACAGGGGATTGCCTGGGACGAACCTGCCAAGGAAGACAAGCCCGAGATAGGTCGCGATGCCGAAGAGCATGGGGCCGACGTCCTTCCTGGCTATGGAATAGAGAAATATGAACGCTATCGTTATCACAAGGGCGGGACCCATGTCGCTCATCACCACCATATACAGACCGAGAAGGAGCACGATGGGTATCAGGACGAACAGCGCCGTACGGGCCTGAAGCTTGAATGAGCCCACGGACAACTCCTTGGAGAAGGTCTGGATGCGGGTGGCATTCGCGTCGAAGAAGGCCGCCATGAAGATGACTATGAGGAACTTGTTCAGCTCGCTCGGCTGGAAGAAGAAAAGATTGATCTTCGTCCCGCTGCCTTCCGGACCGTCTCCGAATAGGGCCAGCAGGAAGATCAGTATAAGGACTATGACGAGATACCCGGACCCCTTGGGAAGGGTGAGTCCCCACTTCTTCGGGAAATAGGTAACCAGGCGCACGATCCACTCCAGCGGAAGGAGCAATACGCTGAGAAGCAGGCAGATATAGTATCGCAGGATGACGAATATCCAATGGATTCTGTTGCCGCTGCGGTGATTCCGCGAATACTCCTGAAGGGTAGCTACTTTCTCAGGGAAGGGCTTCTCCAGATAACGGATGAACTGAAGGATGAAATCGAAGTCGTTATCGCCGGCAAGCCGGAAGCCGTTGTGATAGAACCGCTCCCAATTGATGGCGGCCAGTCCGCCCATAAGCACGAGGCCGGCTACGACTCCCCTGACGGTATCCTTGCCCAGCAGTGAGTCCGTCAGCGGGTCGGCGATGGAGAACATGCAGAGCACGTCGATACCGGTGATGGTCATCAGGAGAAGCGGCAGCAGATAGTCGGCGTTCCTGCCCCTGCGCGCACATACCATTCCCAGCAGCAGGTAGAATATCCACCAAGCGGCGAAGAAGAGCAATACATTGACCAGCAGAGACTTGTCGAAAGCGGATGCACTGCGGACAATCAAGGAATGGTCCTCCTTGATACGGCTGTAAGTGAAGGAGTCGAACAGACGTATGGTATGCTCGCGCTGAGTCCTGACGACTGTCTTGAAGTCCCTGTCAAGCCCCTCGGACATCCCTCTGGTCCCGATGGCCGAGCCATATTCGTAGCCGCTGGAAACCGGCAACAGGCTGTAGAAATGCCCTGCCGCTCCTTCGAACACTGCGACGCCGTCCCGGTCCGTCTTCATATATCCGACAGGCACTCCTTCCCGGTTATGGTCGTCATACTCGACGATCCTCACTACGACATCCTTGACGGGGATGAAGTAGTCGTCCTTCACGGTCCTGTAGACACGCTTGAGTATCCTTCCCTTCATTCCCGTGAGGCCGGAATATGCAGGGTTCTCTTTCTGGATCTTTACCGGTATCTTGTAGGTGCTGTCCGCAGCCACCGAGAACGAGCTCTGCAGCGAGCCGGAGTCCAGCAGGCGGAACTCGTCGTCCTGGCCTATCGCCGAGCGCGAAGCGTCACTTCTGAGCCGGAGGAGCGGACCGCCCAGCGAATCGATCACAGTGACAGGGATGCGGTAAGGATCCTTGTTCAGGGCGCCAAGATTCGCCATGGGTCTGGCTCCGATATGGGAGACTATCCACTCGGAGATGCAGTCGGCGTCCTTCCGGTCATCGACATAACCCTTGTCGATAAGGTACGTTGAGAGCTCACTCACCGGCAGGCTACCGGTCAGAACGGGTGTCCCTTCGGTCTTGGATGCATCCAGGACGGGTGATATATTCTTCCTGAAAACTATGAAGCCACAGATGAGGACCACGGTAATGAGTACCATGCCCGTCAGTCCCCTTTTGGCAAACAGTCCGTTCATACTCTAAAAATCATAAACTATCATTCCCAGGAAAAACCCCAGGACCATACCAACGATAATGGACAGCAAAAGCCTGAATAACAGACGCTTTTTTTCGAGACTCCCTTCAGCCTCCCCGTCATCGAGCACTTCGACCGGCTCAAGGGAAGCGGGAGCAGAAGAGTTGGGCAGGAACTCCAGCAGGACGACGGTGACATTGTCTTTCCCGCCGTTGGAGTTGGCAGCTACGATGAGCGAATCCACTTTGGAAGCGGTGCTCTTCTCGGACGAGAGGATCTCGGTTATCTCCTTGGAAGTCACCATATCGGTAAGTCCGTCGGAGCAGAGCATCAGCTTGCCTTCCGCCGGAATCGGATATATGCCGGACTCGATGAAACCTTCCTGGCCCACTTCCCGAAGTGACTCCCCAAGGCAGCGATCGATCTCGTTGCGCTGCGGGTGGTTCATGGCCTGGAACTCCGTGATATCTTCGTGGTCTTCCATATACCCGACCATGGAATGGTCGTGCGTTATCTTCCGCAGTCCTTCCGGCCCGTACAGATATATCCTGGTGTCTCCGACGTGAGCGATATGGGCCATCTTGAGTTCCGTATCCACAAGAGCCACGGACGCGACGCAGGCCATCCTGGGGTATTCGGAGCCGGCCGTCTTCGTTCTGTAAATGGCATTGTTCGCTTCGGTGAGGGCCTTTTTCACAAGGTCCAGAGGCTTTTCTTCCTGATGCTCTTCGACATAGGCGAGAAGCGTGTCGGCAGCAATCCTTGCAGCCACTTCGCCCCCGTCATACCCCCCGACGCCGTCGATTGCGGCACAGAGGAGCATCGGTGAGTCGCCGATACGGGCCGCCAGGAAGGTATCTTCGTTTCCGTCCCTGACCAGGCCTGCGTCAGTTCGTCCTATGCATCTGAATTCACTCATCCTTGGTGGAGTTGGGATAATGACTGAAGTGCTCGACTACCAGATAGACGACCAGGAAGCAGATTCCTGCCAATAGGATTATATTCATGATACAGAATACTTTAAGCCGTTCAATAATCGTCTATTTGAGTCCTATTACGATCTCGTCGCTGATGATTATCTGGTCGCCCTTGCGTATCTCGACGGTCTCCCCCGACCCGGAGTTCAGGCGGATGCCGCCCGCGATAGCGGGGCCGTTGGCCTTGACCTTGAACATACCGGAAGGCTCGCAGCGGATCATTACGTGCGTACTGGCGACTTCGTCAGTGTTGAGACGAAGGACGGGTACACCGGCTATCGCTGAAGCGTCATTCTTGCCGCTTATATATACTTCCCGCGAGGGGATGTCCACTTCGATGACTTCACGCCCGTCGATCAGGAATCCCGGACCGTCCAGGACTTCGAGCTTCCCGAGCGGGCCGTTGGGCACTGGCTTGACGGGCTCGGTGAAGGCGTCATCGGAGACATCCTCAAAATCAGCGAACTCGACCACATAGGCATATCCGGGCTTCGCCGTCACGCCCTTTATGGCCTGGGGATTGATTGCGCTCGTATTGGCCACGGGGGCGGGATTCACGACAGTGGTGACCACTCTCTTTCCGGAAGCGGAGACCGGCAGGTTGAGGTCCTTGATCTCCTTTTCCGGTATCAACTGGCACTGTATGAGTATCTTTCCGTCAGGGAGGGACTCGTGAGCCCTACCTTCCACGACGACAAGGCCACCCTCCGGAAAAGCACAGAACTTGAAAAACCAGAACTGCGAATGGGCGACATAATCGGGATACTTGGCTCTCTTCCTGCGACGGATCTCCTTGTTGAAACGGTTGACGAGCTCCTTGACAGTGAACGGGAAGCCTGACTTGCGTTTCTCGAAATCCGCAGAAGAAAGATAGATGTTGAAACTTGCCGGGAACAGCAGCTGATCCTCCGTAGTCTCGGACTCCAGCTGACGTATGAACTCCTTGTAAATCAGTTCGACAAGTACACCCCTAGTCATGCCGGCAGTCTCGTTTCTGGTACCGAATCCTGCCCTTGATGATTTGAATAAACCCATACCCAATAAGGTTTTAATTATCTGTTTTGCTAAATATCACTCGTGACGCCCGCATCGTCCATCTGGTCTGCACCCAGGTCGCCTGCGATTTCCACCCCCATTCCGTCATCCTCAAAACCATCCGACGGGGAATCCTGAATCTCGGATCCGGTATCATCGATGACCACGCTGTCATCGGCGACCACGTCGTCGGAGACTTCCGTATCCTCCAACTGCGCGGCAATGACGGAGCCGTCATCATAGGAGTCATCGTCGGCATTGACCTCCGCGACGATGGTATCAGGCTCCTGATCTTCCGGGATATCCGCTTCGCGTACCCTGTCTTCGAACTCGCTCTTCTGCTCCGGGGTGAGCGCCTTCCACTCGTCGGCAGTATAGGTCGAGTAGAGATTGCCCTGCCAGCGGAACACTCCACCGGGACCCACCTCATGACGGGCAGCAGAAAAGGCCTTCCCAAAGGAAGCCGCGCCGGACACTGACGATGCCACCGGTATAGGTCCGAGCGAAGCGGTATCGAGGAAAACTTCGTTATCAACTTCCACATTTTCAACGACTTCCCCGTCAGAAGAATCTTTCAGTGAGAATCCCGAACGGTTCGCGGCCGCGACACCGCCGATAGCTATCAGGGGAAGTCCCGACATCAGTACCCCCTGCCAGACAGGCATATGGTCCTGAGAAGCTTTCTCCTTGGGCGGCTCCTGATCCCGGTCTGGACGGGGAACGGGAGCGGGCTTGGGCTTGACTTCCTTCCTGACGACAGGCGCGGTCTTGATCTTTTTCTCCACTTCCTTCAGAGTTTCAATCTGCTTCTCAAGTTCCTTGATGGAAGCCTGAAGCTCGGAGTTCTCCTTGGCGAGCTCCCCTTTCTCCTTGTTCAGCGCGTCCAGACGTCTGGCCGAGAGCTTTTTGTCCCGGTCTATATTCGCTTCGAACTCATCCATGAACTCCTTCATGTTGGCATAACGCGCATCGGGGTTCTTGGCAAGGCACTTGCGGACCATGTTCTCAAGCCAGCCGGGATAATCCTTGACATAGGCCGCTCCGGGATGGACGCTCAGGAAGGCTTCCTTCCTCCTGGGTTCGATGTCCGGGACGGGCATCTCCTTGTGAAGACGGTAGATCTTGCCCGTCTCGAGGTCTCCGGGGTTGGCATGGAACGGGGTATCGCCTGCAAGCATCTCGAACAGGAGAATGCCGAACGCATAGACGTCAACCCTGATGTCACCCTGCTTTCCACCCATCTTGGCTTCGAACTTCTCAGGGGCACGGTACTCGGGATGTCCTTCGTTCCTCAGGCTGCTCCTTACGGCTACGCCATCCTGGATGGCCAGGCCGAAATCGAGCAGGATATAGGAGTCGTTGACGCTGTTACGCATCACGTTGGAAGAATGTAAGTCATTGTGGGCCACGCCATAATGCGCGATGAGCTCTTCCTTGGACATAGTCTTGTCCTCACCGGGAGCCATCATCCATTTGTATCCTTCCGCATGGCAGTATGCGAGGGCGCCGCCAATGTCATGGACGAACTTCAGCACTTCCTCATAGGGTACGAAATGCATGTCGGTATGGATATAGTCAGTGAGGGTACGCCCCTGGACGTACTGCATCTCGACCATCGCCTTGTTCTCTATCACCCGGGGACGGCCGATACGCACGATGTTGGGATGTCCGCCATTGCATACCCTGAGCAGCAGGGCGCACTCCCTGAAGAACGAGTCGGACGAGTCGAGGTCTTCACCCACAGTGTCGTTCAATACTTTCAGGGCCCGCAGATGCCCGAACTTCTTGTCACGGACAAGCCAGACGCGGGCGTCGCTGCCCTTGCCCAGCAGAGTCTGTACCTCATAGCCGGCAGCATCGAAATAGCTTCTTCCTTCACTCATAACGCTCCGGTCATAAAAGGATCAACAATATGGCTGCAAGAATAACGACCGCGACAATGATGGACAGAATGCGGCTTCCGCGCTTCTCCGGGATAGCGGGGACGCCTTTGACGGAAGGTGCTTCCTTAACGGCAGGTGAAGTGACAGCATCCTCGTTTTCAATACTTTGCACGCGGATGATGTGGGCGGTATGATTGTCCTTGTTGTCTTCGGTGACGCTGATGATGATATCCCTTTTCTTCTCATCGGGCTTCTTCATGGACAGAATGTTCACGAGGTTGGCATCCGTCATACGCTCGAGGATACCGTCACTGCACATAAAGAAATAGTCCCCGGGCTCGATATCCGTGATGTTGGCGATATCTGCGTTGGCACGGCGCTCCTGGCCGGGCTGGATGGCCCTTGTGATCACGTTGCGCTGCTTGTGCGTACGGGCTTCTTCCTCCGTGATCTCGCCGATGGCGACAAGGTCGTTCACGAGGGAATGGTCGCGGGTCTTGAAGAGGATCTCCTTGGTGACGGGCCTGACCTGATAGATACGGCTGTCACCGATATGGGCGGCGAGGCATCCATCCTTATGGAATCTGAGGAAGGTCATGGTCGTGCCCATCTTCTTCAGGGAATCATCGTCGAAAGTGTCAAGCTTGTCGTACGCAGCGTTGAGCGCGGCCTGGAAGTCACTCTCAGTGAACACATTGTCTTCCCGGGAATGCCGGGCGATGTATTCGCTCATCACAGTACACACGGTCGAGGATGCGACTTCACCTTTTTCGTGCCCGCCCATACCGTCGCACAGGATGTACAGGTCGCTGGAGAAAGGACTCCGGCCCTTGTCGGGATACAGACTGTCCTCCTGATTGGAACGTTGTCCCAGTTCATGGACAGAAAGGGCTGTTGTCTTTATGGTCATTGCTGTTCTTTTTACTCTGTTAACTTACTAAAGGATAGTTCCTTCCTCATCATCTTCCCGACCTTTGGACCCGGAAGCGGCCTTATCGGAAAGAGAAGGCTTGACGTAACGCAGGACCATGTTCGAGCACGATACGGTATCTCCGTCTTTCAAGCCGACCACGTCACCGTCGTCAAGGACTTTTCCGTTGATGTAGGTCCTGTTCACGTTCTTCGCATTGGAGATATATACGTGATAGAGGCCGTCGGCGCTGAACACGGACTGAATCCAGAAATGAGAGCGGCTGATGCCCTTGTCCAGACCTTCCGGATAGTAGACATCTATCGGGACGTCGGCCTTTGACGGAGACTGGAGGGTCATCCTGCCGAAAAGGGACTTCTCCCCATCCGGGATGAAATACTTCAATAATGTCTTGTCATCCACGAAATATCCTGACGTGTCATTCTGCCGTTTGGCGATTTGGGTCGTATCTTCCATATCATCCGCCTCCGTTTTAGCCTGTTGGACAAAAGGCTTGAAGAGGGTAAAAGGATTGGCGACTCCGCAAGTGGGGCACTTTATGAGTTTGTTCTTGTATGCAGGATTATTCTCCAGTTTGAGAACCTTGCCGCAGTTGGGGCATATTACTCTTATTTTTTCCATTGTCCTAGAAATCCATTCCTGCCGAAGGATCGGGATCGTATCCCATGTCATCCTGGGCAAAGTCGTTAAGTCCAAGCTCCATTTCCTGTATGTTGACCACCTCGTCCTCGGTGATGACGCCGTCTTCGTTGAAGTCGGAGATCAGCGCGTCGAACGTTCCGTCGCCATTGACATCCACGACAAGCGCCTCGTCGCCGTTGACGGACAGGGTGCCGACAAGCACCGCTCCTTCGTCAGTCGGGACTACATCCACGTCGACGAGCTGGACATCGTCCTCCTCATCCACTTCAGGGACAATCACATCGTCGTCATAGTCGTGACCGTCGATATTGAATACTACGCCATCGTAATCATCCTGGCCGGAGCCGAGAACTTCTACGGCCACATCATCATCTTCTTCCGCTACGATGACGTCATCGTCGTCATTGACCGGTGGATGCGCCGCTTCCCATTCCTCCCTGGTGTCGGTCGTAAAGAGGGATCCGCGCCATTCGAAGACCTCGCCCGGCCCCAGTTCGGCACGCGCGGATGCGAATGCCTGACCGAACGACATGTCATCATAATTCGTCTCCGGTGCCTCTGCGGCCGGCTCCTGGATGAGAGGCCCGGCCTCGGGCTCCCCCGCCGCGACGGCATCTTCGCCGCTCTCATCAGGCTCCGTTACATCCTGGCCGGCACCGGCTCCGAGGCCCACGGGGACTGCTCCCAGCATAATGCCGCTCACTCCGCCTATAGTGACCGCCCGCCAGGCGGGATGCGCCATTGACTTCTTCGATGTCTCGTCCTTGGGGTCCATCAGACCGCCTTCGGGAATAGTATCTTCGCTCTTATTCATATAGTTGATTTTAATCTATCAAATATAGTGAAGAATACTTGAAAGTCAAATCATCTGATGGCCAGGAGTTGATTTTTCTGCAACAACTCGTACTCTGCATAGTAGACTTCCGGGGCGTACTCCCAGTCATTCGTGCAGTAGTACCCCTCTTTTCCGAAAAGAATGGAACGATATGCCTTCAAAAGTTTGCTCGGGACGTACACTTTAGTATCCATAGGCAGAGCCAATGCGAATACCGGCTGCTTGGAAAGTCCCGTCTTTCCGGTGAAGAAAGTGACACCGCTCTTGATGGTGAGCGAGTCAAGTCTCCTGCAATCCTCGAACAGATCGAAGTCAAGCCTGTGCAGCGTAGAAGGGAGTTCGACAGACACGATACGGTCACAACCCCTGAAAGCATCCCTGTAAATATTCTCCACTGACTCGGGAAGGACTATCCGGCCTTCTTTCTCGCGCGGACAGGCATAGAGGGTTTTCAGGCCCTTGGAGAAGAGCATGCCGTCGTAGGACTCGAATGTCCTGTTGTTCCTGTCGACTTCCAGCATACAAAGCGACCAGACGGAGTTCGCATTGCTTATCTTTGTCACAGAAGCGGGGATATAAACCAAGCTTAAGGTATCGGAATCTTCGAACCACGAGAGGTCAATGGACTTCCAGTTCGAACCGAACGAGACCGACTCGATCGAATAGCAATGGATAAAGGCGTTTTCACCTATTTCCACCTGATGTGCAGGGAACACGATGGAATGGATGTTCATACACCACGCGAAAGCTTCTTCGCCGATGCTCTTCAAGGAAGCGGGCAGCCAGACCTCAGACAGGCCTTCCAGGTCAGCGAAAGCTTCATCCTCGATGGAGGTGACCTTGTACATCTTGCCGCCGCTCATCACCATTTCAGGGATTTCAAGGACAGTACCATGTTTCACGTCCGGGGTTTCGCTCCGTTTCATTGTCTCGCAATAAGCGGAAACGCTGACTTCGTTCTTTTTCGGATTGGTGATGGTATAATACAGGGTGACGCCGGATTTGCCCTTGATGCTGAAATCACAGGCGCAAAGGGGGCCGGCAGTAATTATGAACATTACGATCGCGGAAACGATGGAGGAAAGATTAGTTTTCATTTTCTGATTGTTTTTATGGGTTTATTTTACTGTGTTTTATGTCTTCGAGCCGTGTCTTTTTTCGCTCTCCATGACAAAGTTATCCCCCGGATCACTTACTGCAAAGGGATTCGGGGGATACTCCACGAAATGCCGGGTTTACGTGACGAAATGAAAAAA
>Ga0310696_10006181_pt1 | contig 14266 bp, 11 predicted proteins | sample AusTroGonzalo_MG_4_FD_203885 | JGI IMG/M metagenome (GOLD analysis project Ga0310696, IMG submission 203885) | Bovine rumen microbial communities from tropical cattle in Woodstock, Queensland, Australia - Gonzalo_02 (v2) (version 2) | ecosystem: Host-associated > Mammals > Digestive system >...
TGGAACTTTGAGGCCCGTGACCTGTTCCGTGACCTGGATCCTGAACTTTATCATGATGTGAAGCATAATCCCGTGATGCTCCTTGAGCGTCTGAGTTATGAGCGTAAGGAGGAGATCCTAAAGGATAAAGCCCTGATGAAGCGCATCAAGAGCGTTTACGACATGTTCCGCAAGTACATGGATGTGAAGCCCGACAGCAAGCGCCCCTCTGTGGCCTACTTCTGTATGGAGTATGGTATCCACTCAGCCCTGAAGATTTATTCCGGTGGTCTGGGTATGCTCGCTGGTGACTACGTGAAGGAGGCATCCGACTCTAACGTCGATATGTGCGCCGTTGGTTTCCTGTATCGTTTCGGTTACTTTACACAGAGTCTTTCTATGGACGGACAGCAGATCGCCAACTATGAGACACAGAACTTCGGCAGTCTGCCCATCGAGCGTCAGCTTGACAAGGACGGTAATCCGCTGGTGATTGATGTGCCTTACACCAACTATCAGGTTCACGCTTATGTTTGGCGTGTGAACGTTGGTCGTGTGAAGCTATATCTGCTGGATACCGACAACGAGATGAACTCTGAGTTCGACAAACCCATCACACACGCTCTCTATGGTGGTGACTGGGAGAACCGTCTGAAGCAGGAGATCCTGTTGGGTATCGGTGGTATGCTGCTGTTGAAGAAGTTGGGCATCAAGAAGGATATCTATCATTGTAACGAGGGTCACGCTGCACTCTGCAATCTGCAGCGTCTGTGTGACTATATCGACGAGGGTATGAGCTTCAATCAGGCTATGGAATTGGTTCGCGCCAGCGGTCTCTATACCGTTCATACACCTGTTCCCGCAGGTCACGACTACTTCGACGAGGGTCTCTTCGGCAAGTACATGGGTGGCTATCCCGCTAAGCTGGGTATCACCTGGGATGAGTTCATCGGCATGGGTCGTACAAACCCCAATGACCACAGCGAGAAGTTTTGTATGTCAACCTTCGCCTGCAATACCTGTCAGGAGGTCAACGGTGTATCTATGCTTCACGGCTGGGTATCTCAGAAGATGTTCGCTCCCATCTGGAACGGTTATTATCCTGAGGAGAACCATGTGGGCTACGTCACCAATGGTGTTCACTTCCCCACATGGGCTGCTGCCGAGTGGCGTGCTGTCTATGCCAAGTACTTCGATCAGAAGTTCATGAGCGACCAGTCTAACGAGGAGATCTGGCACGGCATCTACAACTGTCCCGATGAGGAGATTTGGGCTACCCGTAAGGCTCTGAAGGAGAAGCTGTTTGATTATATCAAGGTTCAGTTCCAGGAGACTTGGTTGAAGAATCAGGGTGATCCTGCACGTGTGGTGAAATTGGTTGAGCGTATTAACCCCAACTCATTGGTGATCGGTTTCTGCCGTCGTTTCGCTACCTATAAGCGTGCTCATCTGCTGTTCACCGATCTGGAGCGTCTCGAAAAGATTGTCAACAATCCTGAGCGTCCCGTGATGTTCCTCTTTGCCGGTAAGGCTCATCCCGCTGATGGTGCTGGTCAGGGTCTGATCAAGAAGATCTTCGAGATCTCTCAGATGCCTCAGTTCCAGGGTAGGATCATCTTCCTCGAGGACTACGACTTCCTGTTGGCTCGTCGCCTGGTATCAGGTGTTGATATCTGGATGAACACACCGACTCGTCCGCTCGAGGCTTCCGGTACCTCTGGTGAGAAGGCTGAGATGAACGGTGTGGTGAACCTGTCTGTGAAGGACGGTTGGTGGCTGGAGGGCTATCGTGAGGGTGCCGGTTGGGCACTCACCGAGAAGCGCACTTACCAGAATCAGGGCTATCAGGATCAGCTCGATGCTGCTACTATCTACAGCCTGCTGGAGAATGAGATTGTACCTCTCTATTATAATAAGGACAAGAAGACCGGTATCTCTAAGGGTTGGATAAAGGTGGTGAAGAACTCTATCGCCCAGATCGCGCCTCACTATACGATGAAGCGTCAGCTCGACGATTACTATGCTAAGTTCTATGAGAAGGAAGCTAAGCGCTTCAAGGAACTCTCTAAGAACGACAACCGTCTGGCTAAGGAGATTGCCCAGTGGAAGGAGACCGTGGCTGAGCGCTGGGATGCCATCAGCGTGGTATCTGCCGAGTGGGACTTCCCCGCAGCTGGTGCTGAGGCTGGTCAGAAGTACGATCTGAAGTATGTCATCAACGAACAGGGACTTGACGACGCCATCGGCTTGGAGAAGGTTAACGTGCTGATCGACAATGAAGGCAATGAGAAGGTATTCTCTGTTGAGCCCCTCACGATGACTGGTCATGAGGGCAACAACTACATCTTCGAGGCAAAGCTGGCTCCCCGTCAGTTCGGTCAGTACAAGAGTGCCATCCGTATGTATCCGAAGAACAAGAACCTGCCTCACCGCATGGACTTCTGCTACGTGAAGTGGTTGGAGTTGCCAGCTTGCAACAATTAATGTGAGACAGTCAGTATAAGCGAAGCGCCCGGGTTATTTAAACTCGGGCGCTTTATAATTCTCGTGGATGTATCTTCCTAGGGGATTATCCTTGTTGCGTTGGGCTGTATTTAGGATACAGGCCGACATCCTGCGGTGCAGACTGTCCACACTGGTGGCCAGCACCTTTTGGGCGGTGGTGTCGGCGGCAGGATGGTGCAGCAGTTTTGCAATCTTGCCACCCATGATGGCTATGGAGTCCGACAGCTGTTGCCACTCGTTGTTGAGTCTCGTACCCGATACGCGTGAGGTACCCGGTTCGCTGTTCAGTTCGATGGTAGTGATACCCGGTTCCGTGAAGAAACTCACCTGACAGGCTGGCGCCTTAGTTGGCATCACGCTGTAAAGTCCCGTCTGCTGGATCTCTCCATAGAAGGCGAACTTCCCTTGGCTCACGGTGGTGATGGCCATAGGCTGTTGCCCTCCCTCCTTCATCAGCATGATGGTGTCGCCCTCCTCGTAGGAACGGGCAAAACCGTCAATCTGAAACGTATTAGACTGGCAGGCACAGAATAAGGCTCCTGCAGCTGCCAGTCTAGAAATAGATCTGATACTCATATTAGATGATATAGAGATCGCTGATGCTCTTGTTGTCGATGACGCGACGGATGGCCTCGGCGAACATGTCTGCTACACTCAGCTGCTTCACCTTGGCGCAGCGCTGGGTATAGGGAATCGAGTCGGTGAAGATGATCTCCTCAAGGGCCGATTCCTGCACACGATCACTGGCAGGTCCGCTCATCACGCAGTGCGATGCACAAGCTCTCACGGTCTTGGCACCGTGCTCTTTCATCAGGTCGGCAGCCTTGGTGATGGTACCAGCCGTATCCACCATATCGTCGACGATCACCACGTTCTTACCTTCCACCTCACCAATGATCTGCATCGAAGCCACGACGTTGGCTCTTGCACGCGTTTTGTTGCAGAGCACGAGTGGGCATCCGAAATACTTAGCGTAGGTGTTAGCTCGTTTCGATCCACCTACGTCAGGCGATGCAATTACGAGGTCTTCGAGGTTCAGACTCTCCAGATAGGGGATGATCACATTCGATGCGTAGAGATGATCCACAGGCACGTCGAAGAAGCCCTGTATTTGGTCAGCATGCAGGTCCATCGTGATTACGCGGTTCACACCAGCCACACTCAGCAGGTCGGCAATGAGCTTCGCACCGATACTCACGCGGGGCTTGTCCTTACGATCCTGTCGTGCCCATCCGAAGTAGGGGATCACGGCGTTGATTGTACGGGCTGAGGCACGCTTGGCGGCATCGATCATCAGCAGAAGCTCCATTAGGTTGTCGCTGTTGGGGAAGGTACTCTGCACCAGGAAGATGTCTCTTCCGCGGATGCTCTCCTCATAGCTGACAGCAAACTCGCCATCGGAAAACTTAGTAATCAGTAACTGTCCCAACGGGCAGCCCAGACTTTGACAGATTTTCTCTGCCAGGTATTTCGTCGCTGTGCCCGAGAATACCATGTAAGAATTTTTTTCAGACATTTTATATTCTTTAAATTAATCAATCATCTTCAGTAGACGCTCAAAATGGTTCAGCAGCGCCTTATAGTCAATCTCGTTGTGGATGTTGAAGCGATTCCAAAGATCGCCGCAGATCACCACACCACCAAATCCCAGCTCCTTCATCTCCTTCACGTTGTCAAGGTTCATGCCGCCTAAGGCAAACACCTTCTTGTCAATCAATCCGTCCTTCGAGGCAGCCTCCAGCTCAGCCCTTGTGAACGACGACTTCTCGTCCTTGTTCGTCTGACTGTCATAGATGGAGTGCAGGAACACGTAGTTCGAATGCTTCTTGGCGTCCTTCAGTTCGCTGATGGCGTGACAGGTACGCGAGATATTCCCTTTATAGCCTGTTGGCGGCTCTGTGTGGGCATCGTCGATGTGGATGCCTTTCAGACGGTATTCCTCTTTCAGATAGAAATGTCCGTGCACGGTGATCCTGTTGCGGTAGTCGTCACCCAGCAGCGTCAGCAGTCGCTCCGAATACATCGGAGAGGCTCCGGGCTTATACAGATGAAGGTTCTCCAATCCCTCCTCAAAGAGATTGGCGAGAATCTTGTCTTCTTCCACGAAGAAGGTGGGTTTGGTCATTACGATGAGCTTCATTTTTCAGTGTCTCTTCTCTTTCCGATGTGCAAACTTACACAAATTTTTCGATATTGGCACGACTTTCGCTAAAAATTTGCCTTTGAAGGTGCATTTTTCAGAAAAATGTCGTAATTTTGCACGCTGAAAGGAGAAAAATGTAGAAAAGTAAAAAGGTAAAAAGGTATAAAAATCAAAAGTTAAATCATAAAAAGGTAAAAAGAAAATGAAAGCATTTGTATTTCCCGGACAGGGAGCACAGTTTGTAGGAATGGGTAAGGATCTGTATGACAACAACCCATTGGCAAAAGAACTTTTTGAGAAGGCCAACGACATTCTTGGTTATCGCATCACCGACATCATGTTTGCTGGTACCGACGACGACCTGAAGCAGACGAAGGTGACACAGCCTGCTGTCTTCCTGCATAGCGTCATCTCAGCGCTCTGCATGGGTGAAGCCTTCCAGCCCGAAATGGTGGCTGGTCACTCTCTGGGTGAGTTCTCTGCTCTTACAGCAGCTGGCGCCCTCAGCTTCGAGGATGGTCTGAAACTGGTTTATGCCCGTGCGATGGCGATGCAGAAAGCCTGTGAGGCTCAGCCCTCCACGATGGCCGCCATCATCGCGCTGCCCTTCGAGAAGATCGAGGAGATCTGCGACGAGGTCAGCAAGATGGGTAAGGGCGTGGTCGTCCCTGCCAACTACAACTGTCCCGGTCAGCTCGTGATTTCTGGTAATGTAGAGGCCATTGAGGAGGCTTGCAAACAGCTCTCAGAGGCTGGTGCCAAGCGTGCCCTCGTGCTGAAGGTAGGTGGTGCCTTCCACTCTCCGCTGATGCAGCCCGCCAAGGATGAGCTCCAGGCAGCTATTGAGGCTACGGAGATCAAGACCCCGAAATGCCCGGTCTATCAGAATGTCGATGCGAAGCCTCATACCGATGCCGCTGAGATCAAGGCCAACCTGATCGCTCAGCTCACTTCTTCCGTTCGCTGGGCACAGAGTGTTCAGAATATGATTGCTGACGGTGCCGACGACTTCACAGAGTGTGGTCCTGGTAAGGCGTTGCAGGGAATGATTGTCAAAATCAACAAAGAAGTTTCCGCTCATGGCATCGAATAAGCTGATCATCTATCAGATTTTCACGCGGCTTTACGGCAATCGGAACACCACCCGCAAGGAGTACGGAACGATTGAGGAGAACGGCTGCGGCAAACTGAATGATTTCACGCCCACCACCCTGAAACGCATCAGGGAGATGGGCGTGAGCCATATCTGGTACACCGGTGTGATCCGTCACGCCACCCAGACCGACTACTCTGCCTATGGTATCCCCCGTCAGCATCCCGCCGTCGTGAAGGGTAGGGCTGGCTCACCTTACGCTATCGCCGACTACTATGACATCGACCCCGATCTGGCCACCGATGTTAATCAGCGCATGCAGGAGTTCGAGGCGCTGGTGGCGCGCACCCATCAGGCTGGCATGAAGGTCATCATCGACTTTGTGCCCAACCATGTGGCGCGTCAGTATCACTCCGTCTGCAAGCCTGAGGGCGTGAAGGATTTGGGAGAGGAAGACGACCCCCAAAATGGCTTCGATCCGCAGAATAATTTTTATTACTGTCCGGGTCAGCGTTTCACCCCCTATTTCGACCTCTATCACGGCGAACAGGAACCCTATCTCGAAGAACCTGCCAAGGCTACGGGCAATGACTGTTTCCACAACGCCCCGGGCATGAACGACTGGTATGAGACCGTGAAGCTCAACTACGGCCTCGACTACTATGCAGGTCGTGTGGGGCACTTCAAACCCATCCCCAACACATGGGACAAGATGACCGACATCCTGCTCTTCTGGGCGTCGAAGGGTGTCGATGGCTTCCGCTGCGATATGGCCGAGATGGTGCCTGCTGAATTCTGGCACTGGGCCACCGACAAGGTGAAGTTCCGTTATCCCGAGATGCTCTTCATCGGAGAGGTATATAACCCCGCCGAATACCGCAACTATTTGGCTGCAGGCTTCGATTATCTCTATGATAAGGTGGGCATGTACGACACCATCCGTGAGGTCATCTGCGGCCGTCAGTCTGCCCACGCCATCACGGGCGCCTGGCAACAGACCGACGATATCCGCGACCACATGCTCTACTTCCTCGAGAACCACGACGAGCAGCGCGTGGCCAGCAGTTTCTTCGCCGGCAACGGTCGCAAGGGCATTCCCGGATTCGTGGTCTCAGCCCTGCTGCAGCAGAATCCGCTGATGATCTATGCAGGTCAGGAATATGGCGAGCGCGGGATGGACAAGGAAGGGTTCAGCGGCAACGACGGACGCACCACGATCTTCGACTACTGGAGCGTTGACACCCTCGTGCGTGCTGCCAAACGCAGGCTCACGGCAGAGGAGCAAGCCCTCAGGGATATCTACAATAAGGTGTGCCACATCGCCATCAGCGAGAAAGCTGTCCTCGAGGGCGACTGCTTTGATCTGATGTACGTCAACGGTGATCTGCACCGTCAATATGCCTTCCTCCGCAAGGCTGGTTCGGAACTACTGCTCGTGGTGGCCAACTTCGACGAGCTGCCTGCTAAGATCGATGTCACGATCCCAGCCCACGCCTTCGACTTCCTGAAGATCAAGGAGAAGAATGCGACGACCGTCGAACTCCTCTCTGACAAGAAAGGCAAGATCACGCTGAAGCGCGATGGCGCCATTCCCTTGGAGATCGAACCCCTTAGTGCTGTAGTGCTGAAATTCAAAGCATAAAAAATCCCTCCGAATCGGAGGGACTTTTTTTATTTACATTTCACTGATGCTTCCCACGCCCGATCGGTGCTTGTTAATCTGTTTGGGATGACCTGCATATTTCAGGGATCCAACCCCCGACACCTTACCGTCTAACTTCTCCGATGCATAGCAACTGATGCTGCCCACACCTGATACGGTAGCCTTCACATTCAGCGCCTTCAGGTCTTTGGCCTCGATGCTTCCCACGCCGCTGCAGATCAGCTCGGCATCATCGGTGATGCCAGCCACTCTGATCTCACCCACGCCGCTGTTCACTACCTTCAGCTTGTCGGTATCCAGTTTCTCCATGGTGATGCCGGCAGCGCCGCTATTCTGAATCTTAACAAGGTCGTTGGTATAGACCTTGATCTTGATCTTATGGGCGTCAACGTTGATGCTTTTCTTCGTGAAGTTGATTTCGAGCTTGCTGCCCTTGCTCTCAAACCTTAATAGCTTTGCATAGTTCTCGGGTGCAGTCAGCTCCACGGTGCCGTCCTTCTCCTTGCTCTGAATCAGTTCCACAATGCCTAAACAGTTCATGTGCACCTCTTCAAATGGTGCCAGCTTATACGTATCGCTCACGATCTCATCACTCGGTTCGATATGTTCGCTACTTCCCCAGTTGCCGAGGTCGATTTTACAAGAAGTCAGCGCCAGCACACTGACCACTAAAAACAATACATTTTTCATATACTTCCACATTTTTAATTGTTTATTCTTTGTCTGTTTGACGTACCAACCCACCAAAAAGTTGCAAAACATTTGTTTTTTTTCGATTTAATTTGTATTTTTGCGCCAAAAAAATATAGAATATGGCCGATTATATACTCAATGAGCACAACAAGGAGGAATTTCCCCCAGCGCATACCGCAGAGCATCTGCTGAATCAGACGATGCAGCGCATATTCGGTTGTGATCGCTCCTACAATGCCCATATCGAGCGGAAAAAGAGCAAGATGAGTTTCCACCTCGATCAGAAGCCCAGTCGCCAGGAAGAGAAGGAGATTGAGCGTCGGATGAATGAGCTCATCGAAGCAGACCTGCCCGTGACCTTCGAGTTTGTCAGCCGCGACGAGCTGCCTGAGGAGATCGACCAGACCCGCCTGCCCGACGATGCCTCCGACACCATCCGTCTTGTGTGCATCGGTGACTACGACGTTTGTCCTTGTATCGGCAAACATGTCCGCAGCACCTCCCAGATTGGCCGTTTCGAGATGCTCGGCACCAACTGGGACGAACACGAACGCTCCTTCCGCGTCCGTTTCAAGATTGTCTGAAATGAGAATTGTGTTAAAATGTTTATTAATACTCTCGCTGTCTTTTTCAGGGTGCTTTAATAGCCACTGTTAAAGGAAAATATTGCTACCATTAATGCGCGCAATTTCTAGATTTAATCCTCGCAATTATTATCCTTAATGGGCGATGTTTCTACCTTTCTTGTTTGACATTGCAAAGGTACAAAAAAAATCATGGGTCATGCAATAGTTCCTCCCAACTATTTTTGAGAATTTTAAAATTCGTCAAGCGAGAGCCTCCACGCAGTGACGCAGCATCGCAGTGACGCAGCGAAAGGGGATTATATGCAAAAAGAAAAAATCAAGAGTGTGATTCTTAATTCTGATGCAAAGATACGGTATTTTATTTCAGGCCTGGCCACTCACCTCTGATTTGCTTACATTGCGTATACAGGCTGGGACAGTTGAACACTTGGTGCAGATTGCTGTCGGGCTGCTTGATGATCTCTACGCTACGCTGATGGGTATCCCATCCGTCACCCATGATATAGATGTACATCACGCGACCTGTGCCTCCAAACGTCATATCATGATGCTTGTTCACGCTGGCTTTCATCTCCACTGTATATGGCTGTTTTGGCGTGTAAGCGTTCTCAGGCTTCGCACCTTTTAGTACAGCAGCTGGCAGATAACGCTGATGGTAACCATCGTTGGCTGGCGCATATTCTGATGTGCCGAATTTCTGCTTCAGCTGTGAGACAACGGAATTCACGTTGTTAGGCCAGTTGATAAGTTGCAGACAGCGCAGCCCCTCCTCGCGATTACGGCCGTAGATCTCCATTGCCATCGGCATCATGGCTGCAGTGCCATGTGGCGTCTTGCCAAGAAACTGGGTGTAGAGTGCCTCAAACTCCTCATAATCAGAGGGTACATTAGTGAATGTCACCACGCCCGTTGCACCACTATTGTATTTCTCGGCGGTCAGATTCCCATTCATCGTGTAGGTATGGTCGCCATAGGTCCATGTAGTCTGAGCCTGTACCATCAGACTCACACAAAGCATCATCAATGATAAAGTCAATTTCTTCATTTCCTGTCTAGGTTTTAAAGAGATTAATCATTCCGTCTGCAAAGATAAGGAGAAATAAGGATATTTTCAAATTTTATGATTATCTTATTTCTGTTCGGGTTTCTTGGGGGTCATCTTCATGAAGATGGGGTAGTGGTCGGAGTAGCTCAGCTCTTTTTTATAATAGGTGATACCTTCAAGTGCAGGATCGTGGAAGATGTAGTCTATACGAACTTGTTTGTTGCCTCGGAAGGTGCTCATCCAGCCGTTACCACACTCTTTGAAACCGTCGATCTTGTCGCCCAGCATCGTGTTATAGACGTAGGAGTAGGGCACATCGTTGAAGTCACCACAAACGATGATGGGAACTTCCGACTCGCGCATGTCCATCGCCAGCATGTTGGCCTGACCCGAACGGGCGATCATACCTACGGCGTAGTTGCCGTAGAGGGCTTCCAAGAGGGCGTTGCTCTGGATGTCGCTGCCACGCACCTGAGCTTTCGCAGCTCTGTGGAGTGTGCCGTTGATACCCGTGGTCTCCAGGTGGGCGTTATACACACGGTAGGTCTGCTTGTCGATGGTGATCTCTGCCCACATGGCGCTGTTGTTGGTCATCTCGAAGGGGATGTTCTTCGAGGCCTTGATGGGATAGCGGCTGTAGATGATCATGTCGCTGTTGCCACGTACGGAATGCGGGAAGTATTCTTTGTAGGAGTCGGAGTTTTTCTTGTCACCAGCATCGTCGTTGTACTCTTGGAAGCAGACGATATCCACTTTCTGACGCTTCATTTCTGCAAGAATATCCTGTGCCATGAAGCCTGTAGTCTCACGGCTGAACATAGCCACATTGTAGGAGGCGACTTTGAAGCCCGGTGTTTTCTCAGCTTCCTCATCGTAAGAGCCAAACTTATACATTGTGCTCACGTAGGGGATGCAGCAGAGCAGCGTGATGAGCGGCATGAGCATCCAGTGGAAGCGGCGCAGTACGAGCCAGTAGAGAAGGAAGAAGGCGTTGCCTGCGATCAACAAGGGTAGGGCATAAACCAACATGGCGCGGGCTGTGTTACCTGCTGGCTGAACATCTCCGCCAAAGAGTCCTACGAGTGTGAATACCATCAACAGAAACGTGATGATGAGCATCATGAACGAGAAATATTTCTGAACTGCTAGTTTTCCCATGATGTAAGTAAGTTTTTAGGTATGATAAAAGGGGATTATTGCTTATTCATCAAGATACTTCCTGACAATCTCAATCAGGTTTTCCACCTTGAAGGGCTTGGCCATGAAGTCGTCGCAGCCTGCAGCCTTTGCCTCACGGATGTTCTCCTCAAAAGCGTAGGCGCTAAGGGCGATGACAGGTGTATCGGAAGCCACCTCTTTGATGATGCGGGTGGCATCGAGACCATTCATCTCAGGCATACGGATATCCATCAGGATCATATCGGGATGCTCGTCTTCATTCATCATCACCGCCTCGATACCGTTGTGGGCACGAATGAGCTTATAGCGCTTCTGAAGCACGATCTTTACCAGCTCGTAGTTGCTGTCCTCATCTTCGGCAACGAGAATCTTCTTCATATTCCGCTCGTCGGAACGGCCGCTGATGCGGATGGTGCGCATGTTGTTCTGGGTGGTGGTGGACTTCTGGGTGTCTTTTCCGCCGATGGTTCCTTCGAACGGCATGTAGAAGCGGAAGGTGGAACCCTTGCCCTGTTCTGACTCTACGGAGATCTTACCGCCCAGCTTCTCAACGATGATCTTACAGAGGGGCAGACCGAGACCGTAGCCGTTCTTGGTGGTCTCTGCATCGCGCGACACATAGGTCTCGAAGATATGATCAATGTCTTCCTTGGCGATACCGGTACCGGTGTCTTTGACAAAGAATTCGATCTTGGCAGCGTCGTCGAGAACCTGATAGCCGTATGTGATGCTACCCATAGGGGTGTGCTTCAAGGCGTTGCTGATTAGATTGGAGAAAACCTGGGTCAGACGGTTGGCATCCGTATTGAATGTGACACTCATCAAGGGCTTCTTCCATTCAAGCTTTACCGAGTCGGGACAGCGGAACTTGAAAAGGTTCTTGATACTTGCAAAGAGTTCGTTAAGGTCGGTCTGGGCTTTCTTCATCACGATTTCACCTGACTCTACACGTGAGAGGTCGAGAATCTCGTTAACAAGACTTTGCAGACGGTTGTTGTTGCTTTCGATGATCTCATAGAATTTCATACGGTCTTCCTGAGAGTCAGTCTCAACAAGCACGCGGGAAAAACCTTCGATAGCATTCAGTGGTGTACGGATCTCATGGCTCATGTTGGCAAGGAAGAGCGACTTCATCTTACTGGCCTTTTCGGCCTTCTGAGTCTTCTCTTCGTATTCCTTCAACTTATTGTTGGCAATAGCCAACTGCTCGTTCGCAAGGATCAGCTTGCGATTTAAGTCAGCGTACTTCTGCAACAATATGTCTTTTTCGCTCTTTTCCATGAGTGTCTTCTATACAACTACAAAAAATCGGTGGCAAAAGTACCACTTTTTTTCTAATAAACAAAAGAAATTAGGATTTTTTTTAACTTCTTCGTGCTTTTTCCCAGGCGCCGCTTTTGCTGTGGCTCTTCAGATACACCATTCCGCGGAACACATTAAGGTTCATAAATACGAAGTAATAGGCCGTGTAGAGCAGCTTGTTACGACGTCCGGAACGACTCATGAGCCAACCTCCGAAAGCCATCAGGTAGAAGATGGCCTGCAAGATGAGCATCACCGTGAAGAAGGAGCCTGCACCAAGGATTACCAGAGCAATGTTGATGAGCAGAAGGAGGACCATCGCCACAGGGGTGATACTCCAACGGAGTACACGATGACTGATGTACTGGAAGGCTACCAGAGGCTGACGAAGGGGGTTGAGCATGTTGCGCAACCACCAGATGCTCTGAAGTCCGCCTGCTGCGATACGACGTTTGCGCTTGGACTCTTCGGCGAGGTCGGCAGAGCCGTATTCCTGGGCATAGGCATTGGGAGTATAGGCGATTCGCTTGCCCTCGTTGACAATGAGCATCGACATCATAAAGTCATCGAGTAGGGCCTCGTTGGGTACTTCGCGCACCAAGGTGGGATCGATGGCGTAGAGTTCGCCGGCAGCACCCATCGCAGAATAGAGTTCGCTGTCCCAGCGTTTCAGCGTACTCTCATAGCGCCAGTAGATACCTTCGCCCTCAGCAGCCACTTCGCCTGCTTTTTTGGCGACGACACGTTTCTCACCGGAGACACAGCCAACGGTGGGATCCATAAACAAACGGGCAATCTCACGCATTGCACCGGGATTAATCATCGTGTTGGCATCAGTGAAGGCAACATAACGGGTCTTCAGCTCTTGGAGTCCGTGTTTCAGGGCTGCGGTCTTACCGCGACGCTCAGGACTGAACACCACGTCTGCCTCGGGGTAGGCGGCGAGCAACTCGTTGGTACGATCGTTACTACCGTCAGTGACCCACATGATTCGGAACTTGTCTTTGGGATAGTCGAGTGCCAGCGTGTTTTCCATTTTCTCGGCCACCACGTCTTCCTCATTATAGGCACAGATCAGGAGGGTCATCGTGGGGAGTTCATTGTCAGCGGGGAGAACAGTCTCCTGCGGTTTGCCGCAGAAGAGCCGTTTCACCCGGATGATGATGTAGAGTAATATCCCATAACCGATATAGGTGTAGAATACGATGAATAAACAGACCCAAAACAGGATTTTCAATGTTAGCATAGTGTTATTTTTTTTAATGAGTCTTACTTCGTTTCTATCTCTTCCTGCATGTCGATGAACTGCCTGTCGGCATCATAGAACTCATATTGCAGGAAAGCCAGTTTCTGAGAGGGGATCACATGGACACCAAGTCCATATTTCATTTGCCATTGGCGCTTCAAGCTGAAAACGCCCTTGTTGATGTAGGCCGCCACGTAGGGGTGTACGTGGAGGAAGAACTTGCGGACTCCAATCTTATTGACCAAGGTGTCAATTTTATTCTCCAACGTGTCTGTAAAGAGAATACTCGATTTGATGGTGCCTTTGCCGAAGCAGGTAGGACACACCTCTTCTACGTTCACGCTCATAGCGGGTCGCACGCGCTGACGGGTGATCTGCATCAGACCGAACTTCGAAAGGGGCAGGATGTTGTGCTTGGCTCTATCTTTCTGCATGTTCTTACACATGCGTTCGTAGAGCAGCTGACGATCCTCAGGCAGTTTCATGTCGATGAAGTCAACGATGATGATACCGCCCATATCCCTGAGACGCAACTGACGGGCCAGCTCGTCAGCGGCCCCTAAGTTGGTTTCGAGGGCGTTGGTCTCCTGACTGTTCTCCTTCTTAATGCGTGTTCCACTGTTCACATCCACTACATGCATTGCCTCAGTATGTTCGATGATGAGGTAGGCGCCGTGTTTGTAATTAACCGTCTTTCCAAAGCCAGACTTCAGCTGTTTGGTAACGCTGAAATTGTCGAAGATAGGTACTGTACCATTATACAGTTTGACTATCTCCCTTTTCTCAGGAGCAATGAGCCCCAGGTAGTTCCTGATTTCGTCGTAGATACCG
>Ga0310696_10006182_pt1 | contig 14264 bp, 8 predicted proteins | sample AusTroGonzalo_MG_4_FD_203885 | JGI IMG/M metagenome (GOLD analysis project Ga0310696, IMG submission 203885) | Bovine rumen microbial communities from tropical cattle in Woodstock, Queensland, Australia - Gonzalo_02 (v2) (version 2) | ecosystem: Host-associated > Mammals > Digestive system >...
ATGTGTATACAGGCTGGTGCGACTGGACAAAGCTGGACGACAAGGGAGTGGAGAGCGATGTGAACATGCGCAATCTGGGATATATGCGCGGCCCGCTCTATTATACCGTGGGCGTCAATTCTGGCAACTATGCACGCAACAACCCGAAAGACCTGCGTCGCATACTTACCCGTCAGCACTTCGATCAAGGCGAATACTGGTTGCGTTTCAAGAGCGTGCTTGACTCCGACCATCACCAGTTCCATCTTGACTACATAGAGTTCTGTCCGGAGAATGTTTACAACAGCACTACCTATATAGAAGACATGTACTAGCGGCCTAAATAACAATTAAAAATGAAAAATTAAAAATGAGAAATATGAAAGCGCTTAAGCCACTAAGTTTATTCATTATTCATTATTCATTATTCTTTAGCGTAGCGCTCATTGTAGCGTGCAGCGACTGGGATGAGCATTTCGATGCAGAGCGACAAGTTGTGGCGTCACAGAAGGTTTCTTTGTGGGAGAACATCGAGAGTCGTAGTAACCTTTCGCAATTTGCGGATATCCTGAGAAAGACAGGGTATGACAAGCGTCTGGCCGCCTCTCAGACCTACACGGTGTGGGCACCTGAAAATGAGACGTTCGATTATGAGGGCGTATTGTCTTTCAGCAAGGAGCGCATGGTGAAGGAGTTTGTGGAGAACCACATAGCCCGTAACAACTATCCTGCTTCGGGTGAGATAGACAGCGAGGTGTACATGCTGAATGAGAAGAAGATGCACTTCGGTGGAAAGTCCACATACGATATTCAGGGAGTATCGCTGAAGGGTCTTAACCTGAGCAGTAGCAATGGTACACTACATACGCTCAACGGCCGTATGCCTTTCCTATCGAGTATCTATGAAGCGCTTGGTAATCTGGACTATCCTATTGACTCCATTAAGGATTATATCCTGAGCTATGACGAAAAGATTATCAATGAGAGTAAGAGTAAGGTAGGACCTGTAGTGAACGGCGAGCAGACCTACCTTGACACAATCTATTATGAGCACAACGACCTTCTGATGCTTTTCGATGCATATATCAACCGCGAAGACAGCAGCTACACAATGGTGGTTCCGACAAACCAAGCCTGGAGCAAGGCATTGGAAAAGGTAAAAGGCTACTGCAACTACATCCCTTCTTTCAAGGCTGTGGAGAGCATCGAGAACAAGAAGAACGAAACGGTGATACTAAAGGATGCCGAGGCAATGAAGGACTCAGTGGCAAAGGCGTATACCATCGCAAGTCTGTTCTATAACAACAATCTCTTTGACAACAAGAAACTGAAAACGCTCGCAGAAGGCACCAAGCCAACCTGTGACTCACTTGTCACCACCTCCGGTTCCAAGATGTATGCCTACGACGCCGCAAACCTCTTCGACAACGCCAAGAGAGAAGAGATGAGCAACGGAGCGGCCTGGATTACAGACAGCATCCGAATACCCTCATGGACTATCTGGAATCCCGAGTTACGCTTCGAGGCAGAACACTCCAACCAGTGGGTATTCTATAACTACCTCAACGGAGCACCGCTCGTGAGGGAAGTGCAAAAGCAAAACGAGGAAGTCTACGGTCACGTGTCTAACAACTGCTATATAGAACTGGAACCACAAAACGGATCAGTAAACCCCGACATCTATTTCTACCTGCCTAACGTACGCTCAACAACCTACAACATATATATCGTAATGGTGCCGGCAAACATCAACAGTAAGCACTACGCCGGAGAGCTGAAACCAAACCTGATGACTTTTATCATGGGATATGCCGACGAAGAGAAGGGATCACTCAAGCAGCAGACATTCAAGAACATAGAGGTAAGGGTCGACTCGTTGAGAGACGAACCAGGAATGACAAATTATACTTCGAGATTGGACACCGTCCTCGTTGGAGAATTCACCTTCCCCGTCTCCTACCTCGGCTTGTCCTCCGTCGCCAGAAACTACGCCCCTTACCTAAGAGTACGAAGCGCAGTAAGCAACGCAGAAGCTGCAAAATACGACCGCACGCTGCGCATCGACTGCATCATACTACGTCCCAAGGAACTCGACGACTACATTACAGAGCATCCTGACTACAAATACGACAAAGGACGCTACTGATTTACCAATAATGAATTACGAATTATGAATCACGAATTACGAGTATGAGACGATTAAGGTTTTTAATAATTTCATTTTTAAGTTTTATAATCATCCCCACACCTGCCATTGCACAGGACGATGACGCGACAAGCGAGGAAACGACGACACAGAAAAAGCTAAAGCGCGTTGTCGTACCCTCCTATCCTGTCAAAGAGGTCAAAGGTATCTGCATCGATGCCGCCACCAAGGTTCCCCTTGCTGGTATCATGCTCAACGCCCTCGGCAACGATAACTTCACCGCGATGACAGACGACAACGGAGAGTTCATCATCAAGGTTCCTGTCTACACCACGGCACTTTATGTCCACTCACCACAATACTTAAGCCTCCAAGTGTCCATCTCCGAGCGTTCCGATAACGCACAACGCCTGGAAATCCGGATGCTACCCGACAAGTTCCTGCCCATGTTCACCAAGGAAACGAACATCGTGGCCTCCAACACGGAGAGCATCACCAACACCACCGCTCATACGATTGAGGAAGATGCCGGGGAAATCATGGGAGCCGACGTACGCACCCTCATACGCTCCGGCAATCCTGGCAACGGAGCCGCCATGTTCATACGCGGACTCAATTCACTCAATGCCAATGCACAGCCGCTTATCGTCATCGATGGAGTCATACAGGACATGCAGCAGACACGCACGTCACTACACGATGGTGACTACACCAACCTGCTCCTCAACATCAACCCGGAGGACATCGACAAAGTGACGGTACTCAAAAACGCCACCGCACTCTACGGAGCCAAGGGCAGCAACGGAGTCATTCTCATAGAGACAAAGAGAGGTCACTCCATGGCTACTCGCATCGATGCCAATGTCGGCGTGGGTGTCTCACTCCAGCCCAAGCTCCCCACCATGATGAACGCCAGCCAATATAGGGTATATGCATCCGAAATGCTCGGCACATATCCCACCATCAGTCAGTTCACAGACCCCACCACCTTCAAGTTTCTCATTGATGACCCCTCGAAGTACTATTATGCCATGTATCATAATGAAACCGACTGGACAAAGGAGGTCTACCACACCGCCATGTCACAGAACTACAACATTAATGTACAGGGAGGTGACGACATCGGAATGTATAACCTTTCATTAGGATATACCGACGGACAAAGCACTGCACGAGAGAATGGCTTCAACCGGCTCAACGTGAGATTCAATACCGACATCAGCATACTCAGGCAACTGAAGGTGCGCTTCGACATGTCCTACACCAAAATCAACCGTGACGTCTTCGACGGAGGAGCACCCGCCGACTTCGACGCCGCCCCCGTTTCATCACCCACTTTCCTAGCACTCATCAAGTCGCCATTCCTCAGCCCCTATACCTATAATAATGTCAGCAGATACTTTTCGTCCACACTTTCCGAAGCCGACGACTACCTCACCATGCTCGACACCGACCTCAGCCTCGGAAACCCGACAGCAGTACTGAAGAACGGAAGCGGCATTAACAAAAACCGAGTGGAGACAAACCACTTCAACACCGTCATCGCTCCTCGCTTTGACTTTAACAGCTGGCTGTCACTGACAGAGACCTTCAGCTATACCCTCGACCGCATCTCGCAGCGATACTACAGGCCCAACAATGGCATGCCACTCTTCCTTATCGAGGGCATCGGCAGCGTTCAGAACAAGGCCATGTCGATGTTCGCAAAGGAGACCTCCATCAGCAGCGACACCCGCCTACAGCTCCAGAAACAAATGGGGCCACATTCCCTCAATGCTTTTGTCGGACTCCGATACCTCAACTTCGCATACGACAATAACCAGCCAGAAGGACAATATGCCAATGCCGCCAACGACAAGACACCCAACATCAGCACCAATATGGACTTCTACGATGCCACAGGTGCTAACGACGAGTGGCGCAGCCTCACATGGTATGCCAATGCAGACTACAACTACCGCAACCGCTACTACCTACAGGCTACACTGGCCATGGAGGGCAACAGCCGATTCGGAAGCGAGGCCAAGGGCGTGAAGATAGCTGGTGTCAAATGGGGAATCTTCCCTGGTGTACAGCTAGGATGGGCAGTCTCAAACGAGGCATGGTTCCAGTCTCTCAACGCTCAACACTCAACACTCAGCTTTATCAATTATCTCCTCCTGAAGGCCGGATGGGACCTTAGCGGCAACGACGACATCAGCAACTATGCTGCTCGCACCTCCTTCGGCATCAGCAAGTATCTCTGGATGGCCACCGCCGCACAGCTCGACAACATCGGTAACGAGAAAATATCCTGCGAGCGCACCAGCAAGTTCAACTTCGGATTCAAGGCCAGCCTCCTCAACAACCGCATCGGCATTGACTTCGACTACTACATTCATCGCACCAACGACCTGCTCACGCTGAAGCACTTCGATAACCTTGTGGCAGGTATAGACAACTATTGGAGCAACGGCGGTTCGCTAAGCAACACTGGCTTCGAACTCACACTGACCACCAAACCAGTGGTAGCCAAGTCACTCCAGATAGAGCTCGGCGCATCCATAGGACACTACACCAACAAGGTGAAGTCGCTGCCCAACGACAGCCGCATCTATCTGGACGGACAGCAGACCGCACAGGGCTTCACATCCTCCATCTATGGCGTTGACAACATTGCCACCATCGTCGGACAGCCCATCGGCATGTTCTACGGCTACAAGACTACAGGCGTGTTTGCCACCGACCAGGAAGCGTCCACCGCTGGTGCCAATGGCTATCTCTACCTCACCGATGCTACCGGTGCACACAAGAACTTCTATGCCGGAGACATGCATTTCGTAGACATCAATGGCGACGGCGAGATAAGCGAGGCCGACAGAACCATCATCGGCAATCCCAACCCCGACATTTACGGAAACATCTTCGCTAATGTGAACTGGAAGAATCTCACCCTCCATCTAGGATTCAACTATTCCCTCGGCAACGACATATTCAACTACCAGCGCAGCATCCTCGAGGGTGGCAGCAATTTCTATAACCAAACAACAGACATGACCAACCGCTGGCGTACAGAAGGACAGCAGACCAACGTGCCACGCATCAGCTACGGCGACCCCATGGGAAACAGCCGCTTCAGCGACCGATGGATAGAAGACGGCTCCTACCTCCGATTGAGAACCCTACGACTCACCTACAAAGTGCCAGTGTCGCTCAGTTGGCTACAAGGACTGTCACTATGGGCTGAGGCCAACAACCTCTTCACCATCACGCACTATCTCGGCAGCGACCCAGAATTCTCCGCCAGCAACGCCGTCCTCTACCAAGGAATCGACCCTGGCAATGTAGCACAGGGACGCACCTTCACCTTTGGCATGAGAATCAATCTTTAATACGGCTTACGCCTAAATAATAAATGACAAATAATAAATAATAAATCTCAGTCAGAAATTGTATAGGCGAAAAGACAATTGAATAATTAATATCAAAATATGAAGACTATGATTAACAAGATAAACATGAGGAGTAAAGAGCCGATAAGTTTATTATTTATTATTTGTTCTTTATTCTTTAGCGTAGCGTGTAGTGACATGTTCGAGACAGAGTCCGACCGTCAGGTATTCGACCCGGAACTCGACCAGAAGACCGACTCCATGTTCTACACCCTCGGTATTCTCAAGGGCTTGCAGCAGGTGGCCGACCAGTATGTGATGACTGGCGAGATGCGTGGCGACCTCGTGGCAACCAATATCTATACTGAGACCGACCTGCGCGAACTCGCCGACTTCTCTCTCAACTCTCAACCCTCAGCTATCAACTCAAACAAATTCAATCAGCCCTATCTCTACTACCGCATCATCAATAACTGCAACTATTACATTGCCCACCGCGACACAACTCTCCTCACTGGCAGTCGCAAGGTAGCCATCCCCGAATATGCAGAGGCACTTGCCGTCCGAGCATGGGCTTATATGCAACTCGCCAAAACCTACGGTGAGGTGCCTTTCTATACCGACCCGCTCGTCAGCATTGGCGATGCCAACCAGAACTTCCCCACCAAGGACCTGCAGGGCATCTGCGACGCACTGGCACCAGAGCTTATCAAGTTCAGTGGCACGCCTGTACCCACATACGGCAACATATCCGCAGGCATGCTCAATGGCACCACTAGCTCCGAGGAGAAAATCATACAGTCCGACAAGGCCATGATTCCCGTTGATGCCGTACTCGGCGACCTCTTCCTTGAAACCAATCAATATGAACAGGCTGCCAAATACTACTTCAACTATATTCTGGTGAACAAGCTCGTTGCCGAACAGGCATACGTCAATCCCTCGTCCTACAGACAAGAGCTGGCCGAGAAGCTACCTACCGATGCCGATGTCAATACGGGCGACGGTGACTATTTCACCTGGAGTTCCATATTCTCCATCTCAAATCCCAAGGACATTGTTTCTTATATCCCCCTGGCATCCAATGAGCTTCGTGGTGTCACCACCGAGCTGCCACGCTATTTCGGCTATGACTTCTACAGCACTACAGGCGGCTCCTCCAACTCAACCCAGCGCTACCTCGTGGACCGACAGATTGATGCTTCACAAACCTATTACCAACTCAGCCAGAAACAGGAGTGGTACTACGTCCCCCGCACTCAGAACGCAGCGGCCAACATTGTCAAGACCGCCAACATTGGCGACATGCGCCGTTTCGTCACCATGCGCAGTGTCAGCAAGCAAGACTCCATCTTCTCCATCATGACAAAGTTCTTCAGTGCCAATGTGCCCATCTACCGCACGGCTACCATCTATCTGCGACTGGCAGAGGCCATGAACCGCATGGGACAGCCAGAGGCGGCTTTCGCCATCCTGAAAGACGGCATCAAGGACGACCCATCATCCATCTATCTCTATTTCCATCCCTCTGACTATGATGAGCGCATGGGTACTCTGGAGTTCCTGGATAAAGTCGTTCCCTTCCTCTCCATGGAGAACAGCGCCATATTCGTCAACAACTGGGGCATACATAGCCGGGGAACCAACTATACGCAGGGTGCCTTTACCGGCTACCAGCTCGACACGCTCGTGACACAGAAGATGGCCGAGCTGAACATCACCCCCATGGGTAACCTCAAGGACACCATCAATGCCGTCGAAGACCTTATCTGCGACGAGATGGCACTCGAGCTTGCCTTCGAGGGCAACCGATTCGGCGACCTCACGCGCATAGCCCGACATAAGAACCACGCTGGCTTCTATCAATCCAACTACGGTTCAAAATGGCTTGCCGACAAGCTTGCCTACAAGAATCCCAAGGTATCGCTCCTTGAAGAAAAAAACTGGTACCTGCCCCTGAAGTAAGGGCAGGTACGTGAAATAAGAAAGTCTTGTACTGAGACTTATCTTTTACGGCTACAATTTATTCCTAACAGCCTTTATCAACTCTGATGAAGGCTGTTCTTTTTCCTCTACGGGCAACAGATACCAGCGGACGGTCCAGCTGAGCTGCTCGTGAGGCTTTAGCGTGGTGTAGGCTCCCTGACTCTCCAGTTCGATGTAGGTCTTGCCACGATTCACATACACCTGAATTTCGGCTTCACCAGGAGCGGGAATCTTCTCCAGGCTCCCTTGACTGGGAGAAGGCAGGTCGTCGAACTTCTTCAGGAGCAGCAGACCATTATTATAATAGGCCAGCCAACCTTTGCCGTCGGCATTTATCTTGCGATTCTCGCCTGCTTCGTCTGGCTGATACCACACGGCACCATGCTTGGCTTTGAAGGACATAAGTCCTGCAGGGGTGATACCGTCAAGGGGAGCGTCGAAGAAAATCACTCCACCATCATTGACAACACGGGTAATCTCCCAAGGAGCCACCTGACGGGTCTCGTCGCTCTCGTTAATAATGGAATAGGTGACGACTATGGCATTATCCTTCTCGTCAACAGCAAACTCCTTGCGGATACGGTATTTCATCTTCTCTGACACCTCGCTAGTCATGACAAGACTCCCTCCGACTCCCTCTTCCACCTGATAGGCTCCCTTATCGAACTCCTGTACCGGCGGCCAGTTCCACTCCTTCTGTGGACTTGTCCAGAAGGTGCTGCCGAAGGACTCCGGTGCTGTCTGCTGTGAGATGACCTCCTGACCTTTGTATTTCAGCGACATAATCTTACCGCCCTTCGTGGGGTAAACGGTCATGGTAACGTCGCCTACCTTCAGCTTCTTGCTGCTCTGCTGGGCACGGAAATCATCAAGCTGCTGGAAACAATGCTTGTCGATAATCTGAGCAAGACGACGGTCGTGGTTATTGCGGATGGTGCATTGGTAGTTAAAATCCATCAGCTCGCCGTTCTCCTTCGTATAGGGATGCCATTCTGGCAGGCCTTCGATGTTCGGATTACCGTTATGGGCAAACTGCGCCCATACGCTGCTCATCGTGTCGGCCAGACGAAGATCGGCCTCGGTGGGCTGCGGCAATTCGTTGCCGGCATGGTGAAGCGTGTTGAAGCAGAACTTCAGCTCATGGCCATGCACACTACCCTTGTTCACGGGTGAACGCCAGGTGAACATATACATGTAGGTAGGAGCCTGACGTGTCTCGCTGATGGCATCGGCGGTAATGATGGTCTTCGGACGGAACAGCCAGTCGATGCTCAGCAGGTCTTGAGGAGAGTGGTCAGGATAAGCCTCGGCAAAGGCGCTGAGATAGCTGTTGGCATCGAAGCCAAAGGTCCTGAACAGTTCACGGCGGGCCTCGTCTTGTGTCATCGGCTGGTCGTAGCGCAGACGCTGCAGTTCATTGAACGTCGTTCCGATGAGAATGGGAATGTTGTCGCTAATGCTGGCAAAGCCATCCTGGAAAGGCTGTTGCAGCAGCACTTCACCATCAGGCGTAGGTCCGAAGCCCCACATCATCGGCGTGCCGGGCTTACGAGTGCCGATGCTGGCAGCCATAGCACGCTGGCCGGCAGCATAGAGCGTATCGTATGGTACTTTATTAATGTCCTCGATATGCGCTGCGTCGATATTCAGCTCCTTCAGCACGGCTTGACCCAGCTCCTCGGTCATCTGCTTAGTGTTCACGTTGAGGATGGTGCCACTCATGATGATAGCCTTATGGAAGAGACCCTTGGCCTGAGGCATGCAGAGTAGCGTGCCTACCTTTCCTCCCCCACCCGACTCTCCGAAAATCGTCACATTGTTGGGGTCGCCGCCAAACTGCCGGATGTTCTTCTTAACCCATTGCAGGGCTTGCACCACGTCGAGCATGCCTACGTTGCCGGAGTACTTGTACTTACTAAGGGAGGGGTCTGTACACGCAGAGAGGTCGAGGAAACCGAGGATGTTAAGACGGTGATTGACACTCACCACCACCACGTCCTTCTTAGCCAGCTGCATACCGGGATTCCAAGCCGAGGTACCAGAGTCAAAGCCTCCGCCGTGGAGCCAGAACATGACGGGTTTGAGATTTGAGGTCTGAGATTTGAGGTTTGTCGTCCAAACATTGAGCACGCAACAATTCTCCGACATCTCTTTCTCACTTAACTTGCGCCCCCAGGTGGTCTGCATGGCCTGTGGTCCCCAGTGGTCGCATACCAAGACACCATCCCACTTGCTGACGGGCTTCGGGGGCATGAAGCGTTCCACCTTGGCGTAGGGAATACCGAGGAAGCCCACCGTTCCCTCCTGGTCGAAGCCCTCCACTAGTCCTGACTCCGTGCTGACTACCATCGGGTCAGCCGTCTGTGCCTTTACAGCTAGCAAAGCAGCTGAGGCAAACAGCGCAATGACAAATTTGCTACGCGCAGCCATTTACAAAAATCGTGTTAATAAAAAATGTAGATTAGTAGTTCTCAGCCTTCACTTGGAAGTACGACTGTGGATGATTGCAGACAGGGCACTCCTCGGGAGCCTTCTTGCCGATGACGATGTGTCCGCAGTTGCTGCATTGCCAGATGACGTCGCCGTCCTTCGAGAACACACGCTCCTTCTGCACATTGTCCAGCAGCTTACGATAGCGCTCCTCATGGGCCTTCTCGATGGCAGCCACGCCCTCGAACTTCTCAGCAATCTCAGGGAAACCCTCCTCGCGGGCCTCACGGGCCATACGGGCATACATATCGGTCCACTCGAAGTTCTCGCCTCCGGCAGCAGCCTCCAGATTGCTGGCTGTGTCCTTGATGGCACCGCCTTCCAGGAGCTTGAACCACATCTTAGCGTGTTCCTTCTCGTTAGCTGCTGTCTCCTCGAAGATGGCGGCTATCTGTACGAAACCGTCCTTCTTGGCCTTTGAAGCCCAGTACGTGTACTTGTTGCGAGCCATAGACTCACCGGCAAATGCCTCTTGCAGATTTTTCTCTGTCTTTGTTCCTTTTAGTTCTTTCATAATTTCAAGTTTTTAGGGTTATCAATTAATGCTGGGAGTTAAATTTATCCTAATCATCCTGTGGTATCGGCAGTGCAGCGAGGGCCTCGGCAGCCGACTTGATGTTAGTATTGATGGTATCTTCACGAATCTTACCATCGCGGAGGTTGATGTTACGCGAGGAATATTCGGCAATCTCAGGATTGTGCGTGACGAAAATGATGGTGTGCCCCTTCCTGTAAAGTTCCTGGAAGAGAACGAGCATCTCGAAGCTGGTGCGCGTATCAAGGTTACCCGTAGCCTCGTCGGCAAGCAGCACGGCGGGGTTGTTCACCAGGGCACGGGCGATGGCCACGCGCTGCATCTGTCCACCTGACATCTCGTTCGACTTGTGCTCCATGCGGTCGCCAAGGCCTACCGATTGGAGGGCTTTGATAGCAGCCTCACGGCGCTGCTGGGCATTGAACTTCGAGTTATACATCAGTGGCAACTCTACGTTTTCCAGAGCCGTGGTCTTGGGCAGCAGATTGTAGTTCTGGAACACAAAGCCTATCTTCTGGTTCCGCAGATGGGCACGTTGCGTCTTCGACATGGTGCGCACGGAAATACCGTCAAGGAAATATTCGCCACTGGTAGGCGTATCGAGGCATCCCAATTGGTTGAGCAACGTGGACTTTCCACTTCCCGACGTGCCCTGGATGGTGACAAACTCGCCCTCGTAGATTTTAAACGACACGCCACGCAGGGCCTTCACCGTCTCGGAGCCTACCTGGAAGTAGCGCTTCACATTCTGCAGTTCTATTACAACTTTCCTATTCATTTACCTTCTCTGTTGCTGGTTCTGTTGCTGGTTCCGACCCCTTCCTGGCCTGGGCATGAAGGGGTTCTGTGCTTGCTGTCCACCAGGCATTTCGACGGCGGGGCCTTCTATCTCGAAGTCGGTGAGCACCTCGGTACCCTCATTAATTCCGCTGACGATTTCCGTGGTGACACCGTTAGTGGTGCCTATCTCCACCTTATGTGCCTTAAAGACAGGACCTTCCTGCGTCCACACCTTCAGCGGAGCCTCCACGTCCTCTATTTTCTGTCCCTCGGCCAGGAGTGCCTCATTGGGCATGAAGCGCAGAGCCTTGGCGGGCACTACGAGCACGTCGTTCTTCTCCAGCGTGTAGATGGTGACGTTGGCGGTCAGTCCGGGCTTCAGTTTCAGGTCGTTGTTGGGGGCGGAGATAACCACCTCGTAGGTGACGACATTGCTCTCCGTCGTTGCCTGCTGGCGCACCTGTGTGACGCTACCCTCAAAGTGGTCCTCGGGGAAGGCATCGACGGTGAACGTCACACGCTGACCCTCCTTCACCCCACCGATGTCGGCCTCGTCGATGTCGGCAATGACGCGCATGTCGGTCAGGTCCTGGGCGATGGTGAACAGCTCGGGCGTGTTGAACGAGGCGGCAACGGTCTGTCCCTCCTCCACGCTCTTCGACAGCACCACACCGTCGATGGGGCTAGTAATCGTGGCATAGCCCAGGTTGGTCTGAGCCTTCTGCACGCTCTGGTTGGAGGTGGCGACACTCTCGCGGGCTTTGAGGAACGACAGCTTGGCCGACTCAAACTCGTCAGCAGAGACGAGCCCCTTGTCATAGAGCGTCTTATAACGGTTAAAGTTTGCCTGCTCGTAGTTCAGCGTGCTCTGTGCCGACGAGAGGTTGGCCTGAGCCGTGCGCAGTTCGCTAATGAGGTTGGTCTTGTCAAGCTCGGCGATAATCTGGCCTTTCTTCACTACTGAGTTGTAGTCCACATAGAGGTGGCTAACGATACCCGACACCTGTGTGCCCACGGTGACGCTCGTCACAGGTTCAATGGTTCCTGTGGCAGTAATGCTGTTCTGGATGTTACCACGCTCCACACGAGACGTCTGGAACGATACTTTCTGCTCCTCCTTGCAACTGGCAATGAACACTGCCAAGAGGACAACTGCAATTACACTAAGTTTCTTCATATACATTGATTTAAATTTGCGACTTTGTATTTTTAACAACGGATTAAGACGGATTTCACGGATTTCACAGATTAACTATGATTTCACGGAATTTCATTAAAATCAGTTTAATCCGTGAAATCCGTTTTAATCCGTTGTTTTTATTATCTATCTATTGTTATCATCGTCCCATGCTGTCCGTCGATGGCTGTCGCGCTGGTGATGACCACCCGTGTCACTCCAGCATCAACAGCCTTCAGGGCGTTCTCAATCTTTGGCAGCATACCACCGCTGATAGTGCCGTCGGCGCGGTAGGTCTCGAAGGCTTGGTGGTCGATGACGGGGATGACTGACGTGTCGTCATCGGCATCGCGCAGCACGCCGGGCTTCTCGAAGGCAAAAATGAGCGTCACGTCATAGAGCGTAGCCAATGCCTTTGCCGTCTCCGAGGCCATGGTGTCGGCATTGGTGTTGAGGATATGTCCCTGTCCGTCGTGCGTCAGTGGGGCGATGACGGGCATCATGCCACTGTCTATGAGGCGTGAGAGCATCGTAGCATCCACGCGACGAACATCACCTACGAAACCGAAGTCGATGCAACGTTTGGAAGCTTCACCTACCATTACGGGGGGGCGGCGGTCGGAAAGAATAATGCCTGCGTCGGCACCAGTAAGGCCTATGGCATTGGCACCCAAGGCCTGTAGACGAGCCACGACGGTCTTGTTCACCAGTCCACCGTAGACCATTGTCACCACACGGAGCATGTCCTCATCGGTAATGCGGCGGCCCTCCACCATCTGTGTCTCTATACCCAGCTGGGAGGCAATGGCTGTGGCACGCCGTCCTCCGCCATGCACCAGCACCTTCGGCCCAGGGATGGCCGTGAAGTCAACCAGGAGCTGCGTCAGCTGTGCGTCGTCCTCGACCACGGCACCGCCTACTTTCACTATCGTTAGTTTCTGTTTCATCTTGGGCGCAAAGATACTACTTTTTTCGCATAACAGCAAGCACGCAGACAACCATTAGTGCATTGTTTAACGCAGATTAACATCAAGGCCGAATGTTTAATGCTTGATTATGCAATGACGGTGCAAAGGAGCGAAGTTTCTCCCTCTCGCACAATATCAGTAAATAAACTTTACAACTATTTTTGTTTCATAGACAAAGCCGTTTTCTCTACCAGAGAAAGCCGTTTTGTCTCATAGAAAAAACCGTTTTCTCTACCAGAAAAAGCCGTTTTTTCTTACAGGGATGAAATAACCGTTTTTTTGCGTCCGCAGCCTATTGTCGATTTATAAAAAAATCTTTACACCGCAAAAAATGGGAAGTGTCACAGCAACTGATGACAGTAAAGAGAAAAACTGTTGAGAAATCGTCTCTTTTTTCTTTGTTTCCCTTAGTTTTTCCCTCTTTAAGGAATAATAACTAAAATTTTTGATACATATTATAAAAAATGATTACCTTTGCAAACGAATTGTGTACTGTACGCTGGCAACAGGCTATGGAACATGGAAATTCACATTTAACGACCACTATATTTTTTAATTCTTCTTTATTTACTAACTTAAAAAACTAAAACGTATGAAACTATCAAAACTTTTCGTTTTGGGTGCCCTGGGGCTGGTAAGCCTTGGCGCTAACGCGGCTGACCTCATCGAGCGCACCGCACCGATTCCAGACGCTGTACAGGAGACACCTGTTGCCTTTGAGATTGGCAAGACCTACATCCTCTACAACGTTGGAGCAGAAATGTACTTCACTCAGGGAAGTACCTGGAGCACACGCGGATGCATCGTTCCCACCAAGGCATCGGCAGTGAAG